>ERZ772956.2402-NODE-2402-length-11942-cov-4.690586_pt1 | contig 11942 bp, 10 predicted proteins | sample MGYA00580683_ERZ772956 | MGnify/ENA primary metagenome ERZ772956 (study PRJEB29015, sample SAMEA2738077) | human oral metagenome | biome: human oral; feature: human-associated habitat; material: saliva | place: China | collected 2212 ...
TGGGAAGTTACACTTTTGTAATTTTTGTATACTTTTTTGCATATTATTTGATGTACGTTTGTCAATGATGTGAGACCAAACGAAAGTTATCTAAAAACTTGATATGGTATTCTCTACAAGGAGCTAGCTCCTTGTAGAGTTTTTCTTATTTCGATAGGTGACATCCAGTTTAAAGTTTGCATGGGCAATCGATTGGATTTGTAGAGATAGCGCTCCATCTGTTTGATGAGATCGTCATAGGAATAGAACTGGAGATGTTTGTAGAATCGTTTATTGTCATTGCGATGGCTTCGTTCTACCTTGCCATTGTGTCGAGGTGTTCGAGGCTTGATACACTTATGCTCAATCCCCAACTCCTCACAAAGAAGGTCAAGCGGGTGGACTTGCTTGGTCTCTCTAAAGTGTGTAAATTCAACACCATTATCTGTTTGCAGGATTTTGGGCTGATAACCAAAATGACGAATAGCCAATTTCAAAAATTGAACTGTAGAATGAGAGCTTTGCTCCTTAAAAGGATAGATAAATCGCTCTCTGGAAGCTTCGTCGATGACAGTATACTGATAGAATTTATCAGGGATAGAGCCGGTGTAACAGTGTTTTGGGACATATTTGACATCCATTTGCCATTTCACTCCGATTTCGGTCGGCGTATGGTAGGGCTTTGGTTTGTAGGCTTTTTTCTTTTCTTTAGAAGCTTTGAAGAAGCCTAATTTTCTCAGGATGCGAAAGAGGGAGCAAGGATGCCTGTGGTAACCTTTGTTTGTTTTGAGTTTGTAGAAGATTTCAATCAGCGTAGCTTTAGGATTGCGGCGGATACAGTGTTTGATCCAATTGATTTCTTCATTGGTGTGACTATTTGGATGAGGGGTCAGAGGGCGATGGGATTTGTCACATAGAGATTCTTTGCTTCCATCGAACCGTTTATTCCAACGCATAAGAGAGGCTTTTGAGATTTTGTATCTCCGGCAGATGAAGGCCACAGAGGTACCGTTGCGATAGGTTTTGACAGCGTGATAGCGGGTATCCAAAGTATGTGGCAGGTAGCGGATATTTTGTGGTATACTATTCATGAGAAGACTCCTTTTTTTGATGGTTGTGTCAGAACTAATCATATCAAGGTTTCTTCTTTTTTGGTACTCAGGTCTCACATCTATTGTAACGCTACAACCACATACATTTAACTTTTTTGACTTGCTTGTCTTAATTAAATAAACGTGCTACAATATAGTCAGAGTTATATTTATCAAGCTTTCACACTTGTATAAGTATGTAACACAACCAATGATTGAAAGTGTTCAGTGCGTAAGAAAGCGTTAACTTGTTTTAGTTGACTAACAGCATGAGGGGCTCTCGTTTGTTGGGATTTTCTTTTGGACTTCGTTAAATCAGGGTCCTAGAGGGAATAGCATGACTTCCATACATAAATAAATTTCATAAAGAGCTGTTTTATGAAATGTTTTAATATATATATATATTAAATTTCGTCCGGAATGTGAAATAAACTTAGAAAAGGAGAGGCAATGAAGAAAAAAGGCAGTATATTTTTAGTTCTGATTCTGCTTATGAACACAATTTTACAAGGAGTGAGTGGTGCTTCTCTTGCCTTCGCACAAGAACAGACCAGCCCGTCTTCTGCTCTAGTAAGTAATCCTGCTGAAACTGCCAAAAAAGAAGACTCGGGAAGTTCTAGTAGTGAAACTCAGAAAAGCACTGTCAACGAGAGTCAGGAAACCCCTAGTAGTTCTAGTCAAGAAAGTAGCAGCTCAACGAGTCAAACAACTTCAGCTACGGCTACATCAGAAGATGATGACGATGCATTACCACCGGGACCTCCTCCTACGCCAACGGCAACAGTTCCAACTGTCACGATAAAGCCAAATGCAAAGACGGCTTATCGTACAGATGAACAGATTACCACTTATGTGGATATTGATGGAACTAGTTTAACCTCAGACATAGAAGGACCTTATCTAGATATTGAAATGCCAACTACTCTGTATCCGGGTGGTAAGGTGCTGAACACAGATGCTTATCTAGATAACTTTACAGTTCCGACCGAAGGTATCCCTCTAATCAAAAGTGCAGAAAAAATAGTGGAAAATGGGAAGACAATTTATCGTATCCGTTTCAATTCCATTACATCAACAACAAAGATTAGCATACCTTATGTTTTTAGCTTTACAGATGGATTAGTTCCAAAAGACTATAAGCTACAACCAAAGGTTACTCTTAAGGATAAGAATGGTACAGTTTTATATACAGGCGATGATAAGGAGTATACTCCAACTTATCCAAATATGAACCTAACAAAGGTAGTTGCTACTAGTAGCGAAGATGGTCAGCTTCTCTACGGAGGGACAGCTAAGACAGGAGATTCAACTAGGATTTCTGAAACCGGTGCAGAGCCTATACCGTTCAGTTTCACCTATCAAGTGCAGGCAAATTCAGGTCAGCAGCGAATGATGAAAAAAGTCGTCATCAAGGATAAGCTGCCGACTTATATGAATAGCCAAGGTCAGTTAGTTACTGCCAAGTTTGACCAAGCCCTTAATCCTGACTGGACCTACGATAGTAGCACTGGAACGGCAACCTACACAAAGGAATTCTTAGAAAGTGATTTTGATGGGGACTTTCGTCATAATATTGATGTCGGAAAGGCTACTCTGTACCTATCCTTCCCAGATGCTCAATACAAAAATGGTGGGACTAAACCTAATTTTAAGAATGAGGCAGACATTACAGCTACTCCTTTCAATCCGTCGGCAAATGAAGAGTATAAAACTAGTGACGACATAACTTTTAACCTCATTGCAGATGATTTTAGTGGTACAGGGATTCTTGCCAAGAGGACAGAGCATCAGACGGTGCAACATGATAGAGCTGGACTTTATGCACAGCGACTAGACTATACAGTCAAGGTAGAAAACAAGCTATCAAAACCGATGCAAGAGATCACTCTGGTTGAAGATGCCAGCAAGTTTGACTCAAGACTGTATTTCACTAGTGTTGATTCTTTCTTTGAAAGAAAAGGGATAAATGCTAAACCTCTCAATGATAAGATGGAAATCCGCGCCTATAAGAGCGATGGGACTTATGATACTTTTTCTCCAGGACAGCAGATCAATAAGGAGGCACAAGACGAACTAAATGCTGCGGCTGAAAAGATCCGAAACGGAGAATTAACAGAAGCGGACGCACCGGTTGTCACTCCAAAATACACTAAAATAACCATCCACTTCAAAGATTACGCTTTACCAGTTGGGACGATTATTGATGGTTTTGTCCATATGGCTTTCAAAGATCCATATCATGTTCCTTATTCTGCTGCAAAGGATATAAAAAATGTGGTCGGTCTTGAAGCTAAAGTGAAAAACTCTCAAAATCAAGATGTTCCAATTAATACATCCGCTGAATGGAGCAAACAGTTTGTACCATTTGTAGAAAAGATTGGTCTATCAAAGAATACGGATGGACAAACTTCTGGCGTTGAAGGAGAATCACTTTTCTTCTTCTTAAGGTTAGAACTTGAACAACTTTCCAAAGCCCGCTATCTAAAGAATCCAACGCTTGTCGATCTTCTTCCTAAGGGGGTTAGTATTGCACCAGGTGTAGACAAAACAAAAGCAGAAGATATGCTCGAAGCAGTTGGGTTGGCAAATCTGGATATGATTGATAAATTTTCAGTCATTGAAAACTACAATGGTAGTGGTCGCACAGCGGTCAAAATCAAATTAAAATCGGGTCTGGTAAAAGACTTAAATAATGGAAGAGCTTATGCTTTCAAACTAAAGGGATTAAAAATCAATAGTGACATTATCCCTAGTAAGGCAGAGACCCCAACTTTCAATAACACGAATGAACTTTATTTCTACCAAGACAATGGTCAACCGTTCCCGGATGCCATTCATTCCGATTCAAATCAGATTGTGGATGACGAAAGAGATATCAATATGAACGGCGACACTACGGACAAGGTCGTAAAGGCTACTTCAAATGTTATAGGGAATGTAACAGAGAGTCTGCAGAGTGTCAAGACGATCCGTAGCACAGAGCCGCTGGTGGAAGGTGGACCTCAATATTATGGTCGAAGTTTCAATAAAGACGGTATTGAAACAGAGTACAGCGGAATAACTTCCACTTCGGGGCATTTCCAATATGATCTGCAAGTGCGAAATTACTACGATAGAGATCTGACGAGGGTGGAAATTTACGATGTTCTTCCTCACGTTGGAGACAGCGATCGGACGACTGCGGGTGGTGCCGAATCTGCCTTTTCAAACACCTTGACAGGTCCAATTACTGTAAAAGTTGGTGATGAAGATAAGACGGCAGATTTTGATATTTACTATCGAACAGATAAATATCCGACTACGGATGCTGACACAGAGGTAAATAGTTCAAATTGGACAAAGAACCCAAGCGACTACAAAGATGTAACAGCGATCAAGATTGTTTCTAAACCAACAACGGTCATTCATAAGTACACCGTTTTGCATGCAATCCTGAATATGAAAGCTCCGGCTTATGACAAGGATAATAATATTGGTGGCAAGACGGCTGTTAATACTTTCCAAGTGAAGTATAATAACGGACCAAGCTTTGGTGAATCTAATGTAGTTACCAATAAAGTCAACAAGCGGATTACCATTCCGGTTGAGAAAAAGTGGCGTGACTCTGAAACAACACATTCTAAAATAACGGCACAGCTTTACGCGACTTGGAAGGAAGACGGTGTTGCAAAAGAAGAGCTTAAAGAGGAAAAAGAGCTCTCTGGAAACAATAACTGGAAAGACACCTTTAGTCCGATACCAGATGAAGAATCTGCCGCTAAATTATTACAAAAAGAAGCAGCAGAGAAAAAAATCACCGACTTTAAGTACGTGGTCAGAGAAAAGGAGATTCCACCTGAATACGATGCCACTTATAGCGGTGACGCTCAAAATGGATTTGTCATCACCAACACGAGGCATCCGTCGATTAAAATTAGGAAACTCTGGTATGACAAGGACGGCAATCAGATTGCGAATGACCAGCTACCGAAGAAACTAGAGGTTAAGTTGTACCGGACAACGAACGGACAAACTCAAAATGGAGAGCTTGTTGAGACGATTCAGTTAGAGCGGACTGCAACTGCTCCATATCTCTGGGAATCTACAAAACACTACCCACCTAAGGACAAAACCACCGGTAAGTACTACACCTACTACATTGAAGAGGTTGTTCCAAAGTATTATTTGGAAATCAGTAAGGCGTCTGAAAAGAAAGTAACCTTTACGGATGCAAATGTCGGAGAAACAGCAACCTTGACGGTGAAAAATAAGGTGAACCCGACTTATCCAAACACAGGTGGCTCAGGTATCCTACCATATATTTTGATGGGAACTTTAACATTAACATTGGCAGTAATTTTACATTATATGCAAAAAAATAGAAAGGCTTTTTAGGAGGCAACACAATGAAAAACGTAAAACTATATTTCCTCTCGTTTTTAGCAGCTCTTAGTATCGTGCTTTTAGCATTTGGAGCAGATAAAACTTTTGCGACTACGGAAGCTACATATGACATCGTCTTGACTAAGGTTAAAATGGCGAACTTAACTGATTGGCCAAAACAAACTGGTGCAGATGGTACAGAATATACAGGGCAACAGTTAAACATCCAAAATTATTTTGGTGCAGGTTCAGAGACACTACCAGGCGTTTGGTTTGAAGTTCACAAATATGATGACAGCAAGGCGGACAAAGTCGGTGAACTTGTAGCAGGACAAGAAGGACAAACTGATGCAAATGGTCAAATTACCTTTAAGGATTTACCAGCTGGCAAGTATATGATTGTTGAAAACAAAGAAAAATCAGAATTGTCATCGCAAGAACAACTTGCAGAATCTGCTGCGGTTCCAATGGAAATTGAGTTACCAGTCTTTAAGGCTACAGGTGGATGGTACACAACTGGTACTGACGCTGTCCATGTATATCCCAAGAATACTGTTGACAAACCGAGCATAGATAAAGTTGTAAACGATAACGACAAGCACGACACTGCAAATATTGGTGTAAAGAAGACCTTTAAAGTAACTTCTAAAATGCCTAAGGGAATTGAAGATTATAAAGTCTTGACCTTTACCGATAAGATGTCAGCAGGTTTGACTTATAAAGGCAATCTTGTTGTTAAAAAAGGAAATGATGTAGTTCCTACAACTGACTATGAAACAACTGGAACTTCTCCGGTTGATACAAAGGCTGGTACAATAAGTGTTGCTTTTAAAGAAACATTTATTAAGTCTTTGAAAGCTAATGATGTTATCACTATTACCTATGATACTGTTATCAACGAAGATGCAGTTATGGGTCAAGCTAATAAGAATGATGTTAAAGTTGATTATGGTACAAACCCTAACTTTAAGAAAGAAGAAAAACCAACTGATATCCCTGAACTCCACACGGGTGGTGCTAAGTTTATTAAAAACGATAAAAATAGTACCCCTCTTGCAGGAGCTATCTTTGAGTTGCAAGATTCATCTGGTCAACAAATCAAATGGACAGAAGACTTAATTAAAGCAAATAAAGATGCCATTGCCGCTGGTAAATTCTCTACTAGTGATACAACGGTTACAGCGACTAGCTCTACAGTGCAACCAACAGCAGGTCAACCAATCTACTTGCTATCAGCAACTGATGGAACATTTGAAATCAAAGGTCTTGCCTATGGTACTGCTGGGAAAGCACACGATGACACTTCTGCTACGACAGAATACCAAATCAAAGAAACCAAAGCACCAGATGGTTATGCTTTGTTACAACAAGTAATTGGGTTTATCGTTTCACATGATAGCTATTCAAATGCTAACAAAATTGTTGAAGTTGTCAACAACAAGGTAACAATCCCACAAACGGGTGGTATTGGTTCAGCGCTCGTGATTGCAGCCGGTGTCTTGGTTGTCGGTTTAGGTTTCATTGCGAAACGTCGTTCAGCTAAGTAATAAAATGAAGAAGTAAGGACAATCCTTACCTCTTCACTAGGGTATTTAAAACAGTTAAATATCCTAGTGAAGAGTACAAGTACTATGTTATAGGAGGATACTATGACAAGAAAAAGAATATTGAGCAGTCTGCTATCCATACTTACGGCCATTGTTATTTTGGTAACTTTGCGGCCATTTACAACCGTCTCATCTCAAGAAAATCAAGCGTCGTCAGATGCAACCTACGATATTGTCTTAACCTTGGTTAAGTTAAAAGATTTGAATGGTTGGCCTAAAGGTGGAGGAAAAGATAGTTATTCTGGACAACCTTTAGACATTGAGAATTATTTTGGTAGTGAGGCCTCAACCATTGATGGCGTTGCCTTTGACATCCATAAGGATAAGGCAGACGGAGAGCTTGTTCAAACAAAGATAACTGAAAATGGCGGTCGGCTCACCTTTAGTGGTTTGAAAGCTGGAAAATACTATATCGTCGTTAATAAAGAAAAATCAAAGTTAGCAGGAAATCAGACGTTGGGTGATGCGACACCAGTTCCATTAGAAGTGGAATTGCCTGTGACAAAACCCGACGGTAGCTATTTCACGGTAGGAAATGACGCCGTTCATGTCTATCCCAAGCAGGTTTTAAAACAGAGAGAAGACAAGACCAGTTTTAAAGTTCGGAAAGAATGGAAAGGTAAAAAGTTAAACAGTATCACTGTTCGTCTCAAACAAAATGGGCAAGTCATTGATGAAATTGAGCTGAGTGACAGCAATAACTGGGAACATACCTTTATGAATTTAGAAAAAACAGATGCGGCAGGGAAAGATTACACCTACACAGCTGAAGAAGATGTTCCTAATGGCTATACAGCGACTTATCAAAACATGGCAGATAAAACTGGCACTGTGATTACCAATACACTGGTGCCACCGACTACGCCAAGAACACCAATCATCAAAACGGGGACCTTAGCCATTTATTGGTTTTTAGGAATTGCCGTCGTTTTAATCGGACTAGGATATAAGCTTTATAAAAGCGAGAAAAAACACTGATTTATCAGTGTTTTTTTATGATATTCCATAGTCGCTTGGTGAAAAAGAGAAAAATCGCTGTTCCAACAATCACAATCAAATAAGGGGCAAGCCTTTGTAATTTGAAACCAAGTTTGATATGTTGGTTGCTAACAAAGGAAATCAAGGGATTAGCAGATACGTTTTGCTTTTTTTCACTATCTGAAACAACTCTTTTTGCATTGACAAGGAGCCGTTTGTCATAGCTTGGTTCGTTCACACAGGTCATGAGCGTGACCATATCCTCGTTTTCAATCGGTTTGAGTTTTTCGCTTTCGTATTCATCGATGACCTCGCTATCGGTCACTTCGTATTCTAGATTTTTCCCAAGAATGTCGAAATAAATTCTATCTCCCTTTTTGAGGAAGGGGAGGAAGTAGAAAGACATGCCATTATAATTAATTCTATGTCCTGCAATAATCGGTCGCTGTCCTTTTATACCCAAGGGGGCAGATGTTCCGACGAGGGTCGCTACTCCCTTTAGGAGTTTATCATAGTCGGCGTCAAGATAGAGGTCGAAATGTTGTCCTAAAGCAGGAATGCTCATGCGTCCCGCAACTTGATTGGTATCTAGCAGATCTGAGTAGGGCGTTTTTTGCATGGGATCAGTATCTTTTTTTGTTAGGAAAATATCTTGGATAGCTCCGGTGACGGTGGTTTGTTCCACAGCTGCTCGTTGTTTTTGGAATGTTTTTTCGCTAGTCTGCTGATAGGTGCGCTGAGCATTGGATTGCCAAATGTCTTCTTTAATCATGGATAAAAAAGGAAAGAGGAAGAGCGCAATTCCAATTAACAGGAGACTCAGCCCAAGTAATTGTTTTTTCTTTTTCATGAAAGTGATGTTTCTTTTCCTTTCTTTCTTAACATTTTAAAGAGTAGATAGCCTAAGAGTAGGAGGATGAGTCCGGCAGCAAGAAGGATAAAGCATTTATATTGGGCAAAAAAGTCGATCTTTGTTTTTTTCTTCTTTTCAGCTTCGCGGAAAGGAATGCGCTTGCCTTGAACGAGTAGGCGATGAGAATTAATCATATAAGGCGTGCAAGTCAAAAGAGTGGCACGATCCTCGCCTTCTTTAACCAGTATTGGTTTGAAATCAGTGGGCTCAACAGTTAAAATCTTATCTACCTGATAAGCCAAGGTTTCCTTGATATTGGTGATGTAAAAGACATCTCCGACCTTTACCTTATCCAAGTCGGTGAAAAGTCTGGCTGTGGGAAGTCCTCTGTGGGCGGTGATGACCGTATGGGTGCTAACTCCACCGACGGGTAGGCTGGTTCCTTCTAAGTGTCCTGCCCCGTTTTGCAAGACATTCTCAGATGACCCTGCCCGAATGGGAATTTTTTGATTGATAGAAGGAATCGTGACATAGCCAATTTTTTCTTGCAGTTGCAACATGCGAGCATATTCGGCTACGCCTTCCTCTTTTTTTCTACTTGAGAAAGGGTCTCCTATTTTTTCTGGGGACAAGGTGCTGTTATAGGCTTTGGCGAGTTCAATACGATTTTCAACATCTTGGTCAGCTAATTTACCTTTCTCGTCATCAAATTGCTTTGTCTCTTGCATAGTCACATATTGGTAATAAATCTGACTGACAAAGGGATAACAGATCATCAAACAACCCAGAATGGTAAGTATTTTATAGGTTAGTTGTAGCCATTTTTTGTTTTTCTTTTTTTTTGTCATGATAGATCTTTCTATGCTTTTTTCGATTTCCACTTATTCCAAGCCAAAATAATGAAAATGAGAAATAGAATTGCGAAAACGACTAGATAAAGCGGTGGAATAGAAATATGACTAATCGGATTTTTTACTTTTTCTTCACTTGGTTTGTAAGGGATCCGGTGGCCCCGCACAAGTAAACGGTGCGAATTGATCATATAAGGAGTACAAGTCAGCAAAGTCACGTAGTCTTTGTCAGGTACAATATTTAGAGAGTCAAACTGGGTCGGCTCGATCACCGTTATGGAATCAACCTCGTAGGCAAGTGTTTCAGCGATATTTTGAATGAAAAATTTATCGCCCACCTTCATTTTATCCAAGTCGGTAAAAAGGCGATTGTTGGGCAAACCCGTGTGGGCAGTTAGAACAGTGTGAGTGTTCTGACCGCCAATCGGCAAACTGGTTCCTTCAAGGTGTCCCACCCCTTTTTGTAAAACTTCTTCGCTTGAACCGGCATAAATTGGCAGGTCAACATCAATTTTAGGAATGGAGATTCTACCTATTTTTTCATGAACAGTCAGCATTCGAGCATATTCTGCCTGCCCCTTAGCGTTTTCTTCTTTGGTATAGGGATCTGTTATTGCCAAATTTTGCAAAGAGCGGTTGTAAGCAGTAGCTAGTTTTATTCGTTCCGTCACGTCTTCAGAAGTTAATTTTTGTGCAGACGAATCAAAGTCCTTAACCTCTTGTTTGGTCTGGTAATTGTAATAAATTTGGCTAATAACAGGGTAACTGATGATGAGGATACCGGCTATAATCGTTAAGTTTGTCAATAAATTAAAAAATTTTTTCATCATATTCCTTTGTTGTTAGCAATTATTTTTGTCGCTGGTAAGACTATTATATTTTTATCTATCTAATCATTATATCATAATTGGCAGCTATATTTGCTGATTCGTTCCTAAAAAAATCCTAGCCCCAATTTCTGCCTCCTTTTTCAAAAAAATGCTATACTGGTTATAAGGAAATAAGCGAGGTGTTTTATGTACGAATTTCAAAATCCTAGTGATTACATGATTCAGACCTATTTGGAGACGAGCAAAGTGATTGCAGTTGTCGGACTTTCTGACCGCGAGGAAACGACTAGCAATCGTATTTCAAAGATCATGCAGGGACTGGGTTATCAGATCATTCCGGTCAATCCTAAGTTAGCGGGTCAAAAGATTTTGGGCGAGACGGCTTATGCGCGTTTGCAGGATATTCCTATTTCCGTGGATATTGTCAATGTCTTTCGGCGAAGCGAATTTTTGCCGGATGTGGCGCGTGATTTTATTGAGACGGATGCCAATATTTTTTGGGCGCAGCTGGGACTTCAAAGTCAAGAAGCGGAAGAAATTTTGCGGGCGGCAGGTCGCAATCATATCGTCATGAACCGTTGTATCAAGCGCGAGTACAATCGTTTGGTGAAGGAGATTGACTAATGGCGCAACTAGTCATCATTCGGGGTAATTCCGGCTCTGGGAAAACCAGCCTAGCTAAAAAATTACAAAATCATTTTGGTCGTGGGACGCTTGTGATTTCACAAGACCTTGTCCGGCGTGAGATGCTCAAGGAAAAGGTGGAACCAGATAACTTATCTATTTTTCTAACAGAAACGTTTCCACTTGTAGCCTTTCATCAATGATTTACTCTCGCGAATAACTCCAAGCGGCCTTGCATAACGTCTCTCAGTAATCTGATCGTAAAGAACCTACTCTGTTTGAGAATAAGCATAATATTTAGGCAGGTAGATAGATAGTCCAATGATACCGAGGGGAATACTAACAATGATTGCAATGATTGCTACGGTGATCAACCCGTTGTTTAGCAGGTACTCATTATTAAATGCATTAGGGAGCTGCTCAAAAGATTCACTAACTATTCTACCCCAGTGTTCAATTCCTCCATTAGCTACTACGATGTACCACATCAGTACATAGATTAATACCCCGAAGGTGAAAGTCATAATGGACAGCGCCCATATTAGACCCCATAGAAAAAGTAATAATGATTTAACAAGAACTGTTACAAAGATCTTTCCGATCAAATCACTTTGAAAGCCACGAAGAGAATCTTTAAAGCTGACAATTTCTGTTTGCTTGCAGATAAGTTCAATCGTTCGGAAAATAATAGATGCTAGCGCAATAGCAAGAATAAAACTGTTGAAAAAATGATTACTCTAGGTAAACGTGGTGATTTGCATGCACGT
>ERZ772956.2405-NODE-2405-length-11931-cov-9.658218_pt1 | contig 11931 bp, 5 predicted proteins | sample MGYA00580683_ERZ772956 | MGnify/ENA primary metagenome ERZ772956 (study PRJEB29015, sample SAMEA2738077) | human oral metagenome | biome: human oral; feature: human-associated habitat; material: saliva | place: China | collected 2212 ...
AATCGCATCATCTGTTACAAATGGAGTTACCCCTTCAGGAACATTTGTTAGTCCATCTATTGCTTTTTTAACGTTTGCTCGAATCGCATCGATTAATTTCTCATTTGATGTACCGTTTAAGACTGTAACGCCTTTTGGTGTTGGTTTTGGAAGAACTTTAACAGTCACTTCAACTGTCTCATCACGTTTAAATTTATCTGCCCCATAAGTAACGGTTACTGGAACTTTAATTTCTTGACCTGCTTTTCCATCAGTAGAAATACTACTTACATCAGGATTCGTAACTTTACCATCTTTGCCAGGTGTAACAGCTCCCCCTACTTTTTCTGCAGATGGCTTATCTCCTTCTACTACATATACAGTTTTCGCAGTTGACACACGAGGTTGAACTTTAATTATAAACTCTTGAGTGATATTGTCATTCGTATCTTTCTTCGTATCAAATACTGGGTCTTTATCAAATGGATTGTCGACGATATCATATCCCATTGATTTCAATACGTCGATATGAGTTTGTACGTCACTTTCAGGAATTGTTTCTCCTGATTTACCAGTTAAAGTCAATACATGGTCGGTTAATTCCGTTTCTGTTTGAGTTTTTGGATCTACAGAAACAAATTTAACTTTTGCTTTTTGATCATCTTTTTCATACGTAATCTTGATATTTGCTTTAGGATCCGTAATTTTTGGTGGTTTATAACCTTGTTCTGGATTTGCAGGGTTTACTGGTTCTAAAGGTGTACCATTTCCATCTTTTGGAGTATATCCATCTTTATGAGGAATAATTTGAGTAATTTCACCAGTCTTCGTTGGATCATTTGGATCGTTAGGAAATGGAATTGGATCTCCGTCTTTACCTGTTGTTGGATCTACTGGAATCCAGCTTCCAATCTTCGTATACGTTACTTTATCAGTTTCATCAGGAATCACTTTTGTATCTTTTGTAGGTGTAGCTGCTTCTTTTGCTGGAATTTCTTTCTTATCAGCAATATATCCTGGTAAAACATCTACTCCAACTTTATCCCATGTTTTATTTGTACTTTCCCAATCAGTATACGTTACTTCTTTTGTAACTAGATTAACAGTTGCTTTTCTTGTGAAAGTTACAGTTTGTACTGTATTATCCTTCACTTTTTCTTCAGTTGCTGTATCAGAATCTTTCTTCACATATGAAATCACACGTTTAGCAGTTGTGTTCAAATCTGACTCAGCTAATCCCTCAGGCCATTTCAAATCTGGCGTATCTCCGTTTGGATCTACTGGACTATCTTTTTCATGAGGTGTTGATGAAGGTACTTCAACGATTCTAGGTTTCAAAGTAATTTCAAAGGTTTGAGATGGTTTTGAAACTCCTGCTTCCACATCCTCTTGATCATCGAAATTAGGATGAACTCCATTTACATTGTAAGTATCACTTTCAACTTCGTAACCTTTACCTTTTAATTCTTTAACTTTATTCGTAATTTCCTCACTATTTGGTAATGCACTTCCTAATTCACCTGTTAATTCTATTGTTGTGGAATGTTTACCATCAGTTGTTTTAATAACAACATTTGCTTTTTGATTTTTAACTACGTATTTATAAACAACTTCTGTAGGATTTTCTGATAATACACCACTTGAATTATTTGGTAAATCAGTTTTGACAAGTTTATAAACTACACCATTTTCAGTGATTTCATCATCCGGAGTAACTGAATAGTTATTACCAACAATATTTTCTAATTTTGCTGTACCATCTTTTAAAACATTTTCTTTAAGAACAGAAGTAGGTTCATTAGATTTGACATATTTTACAGTAACTTTTCCGTATTTTGCTTCATCATAAGCTGCGACAATATTAGATACCGCATCATAAACTGTACCACTAGTTGATGTTCTCTTATATGGACTATTTTTTAAATACTCTTTAAATACATAGTATTTATTATCTGTGCCTTTAATAATATACGGAGCAGTAGCTGTTGTAGTTTTAACATTGCCATTTTGAGTTTCTTCTTTTTTCGTCGTATTATTAGTTTCTGTTGCAACATTAGCTTCTGTAAAATCTTTTGTTGGACTTGCAGTAGTAAATTTATCAACTTCAGCAGTACCATCTTTTACAATTGATTTTGCTTTTAAAATTGGTTGATTATTTGCAGCATTAATATAACGCATTGCAACATTTCCAAGTTCTAAATATTCTTTTAGCCAAGTACCGCTTGCATCAAAGTTATTCTTTTTAGGATAAACCCATTCAAAACTCATTGTTGGTGAAAATTGAGAATTTAAATTACCTTCAACACCATCTTTTGTAACGGTAATATCTTCTTCTGTTGGTCCAAATTTCTTGGTGTCCTTATTATATAACTTCAATGTATCTTTTACAGGTTCACGAGAAACACCAAGTGCTGCCCAGTCAACTTTGTATAAGATTCCCTTGCTTGCTTTTCCTTTTACAATTTTAATTGTTACTTCATCTTCTGTTAAATTCGTTACTTGGAAGTAAACATCTCCACGAGGTTCTTTTAAAATAACTCCATTTTCATTCACTTTTGAATTTGCTGTTGTAATATTATTTTGTACATTAGCTTTAGCTGGTTTAAAATCTCCAATTTTAGCAAATCGATTTAAATTTTTATTTTTCAACTTAATTTTAATTGTAGTACCCGCTTCATACTCATACTTATTTGAAGATAAACGAAATTCTTCATTATGTGATAATAATTCTCCACTTTCACTAATGTCCATACTACCGGTTGTAGACAATACTGAAGGTGCATTGCTTTCATTATCTACTTCAATATTAGTTTTATTCATGATATATTTTTTTTCAACTACCGGTTGATCATTAACAAGTATCTTACTTGTCACTTCTTTATCTTCACTAATTTGTGGATAACGTAAACTGTAATTATTAATAGAACCTTTGACCGATACATCATTTAAGCTTTCAATTGCTGAAGTGAATTCATAAATAAAGCGTGTTTTAGTCCCTCTATTTTGTATATGTCCGGCTTCTTTTTCTTCTAAAGATACAGAATCATCACGTTGAGCCCAGAATGGAGTTTTATTTTGCGTTCCATTTTTACCATATGTTTGAGTATATAATTCTTCTGTTTTTACTAAATTTGCAAAAACTTTTCCATCTTTACTTAACTGTTTAGGTAAACTATCCCCATTACCTAATTCTTCAAAAGTAATGCTAAATCTATCTCCTTGTTTATATGCATTATCTTTGAATTTTAAATTATAACTAATATTATTAACTCCTGAATAACTTCCCATTCTTGGTTCAGTTGAAATTGAACCATTTGCAATAATTTTCCCACCATCAATTGATACATCATTATTTGATTGTGTTTCAGGAGCTCTTAGACTACTTTCCCCATTACCTGGAATGACTTTCCCATTACGTGGATCATTATTTTTATGTTCTTTTTCTTCTTTATCAATTTCCGTTTTCATACTATTTAGAATCGTTAATTGACTAGATAGTTGTTTTTCCATATCATCAACTTTGATTTGTGTTTGATCTTCTGCTTTCAATAATTCATGAGCTTTCGCTACTAATTCTTTTGCAGAATCGATTGCTGACTTTGTTTCCTTGGTTTCAGGAAGTTGAGCTAATCTTGCTTCGACTTTACTTAATTTCTCTTCTAATTTTTCAGTCTGAATTTTTTCTGTGATAGTATTGGTTACAGCTTTTTCACTGATTTTTTCATGATTTTTTCCAACTATACCCTCTTTTGAATCTTTATCATGAGATTTATCCTCTGCTGCTTTCTTCTCAATAGTTTTATCAACTACTGGCTTCTCACTTACTTCATGACTAGCTGTTTCGGCAAGTTTTAAAAGTTTATTCTCACTTGAAGTTTCCACTAATTCAGTAGATACCTCCGTTTTTTCCGCAGCCTGAACTTGAGGATTCCCAACCATCAAAATTCCTGTTGCAATCGCAACGCTAGCTACACCTACAGTAAACTTACGAATACTATATCGTAAATATCGTTGAGCTTGAATCGCTCTTAAACTTTGCTTTTGTTTCATCTCTCTTCTCCTAACCTTTATATTTCTTACATACATTATGTATTTTAAAGAGATATAAATATGTTTTTATTTTGCTAAAGAAAACCATTAAATATATAAGTAATTACATTAACAGTCTTTTTGGCAGAAACATTTTAAATTAATTGTCTACAAATGTCAATACTTTTGTTATTTTTTTCACTTTTATTTCCAAATTTCTTCCAATTTTCTTATTTATCGATTTTTTTCACCTTATTATTGGTATTTCAATTTTTCCATTAAAATGTATAAAAAAGAAGTACCTAGAATTTTTTCTAAGTACTTCTTGTAATAATTTATTTAATCACTATGCTTCTAACTTCTCCGTGTGGAGTTACTTGCATTTCTACCATTTGTTCTTTTTGTGCAAAAGGTAAACGATTTTGAATCGTCGCTGGAGCACGATAGACTTTATCATCTACTAATAAGTAATAAATCGTATTCCCATTGATAACGACTCCTTGAATGTCTTGAACTTTACCTGTCACACTTGTTAAATGATCATCACTATCTGTTCCAACTTCTTCCGTAGGTGCAGATTGTTCATATTTTTGAATTAAACGACTGACGCTTGTTTCTACGTAGACGTTTTGATAGTTTTCTACATCGATTAACGCATATTTTTTAATCAATCCTGAACTATCTTTTAAGGATAAAATATACATCGGTTTTCCATTTAAACTAATGAGTAGTGGGAAGGTTGCTTTATATCCTGTTTCTTGTACACTACCTTCTGCCGAACTCATTGCTGAGAATTCTTCTGCTGCTGATACTGGATACATTTTTGCTTCTTTTGTACGTGTATTAACTAACACGAATCCAATATTTGAATTATCTGAAGCTACTGAAGTAATTCCTGTATATAAGTAAATATCGTCATTCATCGGTAAGTAATTATACCCTTTTGTAGGAACTGTCACTCCTTTTTTAGAGAAAATCGTATTCCAGAATCCTAATTTATATTTTCCATTCATCTCTAACTGATGTAAAATTAATTCCGCACTATACACACGGTCTACCCAATTAGGAATTTCTTGTAAATTATAATGCTTACTTTCACCTGTTAAAGCGTTCACCGTAATTAATCCATTGACTTCAGGTTCTCTTAAGAAAAAGTTACGACTATATGTTGAAGCAATATAATATGGAGTTCCTTCATCGTCTACTTCAAAACTTGGACTACCAAATAAAGTAAATGGATGATGGAAACGTAAGTGACGATGAATATTACGGTTGAAATATTCTGCTTCACTATAACGAATTGGCTGTTCTGGTTTCTTCACTTCTACATCCCCAGTCACCATATCTACTTGCATATAATTTGGAATTCCTTCTTGATGATTGGAGAACCATTTCCAAAATCCTGCATATTTTAATGGTGATACACGATACGGATGATTTTGAATATTAATTTGAGTATAATCTTCAGCCACTTCAAATTGAGAAACTAAGTCTGTCAATGCACCGATTCTTCGATTGCCTAATCTTGAAGCTGTGTCACGATCAATTAATGGAATTTGTGTCACATCTGTCTTAGGAAAATCTGTCGCAAAATCTGCATTTTGAACTTGAATCATTTTAGAATAAGATTCAGCAAAAAATAATGGAGACAAGATAAAATGACTTGCCGCAGCAATAACGATTAAAACTCCGACTATAGATAACACAACTTTAGAAACTAAGTGACTTTTAGATTGATTCACTTGTTCCCAAGAAAACTTACTAGTGCTAGTTTTAAAAGCAATACTAGCTCCTGTCACCCATTCAATTGCTCCGACTAATACTAAAATTAAGGCTAAAAACACCCAAAAAGCAGGTGAAGCATAGTGAATTGGTGGTAGATTTTTATAATAGTAGAGTGCAATAATAACTACTGCAATGACATATAAAATTGATTTTGAAAAATTCAATCGAAAACTCTTTCCTTGTTGATTTCTCGCACTTCGATTAGCACTATTGGTTACATCTTTCATTTGTATTCCCCCTTTTATTGTCTTCATTATAGGTTTATCTTATAGAACTGTCCATACTACTTTGGAATGATTTTATTATCTAGAGTGGTTTAGATGATGATTTTTGGTAAATAGCGATTTGTCCATAAAAAATACCGTCTCCCAATATGATCTTTGGAAAACGGTATTTCCTCTATGAAGCATATAAATTTTGTCACATTATACTGTTTTTCGCAATTCATTTATGGTACACTCTCACCGTAGAAAGTTTTAAAGCGGTTGCAATCTCTATAAAGGTAGGTGATGCTTATGGGCATCTGTTTAAAATCTATCGAAAGGAGGTTGTACTTTGTCAGTCTATGAAGCATTGACACTGGTATGTTCTTTTGCGACTCTACTAGTTGCATTAGTAGCGCTTGTTGTCAAACTGATAGAAATTAAGACAAAAAAATAACACCGCTCTAAACTTGGACTAATTGAGCGACGTTATTTATAATATCAACATTTAGCCACCGTCTTTTCAACGGTCTACATTAGAGTCGAGTTACCGCTCGGCTCTTTTTGTATCTTTATTATACCAAAAACAAAACGAATTGCAAATTTTAGTAAATCTAAGTTTTTCTATCCGATTAAAACTATCTACAACTAGCTACCACTCTCATCATCACACAAAAAAAGTCGCCTCATTCCTAAGAAATCGGCGACTCCATCCTATCTACTATTGTAAATCTTTTGAGTTTGTCATGATTGCATCAATCAAGCCATATTCTAACGCTTCTTGAGCAGTCATATAATTATCACGATCTGTATCTTTCTCAATTGTTTTAAGTTTTTGCCCTGTTTGTTTTGCTAAGATTGCATTTAAACGTTCACGTGTTTTTAAAATTTGACGAGCTGCAATTTCAATTTCAGTTGCTTGTCCTTGAGCTCCACCTAAAGGTTGGTGAATTAAAATTTCAGCATTCGGTAACGCATAACGTTTTCCTTTTGTACCAGCTGTTAATAAGAATGAACCCATTGAAGCTGCTAATCCCATCGCAATTGTTTGGACATCTGCTTTAATAAAATTCATCGTATCATAAATTGCTAGTCCTGCTGTAACACTTCCTCCTGGAGAGTTAATATACATATAAATATCTTTTTCAGGGTCTTGTGCATCTAAAAATAATAATTGTGCAATGATCGCATTTGCCATATCATCTTGAATTGGCCCACTAACCATAATAATACGATCTTTTAATAATCTTGAATAAATATCATAAGCACGTTCACCACGCGATGACTGTTCAATAACTGTTGGAATTAAATTCATGTTGAATCCTCCATCTCTCTTTAAAATTTCAATTTCTCTATTAGTGTAACGAATTTGTCAATAAAGGTCAAAGATAATGCTTATTGAACAAAATCAAAAATCTTCTGCCAAATTTCCCATGAAAATACTGAGAAAGGACTACCTCCGCCACCAAGGATACTATAACCAATCATAAGCCCTAAAATAAAAAGAATCAAAGCTAATCCCAAAAATAAGGCAATTCGAATCATTACGATTAAAAAAAATGGCTTACTATTATAAAAATGTTCTAATCTCTTAAACATGTCCTCACCTCTTACGAATGACGACTCGTATTATCATCAAATACATTTGCTGTTGGATTCATAACTACACGTTTGGAAGAAAATAAACGTCTAAATCCATCAAATAGACCACGTTCTTTCTTAATACGATCTAATAAAATTCCTGTTCCAATAGCAACACTTTCCAATGGATTATCTGCTAAAAATACTGGAACTTGTAATCGTTCGGATAACATACGGTCAATACCATAAATTAAAGCTCCACCACCAGTTACCACAATGCCTCGCTCAATGATATCTCCTGCTAATTCTGGAGGTGTATCTTCTAATACGAGACGTGTTTCTTCACAAATCGTATCTAAAATTTCTTTTAAGCAATGATAGATTTCATTTGTATAAATCGTTACCGTCTTCGGTAATCCAGTTGTCATATCGCGACCTTTAATAATCATATCAGACTGTGTTTCCACTTCTACTGCAGAACCTAAATCCATCTTAATCGCTTCTGCTGTTCTCTCACCGATAATTAACTGATACTTCTCTTTGATATAATCCATAATTTGGTGATCCATATCATCTCCAGCTAACTTAATCGAACGGCTAGAAACAGTTGCTCCCATTGAAAGTACTGCAATATCACTTGTTCCTCCACCAATATCCACAATCATATTTCCAGAAGGTGAGAAAATATCTAAACCAACACCTACTGCTGCAACTTTTGGTTCTTCTTCTAAATAAATTGAATGTCCACCGCACTTAATCGCAGCTTGAATAATAGCCTTTTGTTCCACAGTTGTTACATTTGTTGGCGTACAAATTAAAATATCTGGCTTTTGAAAAAATGCATTTAAATGTAATTTTTGAATAAATATTTCTAATAATTGTTCTGTTACTGAAATATCCGCAATAACACCACCCTTTAGTGGATGAATAACTGAAATATCTCTTGGTGTTCTACCTAACATTTGGTAAGCTTTTTCACCAACTGCAATTACTGTATTAGTTTTATCATCAACAGCAACTAATGATGGTTCATTTAAGATGATTCCACGGTCTTTTAAATAAATTAAAATATTCGCAGTCCCTAAATCAATTCCAATATCTCTTGCCATAGGTTTTCCTTTCTCATTCTATATATTTGATTTATCATTAATCTTCTCTTATACCTATGACCTAAATCTGTTACTACACATTTATTCATAGTTAATCATTATTATACCATACTTTTATAAGATGGACTATTTTTAAAAAATCAAATTACTAACTGTAAGCTTTGCAAACAAATATTTAACAGATTTTTTCTATCTATTCTACTACAAGCTCCCCTTCATCATCTAATTTAACGAACACGGGATTATATAACTTGGGTTTTTTCGCTAATTTCTCTAATCTCTCCATATGATTCTGAATAATATTCTCGTAATCTTTTTTTAAAACTACGAATTTCTTCTCTTTCACAGAAAATATCTCACTATTTTCAACCATTTTACTAGAATATTGATTAGCGAGCATTGTTATCAAATTGATATCCTCATCATTCAAATCAGCCAAATCCAGCTCCGCTATTTTATATTTATGATTAAAAATTTCACTTTCTTTTGCTTTCCAAATATTCAACTTTTTCATCAAACTAGACCATTCTTCTTCTGTTCGTGTTTCTACAATAAAAGCACATCTCTTTGCTCTATCATCATTCACTTCTATGATTTTTTCTTCATAAGTACTTTTAGAATATCGATGAAATCTATCACCATAATCCGTCCATACAGCCCCAAAAACCGGACCTTTTTCTACTCCAAATAGAAAATTCAAATCCGATTCGTCATTTTCTATTTCAGAGAAAAATTCATATAACATCAAAAAGATTTGTAATTTAAAGCGTCTATTGTATAACTCTCTTTCATGTACTTGAAACCAACCACTAAGGGCAAATTTTCGATCATCAGAAAACATCATAACTATCAACCTCCCAATTTAATAAGTTTTATTATTACTCTATTTACAGCAAATATCTGTAATTCATTGTTATTATAGCACTCTTTACAGAGATTTTTTACCAAAAAATACTACTAACATTCTCTTTCAAGAACATTTATTAACAACTAAAAACACCCTCGATTTCTCGAGGGTGTCATATGAAAAATTAGACTTTTTACAAAGTAATCTTATTCTTCGTCTTTTTTAGTTCTTTTTGGAGCTACAAGTCCTAATCCTGCTAAGATTGCACTAGTTGCTGCACCTAAGAATGCTGTTTCTTGTCCTGTACCTGTTTGTGGTAACTCTTGACGTGCCACTTTTTCTTGAAGTACTGGTTTTTCTACAGGCATTGAAGATACTTTTTCATAGATATGCTCTATATCAGAGTTTGGTAAAATCTTAGTTTCTACAAATACGTATCCTGGAATTTCTTTCTTAGGAGTTGTTCCTTTTTCGACAGGGAATCCTGGAATACTATTTCCATCTTTATCTTTAAAGAATGTTTGAATTGGTGCGTAAACATTTACTACATCTCCTTCTGGAGTTATAGTTGATTCTACCAATCTATATCCTGGGATTGCTTTATTTGGATATACTCCATCTTCAGTTGGATTTCCTGGAATTTCGTGCCCTTCTTCATCAATATAAGAAGTTGTTAATTTTTCGTAAATATATTCAATGTCCCCATTTGGAAGTTTCTTAGTTTCTACCACTTTATATCCTGGGATATTCTTAGGATCTTTTGTTCCTTCTTCGGTTGTTGTTGCTGGAATTGGGTTTCCATTCTTATCTAAGAATTTAGTTGTTACTGGTTCATAGATATGTTTTGTATTTCCCTTTTCATCTGTTTCAGTCTTAACAACTTTATATCCTGGAATACTTTCTGATGGGTTAATACCATTTTTAGATGGGATTAATTCTGTTTCTTTACCATCTTTTCCAACTACTACAAATTTCGTATTAGGTTGTACTGTTGGTGTGTAAGAAGCTTTGATAGTTCTTCCATTCTTATCTTTACGTACAACTTCTACTGGAGTAGCTGTTCCTACAAAGTTTGGTTCTGGAGTAAATGTTACTTTACCATTCGCATCGATTGTATAAGTTCCTTCTCCTGGTACTCTCTTCTCAGTTGTTCCATCAGCAAATGTTGGAGCTACTGTAGCATCTACATCCCCTTTGAATACTGGAGTATTAGATTGAGGTTGTCCTTTAGCACCTTCAGATACTACATTTTCTGTAGTTGTTTTACCTAATACAGTTGGTGTGTATTTAGCTGTTACTGGAGTTCCGTTTTCATCTACACGTTTCACAGTCACACCTTTTGCTTTTCCTACGAAGTCTGCTTCTGGAGTAAATGTTACTTTACCATTCGCATCGATAGTATAAGTTCCTTCTCCTGGTACGACTACTTTGCCTTCTTCATCTGCACCTTCAAGAGTTGGTGCAATATTTTCGTCAATTGGTACTGTTACAGTTTTACCATTTACTTTAGTAGTTCCTGCTGTAAATACTGGTGTTTCAGATTGAGTTTGTCCTTTTTCACCAATAGAAGTCACATCTTTAGAACTTGGTGTTACTGGTAATACAACTGGTGTGTACTTAGCTGTTACTTTCGTTCCATTTTTATCTTCACGTTGAACTGTTACACCTGTTGCTTGACCTGTAAAGTCTTTATTTGGAACGAACGTTACAGTTCCATCTGGATCTACTGTATAAGTTCCTTCTCCTTCGATAGTCACAGAATCAACTGGGTCTCCTGTTTTCGGATCTACTAGTTTAGCTGGTTTATCAGATAATTCTACAGTTTTTTCTACACCGTTAACTGTTGTTTTACCTGCTTCAAAGGCTGGTTTACCTTTTTGAGTTGCACCTTGTACATCAGTAGTTACTACGTCATCTGATGTTGGGGTTACTGGTTTAACAGTTGGTGTATATTTAGCTGTTACTTCTGTGCCATTTTTGTCAACACGTTTCACAGTTACTCCGTTAGCTTTACCAGTAAATTGTGGTTCTGGAGTGAATGTTACTACACCATTTTCATCGATTGTGTAAGTTCCTTCGTTCGGTACAACTACTTTACCTTCTTCATCTGCACCTACTAATGTTGGTTTAACAGTTTCATCGATTTCTACAGTTACCTCTTTACCATTAACTGTTGTTTTACCTGCTGTAAATACTGGAGTTCCCGTTTGTTTAGCACCTTGAACATCTTCAGATACTACGTCATCTGATGTTGGAGTTACTGATTTAACGGTTGGTGTGTATTTAGCTGTAGCTGGAGTTCCATTTGTATCTTTACGTTGTACTTCAACACCTTCAGCTTTTCCTGTGAAGTTTGGTTCTGGTTTGAATGTTACTTCACCAGTTTCTGGGTTGATTG
>ERZ772956.2406-NODE-2406-length-11921-cov-7.211444_pt1 | contig 11921 bp, 10 predicted proteins | sample MGYA00580683_ERZ772956 | MGnify/ENA primary metagenome ERZ772956 (study PRJEB29015, sample SAMEA2738077) | human oral metagenome | biome: human oral; feature: human-associated habitat; material: saliva | place: China | collected 2212 ...
GTTATTTCCATTGTTGTTAATTGTAGCAAATTTAATTCCAATTAAACTAAAGTGTTTTGCTTCAACTTCAACATATTTTTTACCATCGATATCTTTATTTTCGAATTTAAGCGGTTCTTTGTTGCTACCATCTTCATTAATATGATAAGCTTCTACAACTTCTCTGTCTACAGGAATTGAAACTTTTGCAGCTTGTTTTATTTGTTTAACCTCTCCATTTTTAGTAAGGAAGTGGATATCGAAAATACTATTATCTTTTTTATCAATTCCAGGTACTTCTTTTGGTTCTACCGCTAACTCTTTTACAGATTTATCTAATCCTGCCACAGGAATAATTACTTTAACAGGAGTAGAGTTGTCATTATCAAAGAATATAGCATAAGCCCCATCTTTAGAGATAGCCACTTTTCCACCTTTTAGGAATTCAGCAGGAGAGTCTGGGAAATTAAGGTCTAATGTTACATCAACTTCGTTGCCGTCTTTGTTTTGTTTAGAAACAACTGTAGCTTTTAATTGAATTTTGTCTAGTAACTTATCAGTTGTAAATGACACTTCTTTTTGAGTTTTTTCTAAGTTTGTTATTGTAGCTTCCGTACCGTTGTGAACAATTTTAGAAAATTGGTAGTTAGTCATTTTTGTAATAAGTGTGTTCCCTTTTGCTTCTTTTACTTTAAACGTATATTTATATTTTTCACCAACTTTTTCTACAGTAACATCTTTTTCAAATAGATTAGCATATGTAGATAATTGAGAGTTATCTTTTTGATATTTAAGCTCACCTTTTACTGTAGTAGGGAAAGTATTAGGTACTTTTTCATATTCTACTTCATGGTCAGGGACTGCAGGAGCTTCTGGTTTTTTATTTTCTTCTGGTTTAGAAGGAGTTGTAGGTTTATTAGGTTTAGTTGGCACCGTAGGTTTTTCTTCAACAACAGGTTTTTCTACAAAATCTCTAGCAGTTTCATAGTACAACTCTAATGTAGTGTCATGTTTTGTAGGATTTTTTTGTCCTGGATAAACATTAGCACCAGTAAGTTGAATTTTTTGTAATAGTTTATCAGCTACTATAGTGATTTCTCTAATTTTTCCAGAAGGTGTAAGTTTTTTCTCAGCTAAAGTAACATCTTTGTATTGAAGATAAGATAATTCAAAAGCATATAGTTCTCCACCAACTGATGCCACTCCAGGTTTAACTCTTATAGTATAATGATATTTTTCTCCGACTTTTTCTACTTTAACATCATGGTCTAAAGCAGCATTGTAAAGAGATTCTTCTTTATTATCAATAGCATTTCTAAAGTGCCCTTGGACTGTTATAGGAAGTTGTTTTTTCAATTCCTTAGTATAAGGTACATCTTGGTAAATATTTTTATCTGTAGATATATTGTAATCAGATAAGTCATTTTTTTTATTGAAGTTTAAGGCAAAAGTCATAGGATGAGTCATTTTGCCAATTCCTGGATATGTAGTAGAGCCTTTTAATTGAATTTTATCAAATAATTCACTAGTTGTTAGAGTTACTTCTTTAATTTTTTTCTCTGCATCTAGCACTTTAGTATCTAGAACTTTATCTTTATAAAGAATTTCTTCTAATTCAAAGTTCATAGCACTACCACCCATAGAAAATGTTCCTGGATGTATTTTAAAAGTATACTTGTATTTATCCCCAACTTTTTCTATTTTAACATCAGAATCTAAGGCAGCGTTGTATGCTGAATCTTCTGTATCTGAACCAGCTTTTTTAAAACTACCTTTAGCAGTTGCTGGAAATTCTTTCGGTGCAATACTACTATCAGCTACATGATCAACAAGACCTTGTGTAGGTGGTGTTGTTGGTTTTGTAGGTTTTTCGCCTGGTGTAACAGTAGGATTTTCTCCTTCTGCTGGCTTAGTAGATTTATTAAATTCTTCTTTAGCTTTTGTAACATCTAACTGTAGATAAGCTTTTTGGCGTCCACCGCCACCTATCTCTTCCATTACTTGAACAAAAACTTCAACTTCTATTTTTGATTTTAATTCAGGCAGTGTAAATTCAGCAATTTTTGGATTAACAAGCCCGTCTATAGATGTAGGAGTTAATTCTACTTGTTTTCCTTCTACCCAGAATTTAGAAACACCATCATTTTTACCTGCAAAAGTAAGATCTTTCCAAATAACAGTATATTTGTATTGATCTCCAACCTTTTGAACTGTTACTTTGTGTAAAGCACCGTTCCCCATAGATGGACGATTTTCATAATAATGTTGCAACGTAGAAGGAACATCAATAGGTTTAGAGGCCACTTCATTAGCAGCGTACGCTGTGTGTTCGTGTTGCGTGTTAATTAATCCAGCTGTTGATAGTGTAGAAACTATTGCTGCAGCTGAAAGAACTTTTAACAAGTTATTTTTTTTCATAGTTAATATGTCTCCTTTATTTGAAAGTGATTATCATTAATAACTATTATACGACAAATAATTTAATTTGTAAACAATAATCATTATCACTTGTTGTGGGATATTATTTTTTAAAGTAAGGGAAATGTAATTTAATGTAAACTTTTACTGTTGTTAAAAATACCTAACAAGCTGTAGAGAAGGCGGTTTCTCAATTTGTTGACATTTATTTTTTTCTGTGCTACGATTTAAAAAGTAAATAGAATAAAATCACTGGGGGAGCCTGTAGGCTGAGATAACACAGTTAGACCCTTTGACCTGATCTAGATAATGCTAGCGGAGGAAATGTGAATGGATATAATTAGGATTATTCTACAAAGAATAATATCGTATTTGTAATATATTTTTCATAGTTCTCTTACGTTGGTAAGGGGACTTTTTTATGTATCTAAAGTGATATTATTTTATACTAAAATTAAAAATACTGAGGGGGATATACCTATGAAACTTATTACTGAAATTATGGAAGAGAAGGCATTGCCGATTGTTGATAAAATATATAATGATGGCTTTATTCAAGGCTTAGTTCATGCTAATTTATCTAAGGAAGCAGTTGTGCATTACCTAAAAGCTGATGCTCTTTATTTGGATAACTTTAGTGATATTTATGCAATGCTTTTGGCAAAAAGTAATGATAAAGTTGAAAAAAACTTTTTCCTAGGTCAAATTAATTTTGTATTAAATGAAGAAATCGCAGCTCATAAAAATTTAGCTGATTATGTAGGTGAAGATTACCATGAAATTATAAAAGGAGGAGAGTGGTATCCGTCTGCAGATCATTACATTAAGCATATGTACTATAATGCTTTTGCATTTGGAATGGCAGAAACATTAAGTGCAATGGCACCGTGTCCTTGGATTTATAAGATGGTAGCTAGAAAAATTCTTGCAAATCATAACTTAGCTGAAGATCATCCTTTAAAATTCTGGGTAGAGTTTTATGCTGATGGTCTAGTAGATGAAGTATTAACAGAGTATTATAAAATTATTAATCGTGAAGCCAAATTTATGGGTGAAGAAGGGAAAGAACGACTTATCAAAAACTTTTTAGAAAGTTGTGAACATGAACGTCGCTTCTTCAACATGGCTTATACACAAGAGCGTTGGGATTTAGAGGTGTAGATTATGACAAAACTAAATATTGCTTTAACTATCGCTGGGACTGATCCAACGGGTGGAGCTGGTATTATGGCTGATTTAAAAAGTTTTCAAGCTCGTGAAGTTTACGGTATGGCTGTAGTTACTAGTGTTGTTGCACAAAACACTCTAGGCGTTCAAATGATTAGAAACTTAGACTTAGATATACTAGAAGCTCAATTAAAAAGTGTTTTTGATGACATAATACCTAATAGTATAAAAACTGGAATGATAGCAAATGCTGATATGATGAAATTAATTAAGAGATATTTACCTAAAGATGTTCCTTATGTTGTTGATCCAGTAATGGTTGCGACAAGTGGTGATAAATTGATAGATGATGTTGCTAGAAAACATCTAAAAGAAGAGATACTACCACTAGCAACTATTATTACACCGAATGTACCTGAAGCAGAAGAAATAGTTGATTTTAAAATAGTAACTGAAGATGATGTAAATCGAGCAGGGAAGTTTATTATCGATGAAGTTGGATGTAAGTCTGTAGTTATAAAAGGTGGACATTTAACAGGTGAAGCGAAAGATTATTTATTCTTGAATGATGGGACTAAGAAAGTATGGACTAGTGAAAGATTTAAAACTAATCATACACATGGAACAGGATGTACATTCTCAGCTGTTATTACCGCTGAATTAGCAAAGGGCAAAAGTATAGTTGAAGCTGTAGATATTGGGAAAAAATTCATAACTGCAGCGATTAAGTATACACCGGGAATTGGTCATGGGAATGGACCTGTAAATCATATGGCATTTAAAGGAGATTTATAAATATGACAAGTTTAAGATTATTAAAAGAAAAAAATCCATTAGTCATTTGTATTACTAATGATGTAGTTAAAAATTTTACAGCTAATGGCTTAGTATCGTTAGGTGCATCACCAGCAATGAGCGAATATAAAGAGGATTTGATAGATTTATTAAGGTATGCAGGTGGACTTTTAATAAATATAGGAACATTAACAGCTGAAAATTGGAAATTATATCAAGATGCATTAAAAATTGCAGAAGAGTATAATGTACCGGCTGTATTAGATCCAGTAGCTTGTGGAGCAGGAGAATATAGAAAAAAGGTAGTACATGATTTAATTACTAATTATAAATTAGCTGCAATAAGGGGGAATGCAGGAGAAATAGCAGCTCTTATAGGAGAAAATGTTGCATCTAAAGGTGTAGATAGTGCAGCAGTAGATAATATAGGAGAATTGGCACTAAAAGCTAATAAGGAATTAAATATACCAATAGTAGTTACGGGTGAAATTGACGCAATAGCAGTGGATGGAAAAGTAAAATTAATAAAAAATGGTAGTGCTATGATGCCAAAAGTAATAGGAACGGGTTGCTTGTTGGGCGCAGTTGTTGCCAGCTTTGTAGGTTTGAATAATGATATGATGAAAAATCTAGAGACTGCAATGCTAGCTTATAATATAGCAGGTGAAATGGCAGAAAAACAACCACGTGCGACTTTACCAGGGACTTTTAAAGAAGAATTTATCAATGCTTTATACACAGTTTCGGATAGTGATATTGAAAAATATAAAAAGGTAGAAGAATATGTTTAATAAAGAAATATTAAAGCTATATTTTATATGTGGAACGACAACATGTAATAATAAAAACTTAGAACAAGTAGTGGAAGAAGCACTTCGTGGAGGAATAACGAGTTTTCAATTTCGAGAAAAAGGAGACGGTGCACTTGTAGGTTTCCAAAAAGAAGAATTGGCAAGGGAAATTCAAAAATTATGTAAACTATATCAAGTACCATTTATTATAAATGATGACATAGAACTTGCAGTAAAACTTGATGCAGATGGGGTGCATGTTGGTCAGGGAGATGGAGATGTTGAAAAAATTAGAAAGTTACTTCCGGATAAAATAATAGGTTTATCAGTTGGAAATGAAGAGGAGCTAAGAGAATCTAAAATAGAATTTGTAGATTATATAGGAGTTGGGCCTGTTCATAGTACTATCTCAAAAAATGATGCAGGGGGAGCTATAGGTTATAAAGGGTTAAAAAAAATGCGTAAATTAGCTCCTGAGATACCCATAGTCGCAATAGGGGGGATAAAAAAAGAAGATATTAAAAATATAGCGGCTACGGGAGTAGAGGGAGTCTCAATTATTTCAGCAATTTCTTATTCAGAGAGTATAAAACAAACAGTAGAGCAGATGATTAATGAATATAAAAATTATGTGGAATAAGATAAGGTTATATAGTTGCTATTAGAATTTGCCAAACAAGATGTTTTCAAGTATAATTAGTGTATAAATTATTTTGCTAAGTGAGGGCTAAACTTATGAAGGATATAGTATTAATTCATGGCACATGGTGTGACGGAAATGTTTGGGGAGAGTTCAAAAATAAATTAGAAGAATTAGGACTGCGTGTTCATACACCCTCATTACGCTATCATGATTTGCCTTATGAAGAAGTAGAACAAAAAGTGGGACGTGTAAGTTTAGGAGAATACACAGATGACATTGTAAAATTAGTAGAGAGTTTAGAAGAACCGCCTTTAGTATTAGGTCATTCCTTAGGTGGATTAATAGCACAACTTGTTGCTGAAAAAACAAAGGTTTCCGGTCTTATCTTAATGGGAACAGCTCCTGCTGCGGGAATATTTGCTTTTTATCCTAGTATGGTAATTTGTTTTTATAAACATTTCTTACGATGGGGATTTTGGAAAAAACCTATGCCACCGTATAAACATGCATTTTGTGATTATTGCATGAATAATCAAGATCCAAAAGACAAGGAGCTAGAGTTTGCTAAACTAGTTCCAGAATCAGGATTCACATATTTCCAAATGGCTTTACCTTTTTTAGACAAACAAAAAGGAGCATATGTTGATTTTAATAAGATACATGAACCAGTGCTTGTAATCACAGGAACTGATGATCGCATGGTTAGTCCGAACATTGCTAAAGCAACTGCAAAAAGATATAAAAATTCTAAACTAGAAATCATACAAGGTTCAGATCATATGTACGAAGCACCGAAGTTTCGGGATGTCACAGTGAAAATTATAGATACTTGGTTAGAAGAAAATTCATTAAAAATCTAATATAAAAAAGAATACATAAAAATTAAAGGCTGTTACAAAAGAATAATTAATCATAAAAATAATTGAAATCTTTTTAACGGTTTTAATTTTATTTTCTTTTTTGTCCTCTCATTCTACACAATTGTACTATGCAAACGATTTCCTTTGATAATAGTAAGCTAATATATTTAAAATTTTTTTTGAAAAAGTGTTGACATAAAAAAAAATAAATGTTATTATCTACTCAAGTTCAAAAATTACCAATATTCAAATAAGTATCATATACGAACTTTTACAGAGAGTGTGAGTAGGTGAAAGCACACAATGCAGATGATATGAGAAAATGGTTTGAATGGTAAAAAAAGTGAGTTTTAAAACACAAGCTTTTTTCGTAGGCGTTACGTTACAAACGCACACTATCTCGGATATATTCTAGATGCATAGACGATGTAGTGGTAAAGTTCGTAGTTTACGAAAAAGTAAGGTGGTACCGTGAAATTAGTTTCGCCCTTATTCTCTTAGGAGGATAAGGGCGTTTTTATTTTACTTAAGCTCGAACAACAAATTATAATCTAAACAATAAAAGGAGAAAATGATAATGAAAAAATTGTTATTATTAGTAACAAGCTTTGTGCTTGGATTTGTATTAATCGGATGCTCTAGTGCATCAAAAGAAGAGAAAAAAGGAATTGATGTTGAGAAATTAGATCCGAAAAATCCTGTAACTATAAAAGTAGGAGCATCTAATGTTCCACACGCAGTATTATTAGAACATGTTGCACCGCAACTTGAAAAAGAAGGTATTAAATTAGATATCATTACATACCAAGACTACTATATTCCAAATAAAACTTTAAATGATAAAGAAATAGATATTAACTATTTCCAACACGTACCATTCTTGAAAAATGCTATAAAAGAAAATGGTTATAAAATTGAGGACGCTGGTGCAGTTCACTTAGAGCCAATCGGTCTTTACTCTAAAAAAGTTAAGAATGTTAAAGACCTTAAAGATGGAGCAAAAGTATTAGTAAGTAATAACAAAGCTGAATGGGGAAGAGTTCTTAAACTTCTTTCAGCAGAAGGATTAGTAAAAATCAAAGATGGAGTAGACCCAGTTAATGCTACTTTTGATGATGTAGTAGAAAACCCTAAAAACTTAAAATTCAGTTATGAAAATGATCCAGCATTAATGACTCAATTCTATCAAAATGGAGAAGGTGATTTAGTATCAATCAATGCTAACTTTGCAGTTGATGCAGGGTTAAATGCAGCAACTGAACCAATCTTAGTGGAAAAAGCTACTGATGACAATCCTTATGGAAATATTTTAGCAGTTCGCCAAGGTGATAAAGATAAACTAGTTGTTAAGAAAATTTTAGCAGCATTAAAATCAGAAGAAACTCAAAAATTCATTAAAGAAAAATGGAATGGAGCAGTATTACCTGTTAAATAATGTTAGCTAGTAACACTATAAGTTCGTATAGAAAGCAAATTCCAAAAAATAAATATACCTATATTTAGATATAAGTATGTTAATATCTTAAATAAACTTTAACGAGTGACTCGGAAAAATTGATTTGAAATCATGATTTTCGAGTTGCTCTTTTTTGTTGTTTAAAAATAAGCATATAATATAGTAGAAAAAATAAAACGAGGTAGAATAGTATTTGAGCATGTGATAAAATAAATATAGGGAGTTTTTTAAAAAATAGGGAGAGATACAATGAAAACTTATATTTATAATATTGCTATTTTGCTGATAGGTCTTATTTTTGCTAGTGCAACTAAATGTCTAGTTGATAGTGAAGAAAAAAGAAGTTTTTTAACTAGACGTAGTCGATGTTCGACTTGTAAAAAAGAATTGAGTTTTCTAGATTTAATTCCAATAGCAAGTTACTTATTTAAGAGGGGACGATGTAGTTACTGCAAAAGTAGGATACCTTTTGATATCTTTTTATATGAATTTTTCACATTAATTGTTTTAATTTTCTATTTTATTTTTAATAAGTATTTTGTTTTTCTAAATTTATTTTATATTAGCATTCTAATATATTTAATATTTATAGCGATAGAAGATGTTAGATGTTTAGAAGTAGTAGATGAGTTATTTTATATTTTTTTGTTATTGAATATAGGGTTATTAATTTTTAATTTTCACTTTTTTGATATTTTTGAATGGTTATTATTAGTTGGAATCTATCATATTTTATACTTTATTACACGAGGAAGTCTAGGTTATGGAGATATAAAGGTTTTTTGCGTTTTAGTACTTAATCTAAATTTTTTTGAAGGGATATATTTATTTGCTTTTACATTTTTGTATGCAGGATTTTTTGCATTAGGGATACTTGTTTTTAAGAAAGTAAAACGAGGGACAAAAATTCCATTAGTACCATTTATAGCATTGGGTTATTTTAGCGTACTTTTAATAAGGGAGGGAATACTATGGTAAAAGGATATACGATAAAAGAATTTTGTAAAGAAGATAGACCACGCGAAAAGTTGAAAAAATATGGCGCATTTTCTTTAAGTGATAAGGAAGTTTTAGCTATTTTACTTAGAACAGGAACAAAAAATAAAAATGTTATTGAGCTAGCTTCATCAATATTAGAAGATGTTGGGGGTATAACAAAATTACGAGAAACAACGTTTAATGAACTTGCAAAACACAAAGGAATAGGCGAGGAAAAGGCGATTCATATTTTGGCAAATATTGAGTTTGCACGACGCATTTATTCAACTGACACACCGGATATAAAGTGCAATAGTCCGGAAGTTATCGCAAGTTTTTTGAAATCATCCTTAGAAAATCTAACACAAGAATTTTTTATTGTATTGGATATAGATACTAAGGGGAAAATCTTAGAAAAAAGAGAAGTGTTCAAGGGAAGCCTAGCAATGTCAGTAGTACACCCTCGAGAAGTTTTTAAAAATGCAATAAAAAATAGCGCAGCAAGTATCGTTTGTGTGCATAATCATCCAAGTGGAGATCCTACACCTTCAATAGAAGATTTGCTTACTACAATTAATTTGCTGGAAGTTGGGGATGTAGTAGGAATAGAAATGCTAGATCATATTGTAGTGGCTAAAGAAGGTTATGTTAGTATAAGGAAGATTTTAAACTATTTTAACTTAGAGAATATTGATTATAAAAATAAAGAAATTACGAGGGAACAACTTCAATTTATTTTGAAAAAATATAAGATAGTTAATAACTTTTAAATATTAAGATAATTTATAAAGTGTATAGGTGTAGCAAAGAAAGATAAAAATGAATAAGAATCACCAAAAAAATAGTCAATCTGTGTAGTGTTACAATCTAATCTGAAGCAGTCAGATAAGTTTCAAAATGGACTAAAAAACCTATTAATATACCTTGATGATGGTTTTTAACTGTGTTATAATACTAATAAAAGTGGCAAGATAATTTAAAACTAGTTATAAATTATCTTTAAATAATCTATGTATTTGAAATTAATAAAGAGGAAATAGAGAATATCAGTAAAAAGAGTTTTACATATATGTGGTTAGATTTACCAGTAGGATACTAACCTATTCAATTTATTCTCATATAAATACTTTTGATTACTAGTATGTACAAAAAAATTATGAAATGAGAGATGTAATATATGAGTAGAAAAAATTTTATGATACTTAGTATAATAGAAAGTATATTGTGGATTGGGGCAATGGTTATAGGATCTATGTTAGATAGTAAATTATGGATGACAATCAGTATGTTAATAGTATTGATTAGTTTATTGCATGCAGCTTATGTTACAATAGTAAAAAAAAGTATAAATCTTTTAGCTGGAATGACAGAAGAACAAGCTGTAGAAATACAAAGAGATCCAGAAAAATTAAAAAAATATGAGAGAATAACTCAAATGATTGGAGTTACTATTTTAGTAGGTGCTTTATTTTTAATTTATCTTATTTATGAGTATAACGTGAAATAAACAAGACAAATTAATTTATTTCACTAAAATAAATGAAAAAGTAGACAATAAAGAAAAGATTAAACTTTTGGGATAATATAAAGATATATTTTAAAGGGGCTAAATTAAAGCCATAATTAAAAGTATAATCTAAATTCTATATATATTCTTAAGATATAATTAAGTAGGTGATAACTAATGACTAAAAAAAAAATATATTTATTTAACGGCAATGGTAGGAGTGGTTAATTTTGTATCATATTTTTTTATAGAGGATATCAGTATTTGGGCGCTGGTAATGAATCTTTTATTAGGTATATACTTTATATATACATCGTATTTTTTACTATTTAAAAAAAGCTATAATTTATTAGCAGGAATGACTGAAGAAGAGTTGAAACGTATCCAAGAAAATATAGAAGTTAAGATGAAGTATGATAAAAGTTTAAAAATAATAGGATATATAATTTTTATTGGAGGGATAGTAGTTTTATTTCTAGGTTTAAGTTATTTATTTAAGTAGAAAAGATAATAATCCATAAAGAAAAAAGAGTAGAAATTCATTTGAAAAACGGAGAAGTCATATCAATCTGATATGATTTTTTCTTTTTTACTATGAGAGATTAAGGTTATCTGATATAATATATTGAGTAAACGAGGGTTAAACAGATTTGTAGAATATGATTAAATCAAGGATAGAACAAATCGTTAAATGATGCACCCCCTAAGAGGGTTTTGCACCCCCCTAGTGATAAAAAAAGGAGCTTTTGTATGATAAAATTAGTTGTTACAGAAATAGGAATGAAGTGGATAATACAATAAAATATCCAAATAGCTTGAAATAAAGAAGATGGGAGTTAGAGTGAGATTTTTGGTGTAACTATGTAGTTTGATATGTAATAGTTGAAAATAAAAACGTTAAAAAGTTAGTAATCGTTAAAGGGTTTGTTCTGTAAAATAGATTAAAGGTATAGCATGAAAATGGGTTTTGTCTATTTATTTACTAATTTAATTCTATAGTTTGCAAGACTAGAAACGTATGTGCTTTGTTGTTGATAAAAATAAATACTTAATATTACAGCATGCGCATTAAAGATACCACTGATTGATATGCGGTATATAAATGGTTGGGTTGAAAGTTTATCCTTCGTATAAAGCGAGGGATTTTTTTATATTGAGTGGTAACTGAAATGAAGAAAATAGGATTTTATATTATATAAGTATTTTTTTTAACAAGGTAAATGACCTTATTTTAAAGGAAATAAAGAAGGAAATAGGTTGCATTATTACTATGTTGAAGATACAAAACAGGTATTTATTGGGTTATTCCCATATCAAGTAGAATAAA
>ERZ772956.2407-NODE-2407-length-11912-cov-5.014338_pt1 | contig 11912 bp, 10 predicted proteins | sample MGYA00580683_ERZ772956 | MGnify/ENA primary metagenome ERZ772956 (study PRJEB29015, sample SAMEA2738077) | human oral metagenome | biome: human oral; feature: human-associated habitat; material: saliva | place: China | collected 2212 ...
GCCAAAAGTAGTTTTCATGGAAAATGTCAAAAATTTCGCATCTCATGACAATGGTAACACATTAAAAGTTGTTCAAAATACAATGATAGATTTAGGATATGATTTTTACTATGATATATTAAATTCTCTTGACTTTGGCATACCTCAAAATAGAGAACGTATATATATGCTTTGCTTTAGAAAAGATTTAAACATTAAAAATTTTGCTTTCCCAAAGCCTTTTGAACTTTCTACATTTGTAGAAGATTTGTTGCTACCTGATAAAGATGTATCAAATCTTATAATAAATAGGCCTGATATGGTGTTAAAAGATATAGAAATCAAGGAAAATTCAAATAAGACAATAAGAATCGGAACCGTTGGAAAAGGCGGACAAGGTGAAAGAATTTACAGTCCTAAAGGAATTGCAATTACTCTATCTGCATATGGTGGTGGTGTATTCTCTAAAACAGGTGGTTACTTAATAAACGGTAAAACAAGGAAGTTGCACCCTCGTGAATGTGCTCGTATTATGGGGTATCCTGATTCATATTTAATTCATCCATCATCAAGTCAAGCATATAAGCAATTTGGCAATTCAGTTGTGGTTAATGTTTTACAATATATTACTAAAAACATGGGAGAAGCATTAAGTAATGAATACAGCTATATTTAAAACTTGGTTGATTCAAAATGGTAGTTCACCTAAAGTCGCTACAGACACTATTTCCAGACTTAAAAAATTGGACAGAGCTTTAATCGAATCTCCCATATCTTCATCAATAGACTCAGAATTTAATAAAGATGTTTGTGAGCAGCTTTTAAAATGTTTTTCTAAGAGTGGAAAAAATCCAATTATGGATTCGTTTCAATTATATTCACTTCCTATTGGCAAGAGATATATACATACGTACAAACTGTCATTGACTAAATATATAACATTTAAAAAGGAGTACCCTGATGGGTAACTCCTTATTTGTTAATTGCATTTTCAAACTGAATAATATCCTTTTTTTGTTGTTCAATATCATAGTCCATTAATTCTATTGAAAATATTACATTTGCATTTCTAGTGTTAGATAATTTTCTAACTTTATAATTACTTCCGTTTTCCCTAAGAAGATAGTCATACTTATTCCCATGAACCTTTATTCCATCTAATAAATGGCTATCAGAAATAATATCTAATCCACTAAAACTAAAATCTATCCCTGCAATGCTCATTGCATATTCAAAATCAGATTTATTGGAATTATTTAAGCTAGATGAACCACTCTTCTTTTCCCTATACTTCGCTGTTACATCAAAATAATTAGGAAATTGGTCTATTGGAAATATTAAAAACTCCCCTCTATCTTTTGTTATAAAAAATTTTGCACCTTTTTCTTTATAATAGTTAATTATCCAATTATAGAATACTGATTTTAGCATATTAATATCTGAACCCGCTGTCCCAGAATTACAAAATTCATCAAAATTGCTATCCATAAAATTAATTATCATTCTAGTGTATTCATTTTCACTTGTCTTGTTTTTAGTAGAATACTTGAATACACCATTTTTTAAATCTGGCAATAGTACAAATTGACCGCATTGAGCATTTGGCATTTTTGCTTCTATATAGAAAGCTTTATCCTTTCCACGATAAAGTATATCGCTTACAGTTGAATCAGATTCTCCTTGTTGTTCAAATTTAATTCCATATTTTTCATTTAAATATGCTGTACACTCTTCTTCAAAATTTCTCCAACTCATTTTTATACCTCCTCCAATCTATCTAAAATAGCTTTTCCAATACTTTGAACCACATTTGCTGTCATTGCATTTCCTGCTTGTTGAAGCAAATGACGATTACTTACCTTTCCAGACACTTTTTTAATAAAGCAATCATCAAACCCTTGAAATCTCAAAGCTTCCTCACCTTTTAGATAGTATATTTTTTTATCTCTAACATAATAGACACCATCCCTATGTGCTCTTAAAGTTGGCATTCTATTATGATATAAACGCAAATCAGACATTCTAGTATCTACTACCACATTATTCATTTCTAGTATTTCTTCCAATTTAAATTTACCAATATTTTTTTCGTTATTCAGATACCTTAATGAAAACCATTCATAATCCTCTTCCGACATATAATTGTCAGTTGGATTAAAGTATGAATCAATTTGAACCCGCTCTTTTACATCCGGCCAAATAAAGTCTGTTATTCCCAAAGAATTTTCAAATCCTATAATATAAATCCTTTGTCTCATATGCGGAACACCGTAATCAATACTATTCAGCACTTTATGGTAAATTGAATATCCTGATTTAGATAAAGTAGCAATAATATCGTTAAATGTTTTACCTTTATCGTGTGTCACCAATCCTTTTACATTCTCAAAAATAAACACCTTTGGTTTCTTCTTTTCCAAAATATCAATAAGGTGATAAATTATCTGACCTCTTGGATCCTTTGTACCTTCTTGCCTACCGATAACAGAGAATGTTTGACATGGAAATCCAGCAATCATAACATCAAAATCTGGAATGACGTTACAATCTATTCTTTTTAAATTGCCATAATTAACATCAGTTTTATCATCAAATAATAAGTCATATGTTCTATTTGCAAGTCTACTTGTGTCAGAAGATCCCACACAAGTTAGTCCGCATCTTTCTAGCCCTAATCTTCCTCCACCAATTCCAGAGCAAAAATCAAAAAAAGTATTTACCTCCATGTTAACCACCTACTTCAAAAACTATTACTTTTTATTATACCAGCCATGAAAAATCTATTCCAGAGCTAATTTTCATAAAAAAATAATCGGTTCTATGATTGTCAAACATATGTGACAAAATACCCGCTGTATTTCAATATAAAAAAAGTTCTTGAAAGTAATTCTAAATTTCCCAAGAACTTCATGTCTCTAATTTCAATTTTTACACATAAACTTGCTTAAATTTCTTTTAATCTACCCCTTAGTCAAACTATTTAAAGCCTTCTCCCATATATACACTTAATGAAAATACTTTTCTTTTAATTCATCTGTCAATTCTACTATCTGATTGTCCAAAATAATCAAAAGACGATCGCAAATTTTCTCAAGGTAATTATGCTGATGCGATGTCAGAATAATGGTTCTCCCTGAAGCCTTCAATCTAAGCAGAGTTTCCATGACATCGCTATTGGTTTTAAAATCCAGTGCATTAAAAGGTTCATCTAAAAGTATAATTTCCTGATTCTCCATAAATGCTTGAACAATGCCCAGTTTCTGCTTCATTCCGGCAGAATAATTTTTAACTTTAGTATTGTCATCAGGATCTAAGCCAATAGACACCATGTTATCTCTGATATCATCATCACTTATTTTATTTCTTATCTCTGCTAATAATTTTAGGTTTTTAAATCCACTATAATAATCTATGTATCCGGGCTGATTCACCAAAATACCAAGATTATCCGGAAAATCACAATTTTTACCGACTTTCTTGTTCCTTACTGTAACAGTACCTGTATCAGCATATTCCAAGCCCGCAATAATTTTAAACAACACACTTTTTCCACTGCCATTTTCACCTACAATACCAATACATTCTCCTTCTTTGATTTCTAAATTCACATTCTGATATAACATCTTATTTTTAAATTTTTTACTCACATCAATTAATTTAATCATGGCTAAAATCTCCTCCTCGCTGAAAACAAATAATATACCGAGCAAATACCTATCATCAGAATAACGACTCCAGTAATAATCTTTGACTGCGTATAACCTAAAAATGTACCAAAGGAAAGCCCCAGAATAATATGATTGGAACTTGTCATTAAAAAGCCAATATATGTTGTTATTATCATACCAATAAATGTGGCTATTTCTCCCAACTTATCGCTTAACATAACATATATTGTGGACAGAAATACCTGATTTATCACAAATAAACAGCTGTATAACATAACTTGGCGATCTAAATCAACAACACCATGCGACATTTCATAAACGGCTTCTGTAACATAGCCTTTATCTCCTATACGGTATATAAATAAGAGAATCATAACTATGCTTATTGAGTACAACAGGCTAAACTTTAAAAATGCAATATTTCTTTTAAATAAAACTTCCTTTTTGCTTCTATACCTTATCAATAAAGAGTTATTTAAATTTTTTCTAAAGTTACTTACACAATTTCCTATGGCAAATATAGGAATAAAATATAATATTGTAACTCTCAGCCATCCCATAAAAGATGGTTCTTCCAGGTAGCTTCCCATGAAAAATTTGAAAAATAAATCTTTAAATTTACTTTCTCCACTTCCTATAATTAGAATCACCTCAAGTGTCAACAATATCAAAATAAGACCTGCTGTCAATATCTTGACTTTACCTGTAATGAGATATTTTTCAAAAACAGGATTTCTTTTTTTAATATTGTAAAGAAGTAATAAGTTCCCCGATGAAATAATTGCCAGAACCAATCCGAATTTTATTACCCCATTCACCAATAAAGCATGGTGAAAAATAAAAAAATTATTTAAAGCTAAAATAGGAATGTGGTATGACAGTTCCGTCTTGAATCCCAAATATACACTGATGAAAATGCCTACACATGCTGCTATAGAGCCCCGATTGCCAAATTTATCATTGATAAAGATTATCATCAAATATATAAAGCCCAGACCTATAACCATGTATACGCCTGCACAGATAATAGCTATCCCTGAATTTACCATAACCTTACTAAAGCTATCTAGTATAAGCAAAATCTCATCATATTCATCAAAAAAAGTATGAGAAAATGATGTGGATAATTCAAACGAAGTCATTCCGATAAAAAATGCCATTAGTATATGCACCATAACATATACTAATACCATTATAAGGAAGCTGACATAATTCACTGATATATATGTTGTTCTATTTTTAAACCTAAGTATTTCGTGAGGTTCTAAGCGTCTTACTATATTAAGAATAATTAAAAGTATAATAGGTAGAAATAAGTACAAAATATGATAATGATTAACTATCGACATTAGGACAAACTCTGATAAATTAACCTTTAATAATTTCATATGAGAAATTTCCGAGCCGGTCAAAAACGCAAAAAATAATAGTTCAAAAAGTATATACCATTTATTACTTAAAATAATTCTCTTTATTTTATGCTTAACAATATTTCTCATAATTCTTTTTCCAATGGATATACAACATCGCCATGGTAATAACTAAAATAGATATAGGAATCGCCAATTTGGGTAATGATATAATCATAGGATCCAGTCGGTTCAAAACAAAGGTAGTTATTAAACTGTATTGCGGTATTTTAAGATTTGAGGTAACAAAATTTTCTAATAAAATTATGATGAATGGTGTAATTACCATCAAAAATATATTTTTCATGTGAAGCGCCACCGTCTGCCCGAAAAAACATATAAGCGTAATTATAATTGATTTATACAGACTCCATATTACTATGAACTGATAAGGCTTGTACATCTGTAGATTCCCTAGAATCTCTCCTTTTAAATTGTCTCCATATGTATGTGTGGATAAATCTGCTATCGATATAGAAAAAAAACCTGCAATTAAATTGGCGACAAAAACCGCAAATAAACAAAAGGTTGTTGAGGAAATTATATACTTACTTACATATCCGGTAATAGAAATTCTACATCCTAAAGTATTTAAAAAATTGTCTTTCTTCATATAATATATTTCCCAGGTAAATGGTGCAGTAACTATCAGAGGCAAAAAAAATCTACACTGTTACTGCCGGAAATATACGGTTCAATTTTAAAATTTACAAGAGAAGTTCTATTTGCAATAGTAATTGAAATTAAAAGTGCTACAACATAAACTGATATCATTAACAGAAATGATAAATACCGATTCTTTGCCATTTTCAAGCATAAGCTCATTCCTAATACCTACTTTCTTAAATTCTACCGTTTAAATTTCTGTAACTCCACAAGAAATGAGAAGAAACTGCTATATCTCAAATGCTAATATATGGGTGACTTAATTATTCTTCCACTTTCCAATAGAGGATTTAACCATTATAACATAAAAAAAAAGATAAAAGTGCAGTCTTTTTTATTCTTTTAAAACATGTTATAATTCTGATGGTTAATATATTAACAAAGTTTAAACCGCTTATTCATTAAAAAAAAAAAGGAATTATAATCATAATGAAAAAAAGATTTCTATATTATTAACTTTTATTTTGATAATATCCATTCCACTCTCTGCATTTGCTAACACTCCTAATTTTTCAAGTCAAGATTCAACCATAAATAAAACCAAATTAGTCCTCAAAGACCAAGTAAAAAACACGGATGGTATTGTAAAAACAATCGAAGTATATGAAAATGCTTAAGGGAGAACTGTATATACCCGAAATTCTAATGGAAATGTAGAATTAATGCTACAAACCAAATTTATTGAAGGCGATTTAAATGTTATCGACTACAAAAACAGTGATAATAATTCACTTAAAATATTAAAAACAGCTGTTAAAAATTTTTATTATACTAAACGAATATCATTTTCGGAAATTATTGATAAAGTAGGAACCGCATTAACAGTATCTGCCATTGTCGCTTTGATATATGCGACAGGTGGTGGTGCCACAGTTATTGAAGTTTCAATAAAAAAGGAAATCGCTAAACTTGTTAGAGGGTTGATTGCCAAATGGTGTTCCAAAATTAGACCTTCGAAAAAACATGGAATTCAACTTAAATTCTATCAATATAATGCTAAAGTACGACGCAAGGGCAAAAAAGTTAACATAAGAAAAACAAAATTAGTAAAAGTATCATTATATTAAGTAAGTGGTGAATAAAATTGAAAAAGAAACATATTAAAGTATTACTAATATCATTATATTTAATATTATTTTTAATAGGATGTTTAATTGAGAATCTATTTATTATATTCTTACTATTACCTGTGTTCACCTTTTGGTGCATAATTTCCACATATCAAAGTTATAAGGATGGGACTTTCGATACTAGTTTTATAATTATATTACTTTTCGCACATATAATTATATTTTTATTATCAATGATTCCAATCTTGTCACTGATTTTATTATAAAAATATTAATATTAAGAAACTTCATGAAAAAAATATTTTAGATACAGAACTGGATAGCATAAATCAATCAAGTGATATAATTGCTAAAAACAGATTTATTCAATTTTCTAGAAAACATAAGAAAAAAATAGGAAGAAATGATTTATGTCCATGTGGCAGTGGTCTAAAATATAAAAAATGTTGCTTATTAAAAAATAAATAATTTTTTTTAACATAGAGAAAACGCTAATAAGTCAAACCAGAATTGATTCATTAGCGTTTTTTGTATTCAATAATAATATTTGCAAGAACAACGCTTACAAAATGTGTATTTATAAGGCTTTAGAGCCTACCTTTAATCATTCCCACTCGATATGTCCATTGATATTATTTTGTATAAATGGCATAAAATCAAGGTTTTTGTTATCGGATTTAGCCTTATTATCCGTTTTATTTCTGTTTGTCTGATTTTTTGCAAGCATATTGCAAGCAAAAATATGTCACTTATTCCTGCTAATAAATGAGGGTATATTGGCCAATCTAAGCAAATCTCCAAAATGGCTACTTAGACCTACATCTCCAATCAATTCTATCCCTACGTCTTTATCTTTAATTTCTTTAATTTTATTTCTTAATTGTTCCAACCCATCACTTACTAAAAAAGGTTCATATTTAAGTGGACTTCCTGAAACAATTACAGAACCTAAACTCAAACTTCCTATTTGATTTAATTGTAATATCCAAATTTTTACACCGTCAAAAACCCATTCAATTGAAACTTCACCTAACATTGAATGATATTTTCGAATATTGTCCAATAGCCTTTTTAGATTATCTAATAAACTTGCTGGCAATATGCTTTTTTTATGCGCACCTAACATAAAATCGTCACCTTTTCCTGCAATACCTTCTATCACATCATCTTCCTTATTTTTAGCCACAATAGCCCCACCTGAATAAATAGCTTCCACCGCATTCTGACTTAAAATGGCAGAAATATTTATTTCTTTATCTCCTTTTAATTCCTCTTTTTGCATTAGGATAAATGGATCCATCCATTTATCTCCTGTATAGTATTTACCAGGATCTTTTACTACAGGTGAAGTACGTATCCACTTTTCTTTAAGTCCAGTTTCTTTTCCAAAAGAAAAAGGAGCAACATTTCTGGGAATGACTGTTGTATATGGAACATTAAATCCTAAATAATCAGCTAAAATAAGTCCAAATGTTTTATCACCAATAAATTGCGAAAATTTATTAGGCCATTTTATTTTAATGTCATATTCATTTTGTTCAAACTCTTCATATTCCCATATAATTGTATGTTCTTTTAATATGCCTTCTCTTTGTGGATGCAAACTAAATTCCACCCTATATTTATCTTCAAATTTTAAATTTGGTGAAAACCCATATACGGTTTTTAACATATGAAGCCCCATATTTTTCTCTAGAAAACACACATTCGGTTTTTCTACACATTTTGGAGTATCATTAGGGGCAAATTCAATAATATTACCGAAAGAGACCCCTGAGACCCCACCGTCATTTACATCGATAGTTTCGTTAATTATTGAATACTTATTTGCTTTGCAATTTTCATGAATTATATCTATTATTTCATGAATATCATCTGCTTTTTTTCCATAAACAAGGCTATTTCCTTTCATAATGTCCATACTAAAACTTCTAATATTAATAGATTTTAAACTGGAAGAACCTATTAAATCGAGAATACACTCTTTTAAATCACCTGGATATTTATAATCTATATCCACATTTATGTGCCTAATTCCCATATTGGGCGCAACACTAATAAATCTCGCTACGTTGCAGCCCATTTTTTCATACATTATCGATAATTTATCATCTTTCAACAATTCAGCCATAACAGTCTCCTATAAAATAAAATCCACTTTACTTCCTATTAAGTTTCTATAAATTCTTTCTGCATACGCATCTGACATTGTAGCTATATATGTTGCTACTTTTCTATAAATAATTTTTCTTTTTATTTCTTCTTTTTCAAATTCCTTTGATTCCTCTCTATTCCCATTTTCTTTTATTTCTTTTTCAAAATGTGACGCATCTTGTTGTCCTGTAGGTAATCCACTATATTTTTTCCCCGAAGCATCGTCATACTTTTTAATTAATTTGTCTATCTCACGTCTAATGTCTAATGGCATTAGTTTATAATTGCCTGTTAATATGTTAAATAGCCATTCTACAATCACTTGTGCTTTTGCATCACTTCTTTGAACTTCTGGACTAGATATATAATAATCATCCAAAAATTTTCTTAAATCATAATATTTATTTCTATAATCATTGTCAAAATTAATAATTAAACTATTTAGATATTTTTTCTTAGCACTACATTTTTCATATTCCTTGCTTCTTTTCTTAGTTATTTCTTGAACTTTTTCTTGTACAACATTGTTCTCATTGCTAATATTTTTTACGCTTGACTTAATTAAGTTATCAATTATATTTCTAATTAAATCTCTTAATTCGAACGCTTCTGATTTTTTAATTTCTTCGCCCACCAAGTCAGTTAAATGCTTGCATAAAGTTGTTTCGATTTTATCATTATTTTTTTGTAAATTAATATATGCTGAAGACCTTAAAAAATCTTCTAAATCATGAGTTATGTAAGCAATTTTATCAGCCCAAATAACCACCTGTGCTTCTAATGTACTAGGAAAATTATTTATCCAATCACCGATTTTAACCCATTTCTCAAGCTTTTTATCTTCCCCCTCCAATTCTTTTATGTTAGCTAATTGCTCTTTAACTATATTTTTTTCTATTCCAAACATATCAGAATCATGTAGCAATATTCCTTCATATATTTCTGGTTCAATTTTAGATCCATATTTTTCCCATAGGTATCTTACACTCTGTATTGGATGATGAAATTCACCACAATCTTTTAGGAGTTCACTTAATTTCCTTTCTGCTGCATGTCCAAATGGTGTATGCCCAACATCATGACCTAACGCTATTGCTGAAACTAAATCTGCGTTTAAGCTAAGTGCATTTGCTATACTTACTGCGATTTGTTCAACTTCAAGTGTATGTGTTAATCTAGTTCTATGATCTCCGGAAATAGTAGCTGAAATCACTTGTGTTTTATCTTGCAATCTACGAAATCCACCTGTATATAATATCTTATCCCTTTGTCTCCTAAGACTTGTGCGATATGTTTCTTCTTCTCCCCTTACCTTAGTTGATTGATTCTCTCTATTTTTATACCCATATTCTGCAATATTTATATTAAGTAGCTTCTCCAAATCAATACTCTTCAATAAATTTATTTTTACCATTTTGTCCTCCAATTAATTTAACCAATTACCCAATCACAATCCAATTTCCATCTCTCTTTGATCCAATTCTTTCTATCATCTTCTTTTCTTGCAGAGACTTAAATGTTCTTTCGATAGTTCTCTTTGTTACCCCTATTATTTCTGCAAGCTCAACTGATGTTACACTTGGATTTTCTATCAAAAGTTCTATTACTTTCTTTTCAGTCTTGTTCAAAGCGACATCCAAACCGACGTTCAAACCGACATTTTTGTTGTCTATTTGGTCAATTACTTCTTTTTCAAAAGGAATCGTGCATCTAATATAATTGCTTTCAATTTGAAAAACATCTCTCCCATATTTCTCTACAATCGTTGGAATGCCATGCCCCGTATGTTCTGTAAGTCCCATATTTAAAAATATTCTCATCAATGTTGCATTTCTAGGTTTACTTATTCCGTCAAAGAATTGTTCCTTTGTCATTCCGCTAGGAAGTCCACCATGTGAAAGTATCTCCAGTCTGTCATGAAACATTGAAATCTGAGGCTCTGTAATTGTCCAGTCGTTGTGAACTAAAGCGTTCAAAATTGCCTCATTAACACAATCAAAATCAAATAAATATGTATCTTTTCTTGGTCTAACTGTCGTATCAGAAATGCATATATTTTCAGCTTGCAATCTGTTTTTTATTTTTCCATATGTAGTTAAAATACATCCATAACCATAATCACTTCTTTCTGATATGGAAGCCTTGTTTTCCCCTTGAAATTTCACAAAAATAAATGGAATATTGTTTCTATCCGATAATAATTCTGCCAGTAAATTATATTCTCCGGCTTCATTTCTTAAATTCAAATTCGTTTCAAAGGATTTATCTTCCAGATGATAATTTTTTTCAGAATAATATATCTTAAGCTCTCTAAAGGATAAATCTGATAAATTTGATCTTTTCTTAAGCATGTATTCATTATCTATGAACTTTTTCTCATACCTGATTTTTATCTGTTCCGGTGTCATCTCTTTGCAGGTTGTTCCTATTCTTATCGTACATCCGGTAGAAGAAAATCCATATTTCTTTTGACAATAAATATGATTGTGCCCTTTATTAATATGAATGGCCACAATAGTTTTTTCTTCATCAAATTTAAGTTCACAGCTGATTTCATCTTGTGGATTTGGTTCTATTTGGTTTGTTATTATATCGGATATTTTTCTAAGATCTTCGTCTATTTTATCCACACCAATTACAACACCATTATCTTTTATGCCAATAAGAATCGTTCCTCCTGTCCCATTAAGAAAAGAGACTATTTCCTTTGTAATCGTATCGGTATATTTCTCTTTTAATTCCAATGTTTCTGATTCAATATATTGGTTCATCACAATCCTCCTCTAACATAGTTATTATATCATATTTGCGATATTTACAAAACACAAACCGACATTTTATTGTCGTATTTTTATGTTTCATTTCCATAAAGAAAGGTTAAGCAGCTTTATTGACACATAACCTTTCCTAGTTTTTAGATTTTATCTTTTAGTTTTTCTCTTAGTTTTTCTAAAATTCTATCCCTC
>ERZ772956.2409-NODE-2409-length-11904-cov-8.774243_pt1 | contig 11904 bp, 17 predicted proteins | sample MGYA00580683_ERZ772956 | MGnify/ENA primary metagenome ERZ772956 (study PRJEB29015, sample SAMEA2738077) | human oral metagenome | biome: human oral; feature: human-associated habitat; material: saliva | place: China | collected 2212 ...
GCCGCGCGGTTCGCCGAAGTAGATGTCGCCGGTGAGTTCGCGCACGATGAGGATGCCCAATCCGGCCACGACTTCGGGTTTTAATGTGGAGGCATCGGCAAGCTCTTTATATAAAACGGCGGGGCGCAGGTTGGCAAACAGGCCCAGGTCTTTGCGGATGGCTAAGAGGCCGCGTTCGGGGCGCAGCGGGCGTTCGAGTGTGTCGTATTGCGGCCCGCCGACCGCGCCGAGCAGCACGGCGTCGGCGGCACGGCACAGGTTTTGCGTAAATTCGGGATAGGGGTGGCCGTATTGGTCGTAGGCTGCACCGCCCAGCGGGGCGTATTCGTAACGTGCGTCCAGGCCGTCTGAAATCAGTTTGTCGAGTACGCGCACGGCTTGGGCGGTAATTTCGGGGCCGATGCCGTCTCCGGGCAGGATGGCGATTTGTTTGGTCATTTCGGGTTTCCTTGTTTGGTTGGGGGAGTTTCCGACGGCAGGCCGTCTGAAATGCGGATTATAACGGAAGGCCGTCTGAAAAATTTTCTTTCAGACGGCCTTTTGCCGTTCAATGGCTTTGGAAAATGCTGATGCTGCCTTTGTGATACTGATACAGGATGTCGGATACGGTATAAGCCGATTCGTCATATGCCTGCCGTGTCAAATCGGCCAGCGCGTACAGGCTCTCTTCATCGGCGGGGTTGCACAGCAAAAGCGCGTCGCGGGCGGGAACGGAGAAGACGGGGTTGGCGGCCAAAACGTCATTGTCATGAAGGATTTCGTCCAGCAGCAGCACCAGCGCGGTATCGTAAAAGCCGTCCAAGCGGATTTGGCACAGGCTGTGCCCTTCGGCGCGGTCGGTTTCGAGGCCGTCCTGCCTGATCAGGCGGCGGATATTGTCCAATGCGGTTTCACGCAGTTTGGTACGGTCGGACAAGCCCAATTTGTCGGCGTCGGCCTGCGTCATCGAGCGCATGGCGGTACTCAAATCCAGCATGTACACCAGCAGTATGTCGCCGGCCAGCGGTTCGCAAAGCGGCAATTCTTCGGTTGACGGGCCGTTTAGTTCCCGTATTTCGTCCAGCCAGGCCGCGTTTTTCAGCGTGATGCGGATTTGCCCGCTTTCAATGGCGGCAGACTCTTGTATTGCCGATGCCATTTGCCGCATAGCGGTCAGATGGGCGGCCAGCAGCCCGTCCAAGCCTTCGGGGTCTTGGCTGTATTGCGCGTAGGCGTTGGCGACGTACAGCCTGCCCGATTCGGCCTCTCCTTCGGCGGTAATCGCGATATAGGTGTCGTGCGGCGTATCCGCCCATTCGATGGCTGCCGACACGCCCGGTTCGCGGTTTGCCGCATCGGCGAAATGTTGGCAGAATTCACGCCAATCCATGAGTTTGGGCTTGCCGCCGAACAGTTTTTTCCAAAAAGACATATCAGGCTCCTTATTCTGCAACACGGATTTTAAAGACAGCTTTGCGTATGGTTTTTTCTCCGCCCACCAGCGGGGCGTGCGCGTCGTTGGGAAAGAAGAGGGCGAACTCGCCCGGTTGGAGCGTGAGCCAGGTTTCCGGTTCGCAGTCGAAAAATTCGATGTCGCGCTTTTCGTCGTAGCCCAAACCGTTTTTCAGACGACCCCTGTCTATCCAGCCGTAGGTTTCTTCCCCGCTGATGGGGACTTGGATGTCGATGTGTTTCAAATGCGCTTCGGGCTTTGCCTCGGCTTTGCTCCTCATCGGTTCGCTGCCGATAAAGAGACGGATATTGGGGTTTGCGCACGGCACTTGACCGTCGGGCAGGGCGGCGAAATCCAGCGTTTGCAGTAGGTGGACGGCATCGGCAAAGTCGGGGTGCAGTGCGGCGTAGCGGGCGGCGTTGGGGATGGTGTCGGTAATCATGTTTTGAAGGATGAGACGAAAAAAGGTCGTCTGAAAAGCATTTCTTACAAGATGGTTTTTTGTAAATCTAAAGTGGAAGCATAATGTTCGGCAATGGCGATAGGCTTGCGGCTGACTTGGTTGATGTCGCCACCTTCTTCTGTACATAAAAATGGAAAGAACGTATAAACATTGTCGCCACTCAAATCGCGGATTTCTTCGCGCCAATTCTGCCAGCGTAGGTTTTCATAATACATTTGTAGGTCGCCTACTAATGCCCAATGCAAGAAATCGCCATAGCCTTTTTCGCAATCTTCCCATTCGAGCGTATCCGGCGGGAGGTAGAAAACATTGCCGGGTGTGCCGTCCAATCCGCCGCCATTGATGGCAAAGTAGCCACCTGCGGCATCATCGGCAATCAGATAATAGGGCGCGGGCGCGGCGGGTTCGGCCTGGGTGCGGCCGAGATTCCAGCTGCCAAGGCCGCGCGGCAGGATTTTCACGGAATGGGTAGCTCAGGCTTGCCCTATCCGAATTCTTGTCGATTCGTTTTACTGCGCCGCCTTATCGCTCTGATACTGCTCATACCATTGCCGATACCTCCCGCCGCATCTTTCCAAATTGTTGCAGTAAAAAGGATAGCTTACCGAAAGCGCTTGGCGGTAGACGACAATTTCATTCGGTATACCGCCCATTGCAAAAATCATCAGGTGCGGCAATTCCGGCTTCTTATCCAGGTTGGACCAGACGTGCGCGGCGAACCAATCGAAATCGCTGGGTATGAGCAGTTTTTCACTGAAAGCGGGATTGAGCTCCACATTGATTTCCATCGGTGTCCCAATGTAGTCCGGCGGTGGAAACGAGGTGGGAAAACGCTGGCGTGTGCTGTCGCGGCCGATACCGAATCCTTTTTCTGCCATCAGTTTGTCGCCGGCTTCAATACGGATTTCATCGGTGTAGGTGAAGGGATAACCGACGGTGTTGTGGTCGGGGTTGGGCGGCAGGCGGAGGATATAGAAGGCGTTTTCCGTTTTGCGGAAGGCATTGGCCTGAATATCCAGCTCCCTGATCTGTTCCCGGTTCAGGCCTCGAAAATCGAACACTTTTATGCCCCATGCTGTTTCCAGCTGCTGCGCACTCAAATCAAACAGGCAGGTGCTACCGAGTTCCGAGCGGATTTGTTGCAACAGGTCGTCAATGTCGGCGGGCTTGCCCAGTTTGCCACACGGAACGGCGGGTGAGGAAACAGCACCGGATAGTGCGGTTGGCTCGGAAACGGCAGCGTCCCGTTGGCAGCTTGCCAATAGGAAAAGGACCAGCAATGGTAAAAATGGTCGTTTCATCATCTCTATTTTTCTGCCCTTCAGCGTGAAAACATAAAAAAGACAGCAGCAGAAGCAGGTACGGAATTTTGGAAGCCCACCATCTGTAAAGCAGATTCGGCCGTCTGAAAAACAAGAATGCCGCCATCCCGAGTTTGCCCGTTATGTGTACTGCTTTTTCAGACGGCCTGTGTCACCCAACTTTGCTATCTTTCATCCGGCTGAACGACACTGCTTCATCCAAAACCAATCATATTGGTTTTGACAATGCCATCATAATACAAAACCTGAACCAGCGGGATAATCATCATCGTGCTCAGAATCAATCGGGCTTCCGTAAAAGTGCAGGCTGCTTTTTGGCAATGGGAAAGCAGCCTGCACATTATTTTCAATCGATGGCGCGGTATTCGCCCGTCCATTCGCTATCGGGTGCGGCAGCATTGGTTTTCATTTTGCCGCTGCGCCGGTCGATTTCATAACTGAACAGACGCGGAGCGGTTGCCGGGTCGCCGCCGCATTGGGCATCGTGTTTTTCGCGCACGTCCACCGTGTAGCCTTGTTTGGTTTTCTCCGCCATAAACATCAGGCATTCGGGTTTCAGTATTGTGAGTTTGTGCCTTTCAACCGATTGGATGACTTGGGATACGGCTTGGTCTGCAGTCTTTATCCCCCAGCAGCGGCTGGCAGGGGGCAAATGCAAAAAAGAAGGTTAGGATGGTGGAAATTTTTTTCATCATATTCATCTCAATTCAATCTGTATCGGCACGATACAAAACCGTTACTGCTACCGACAAAACAGACAAGATGATCAATGTTGCCAGCTTGGACGGCAATTCGGGCAACAGAGTTTGGCGTTCGAATATCATTAGGATTGCGATATACATGACCATTCCTACCGCCGTCGGTAACGCAACCCATATTTTGGACTGCCGCTTTCGGGGCAGTGCCAATAGTTGCAGCCACACGGACATTGCGCCTGCCGCCGCCCATTCACGGGGAGAAATGCCGCCGTCGCGCAGCAATTGGACGAAAGCCATACTTAGGAAAAACAGTACGAAACAAAAGGCCTGTTTGCAAAAGTTTTTCCACATCATGCCTACCCCGCGCATCTGCTGGTTTTAACTGTTAAACAGCCAAGGTTGGCTTTGGCGGCGTTTTTCTTCGAAATCGCGGATTTCGTCGGCGTGTTGTAGGGTTAAGCCGATTTCATCCAAGCCGTTTAAGAGGCAGTGTTTGCGGTGTTCGGTAATGTCGAATTTGAACGTTTCGCCGCTTGGTGTGGTCAGGGTTTGTTCGGCAAGGTCGATGGAGAGCTGATAGCCTTCGTTGGCTTCAACTTCTTTGAAAAGCTGGTCAACTTGTTCTTCAGTCAACACAATGGGCAGGAGACCGTTTTTGTAGCAGTTGTTGAAGAAGATGTCGGCGAAGCTGGGGGCGATGACGGCGCGGAAACCGTAGTCGTCCAATGCCCAAGGGGCGTGTTCGCGCGAGGAGCCGCAGCCGAAGTTTTTGCGCGTCAACAGGATTTGCGCGCCTTGGTAACGCGGCTGGTTCAGCGAGAAATCGGGGTTCAGCGGGCGTTTGCTGTTGTCCATGCCCGGTTCACCGTGGTCGAGGTAACGCCATTCGTCAAAGGCATTGGGACCGAAGCCGCTTCGTTTGATGGATTTTAAAAATTGTTTGGGGATGATGGCGTCGGTATCGACGTTGCTGCGGTCGAGCGGGGCGACGATGGCGGTGATTTTGGTAAAGGCTTTCATGTTCTGTACTTTTTCGTTTGTCGAGGATTATAAAATGCCCCGATTTCCGGGGCATTTACGTTTAAATTTTGTTTAGTCAGTAGGTTTTGACATTTTCAGCGGTATTGCTGACAGCAGTACCGGCGGCGCTGACGTCTTTAGCTACGCCTGAAATAGTGTTGCAGGCAGAGAGCAAGGTCATCGCGGTCAGAGCGATCAAGGCAAATTTCTTCATGTATGGATTCCTGCGTGAAATTGGATTTTGGATTAGTAATTTTTTACAGACTCAGCGGAACCGCTGACTGCGTTACCGGCGGCGCTGACATCTTTGCCCATGCCGGAAATGGTATTGCAGGCAGACAGCAAGGTCATAGCGGTCAAAGCAATGAGGGCGAATTTTTTCATTTGAAGCTCCTAATAGTTTGAAAAGTACAGTCTGTGTTACTGTATTACTAATAATATTCGGCATCTTCACAAAAGGCAATAGTTGGTATAAATGAAAAAATGCGGAGTTACATGAATATAAACGGTGGTTTGAGTAAAGGTTTTTATAACTCTTATTGTTTGCGTAGTAGGCTGCCTGAAAATATATTTTAGGCAGCCTTGTGTAAAGATAGCAGTTTATTCAGTAGCTTCTTCAATTTTTTCGCCGACATGGGTCATGCCGCGGCCAACAGCGTTACCGCCTTTTTTCACGGCAGCTTTGGTTTTGTCCCAGCCGCGCTCGGCAGCGTTTTCTGTTTTATCCCAGTTGCGGCTAGCGTCATCTTTCGCTCCGGACCAAGTGCTGGAGCAGGCAGCCAGGGTAAGGGCAGCAAGGGTGGTTATCAACAGTTTGTTCATCATTGGATTCCTTGATTTAAGAGTTGGAGAATCTCCTTTGCGCGGAGATGGTGGTTACAGACGACCTTTGGTGGTTATGCAAGGTCGTCTGAAAGATTATGCCATGGTACGGATGTCGGTAAAGCGTCCGTTGACCGCCGCGGCAGCAGCCATAGCGGGGCTGACCAAGTGCGTGCGCCCGCCGTTGCCTTGGCGGCCTTCGAAGTTGCGGTTGGAAGTGGAGGCGCAGCGTTGACCCGGAGTGAGGCGGTCGGCGTTCATGGCGAGACACATCGAGCAACCCGGTTCGCGCCATTCGAAACCGGCATCAATGAAGATTTTGTCCAAGCCTTCCTGTTCCGCCTGCCGTTTAACCAAGCCGGAGCCGGGAACGATTAACACGCGCTGTACATTGTCGGCTTTTTTACGGCCTTTGACGACGGCGGCGGCTTCGCGCAAATCTTCGATGCGGCTGTTGGTGCAGGAGCCGATGAATACGATGTCGACGGGGATTTCGTTCAGCGGCGTGCCGGCTTCCAAACCCATGTATTCGAGGGCGCGTTCCATGCCGCTGCGTTTGACGGGATCGGTTTCTTCGGCAGGATTCGGTACTTTGCCGCTGATGTCCAAAACCATTTCGGGCGATGTGCCCCATGTTACTTGCGGTTCGATGTCTTCGGCTTTGAAACGGTATTCTTTGTCGAATACCGCGCCTTCGTCGGAAACCAGCGTGCGCCAGTATTCGACGGCTTTGTCCCATGCTTCGCCTTTGGGTGCGAAGGGTTTGTCTTTGACATAGTCAATGGTGGTTTGATCGACGGCAACCATGCCGGAGCGCGCCCCTGCTTCGATCGCCATGTTGCACAGGGTCATGCGGCCTTCCATAGAGAGGCTACGGATGGCTTCGCCGCCGAACTCGATGGCGTAGCCCGTGCCGCCTGCCGTACCGATTTGTCCGATGATGTAGAGGGCAACGTCTTTAGCGGTAACGCCCGGTTTCAGACGACCTTCAACGGTAATCAGCATGGATTTGGATTTTTTCGCGGTAATACACTGGGTCGCCATGGTGTGTTCGACTTCGGAAGTGCCGATACCGTGTGCCAGTGCGCCGAATGCGCCGTGGGTAGAGGTGTGCGAGTCGCCGCAGACGACGGTCATGCCGGGCAGGGTTGCGCCTTGTTCCGGTCCCATAACATGAACGATGCCCTGACCTTTATCCATGAACGGGAAGTAGGCGAGTGCGCCGAACTCTTTGATATTTTTGTCTAAAGTATCGACTTGCAGCTTGGAAATCGGGTCTTGGATGCCTTTGTCCCAATCGCCGGTCGGGGTGTTGTGGTCGGCGGTGGAGACGACGCTGTCGATACGCCACAGCTTGCGCCCCGCCATTTTCAGACCTTCAAATGCCTGAGGGCTGGTGACTTCGTGTACTAAATGGCGGTCGATATAGAGCAGGACAGTGCCGTCTTCTTCTTCGCGGACGACGTGGCTGTTCCAGAGTTTGTCGTAGAGGGTTTGCGGTTTCATGTTTTTATTTTGAATATCAAAAAAAGAAGGCGCGATAGTAGCTTCAACGCGGCGGTGGCGCAAGGATAATGTCTAAAAAATTTAAAAAGGGCGGATATTTTTAAGCTTAATATTAAAATTTTAGACTTTATGTCTAATAAAATGTAATGAACAGACTTGTGCAGGCCGTCTGAAACAGTTTATGATGCAGCCTTTCAAATGATTCATATGGATTGAATATTATGCCCCTACCCGTTATGAACGCATCCTACCTACCGCAATTGCAGGCATTCGAACGGCAAATCTTATCGAACCAAACCAAAATAGAGGCTTGGTTCCGCAGCAAATGGAAGGAGCACAAGCCTCCGTTTTACGGTTCGGTGGACATCCGCAACGCGGGCTACAAAATGGCTTCCATCGACATGAATCTGTTCCCCGGTGGTTTCAACAACCTGAATCCGAATTTCATCCAATTGGCCTCCCATGCCGCGCTCGACGCGGTGGAGCGTGCCTGCCCGCAGGCCAAATCGGTGTTGATTGTGCCGGAAAACCATACCCGCAACACCTTCTACCTGCAAAACGTTTATGCCCTGTCCAATATCTTGCGCAACGCGGGTTTCGAAGTACGGTTGGGCAGCATCAACCCCGAAATCACCGAACCGGTGGAACTGGAAACCGCCTTGGGCGACACGGTCACACTCGAACCGCTGCAACGCACCCGCGGGCGCGTACATTTGGCTGACGGCTTCTCGCCCTGCCTGATACTGCTCAACAACGACTTGTCGGCGGGCGTACCCGATATTCTCAAAGACATCAGCCAAACCGTGTTGCCACCCCTGCACGGCGGCTGGACGACAAGGCGTAAAACCGCCCACTTTTCCGCCTACAACGACGTAGCCGCCGAATTTGCCGCCCTGGTCGGCATGGACGAATGGCAGATCAACCCGTATTTCGAACAGATTTCCGGCCTGAATTTCCAAGAGCGCGAAGGTGAAGACGCTCTAGCCGACGCGGTGGAGCGGATGCTGGCGAAAATACAGGCCAAATACGATGAAAAAGGCATTACCGACCAACCCTTCGTCATTGTCAAAGCCGATGCGGGCACTTACGGCATGGGCGTGATGAGCGTGAAATCGGCCGACGAAGTACGCGGCCTGAACCGCAAAAACCGCAACAAAATGGCAAAAATCAAAGAAGGCCTGGAAGTGAGCGAAGTCATCGTGCAGGAAGGCATCTACACCTACGAAACCCTGCACGGCGCGGTATCCGAGCCTGTGGTTTATATGATGGACCGCTTCGTCGTCGGCGGATTCTTCCGCGTGCACGAAGGGCGCGGCGCGGACGAAAACCTGAACGCCACCGGCATGTCGTTCGTGCCGCTCAACCATGCCATCCCCGTGGCCGAAAGCGACCAAAACGACGAATGCGGCCGCCGCGTATTCGAGCAATGGCAGGAATTGGGCGTGCCGCAAACCAAGTCAGCCGATCCTGATTGCGGTTGCAACCGCCTGTACGTTTACGGCGTGATGGCGCGCTTGTCGCTCTTGGCAGCGGCAGTGGAGTTGGAGCGCACAGTCTGATTTGGGCTTCAGCCCTTATTATGGAATCAGGCCGTCTGAAGGTGTAAACTGCCTTCAGACGGCCTTTTTGATATTGCCCAATCCGTTCTCTGCTTTGCAGCCAATAGAGTAGATGGATTTAGAGCTGGTGTAGCTTTGCTTTACCTGTCGTTGTGTTTTGACGGTATGAGGCCGTCTGAAAACAAAGTAACCGTATGTTTGATTTGAAAGAAAGGATAATATGGATACCCAGTCCATACAAAATCAATTCAACGCCGTATCTGCACAATACGACGGCCAACGCCGCGCTCTGATACCCTGTTTCGACCTGTTTTACCAAACCGCCGCCGATTTGGCCGCAGGCGTGCCGGATGTGCGTCGCGTGCTTGATTTGGGTGCGGGTACGGGTTTGATAAGCGCATTTGTACACGCACGTTGTCCTAATGCCGAATATATTTTGGCCGATATTTCCATGCAGATGCTCGCCCAAGCCCGGCAGCGTTTCCAAGGCCTGCCGAACTTCCGTTATATGGAGCAGGATTTGGCACGGTTGGACACAGCCGTGGGCCTGCCGGAAGGCGGTTTCGACCTGATTGTGTCCGGCTTGGCCATCCATCATTTGGAAAACGGACAGAAACAATCACTGTTTCATCAAGTTGCCCGCCTGCTTGCGCCAAACGGCCGCTTTATCAACGCCGACCAAGTATTGGGCGAAACCGCAGCCGCCGAACGCACCTATACCGAAGCATGGCGGCAGCATGTTATGCATAACATCGCGCTGACCGAAGCCGAGAAAAATGCCGCATTCGAACGCATCAAACTCGACCGCATGGCTACGTTATCCGACCAGTTCCAATGGCTGCGCGAAGCCGGGCTTCAGGCCGATTTGTATTTCCAACATTATAATTTTGTTGTTTTCGCCGCTGTCAAACCGTCAGAATGCGGGAGATAATCCGATGAACGACGCCCTTATCCAAACTTTCGCCTTGACCTTCGGCTTCCCCTACACGCAAGAGCCGCAAGAATTGCCGCCGTTGGAAGGCGGGCGGCATCTGCATTTGGGCGCGTTGGACGGGTTTTACCGCCATATGGACGGCGCGTGGCAGGGAACAAATCCTAGTGCTGATTATTGGCTGGAAATGGAAACCCTGTTTTTGCAATGGCTGACTTATGCAAGGCTGCCGGATATTTGGAACGATTGGGCGTTTGGCTGGGACATCAAAGCCAAGCAATATCTGCCGATAGAAGGCTGGCGCGAAGAATGGGCGGTGTTTGGCGTAATGTTTGACGATTCGATTCTTTTTGCCGATACCGCCGAACCCGGCAGCCCTGTTTATTGGCTGATGACCGGTTACGGCACGGTGGAAAACCGCCGCCTTGTCGCGCTGTCCGTGGCTGCCCTGATACAAACTTTATTGACCATTTATGATTTTGAACAGAAATGGCAGGCAGAGGGCAGGGCGGTTTATGATGAAGAAGGCTGTTGTACGACTGCGGAATTGAGTGCGGCATTGCACGATTTGCTGTACCGAGAACTGCCACCCGAATGTGCGGCAGGGTTTGAAGAAGCGTTTTGGGGATGATGTCGGCTTGAGGCCGTCTGAAAACAGGTAGGACGGTTTTTCAGACGACCTTTTCGGGATAACCGACTACGCTTGAATCTTGTTTATCAACAATTGTATTTTGAAAATTTGGAGAGAATAATGAAATCAGTCGTACTTTGGGGTTCTATTTTACTGTTGTCGGCGTGTGGCTCGATGCAGAGTCAGGTTGTGAAGAAAAACGTTGTTTTTGATCCGGGCAGTCAGGCACAAATCCGCTCGTATGGTTCATACGGTTCGGATTTGATCCGCATATATCCTGAAACGGACTGCGCAAAATGGGAGGGAACAAAACGGAACGCGGTAAACCGTCGTTTTGTCAACGGATTGCCGCGTAAGGTTAGGAATATTTCGATAGGTATTCCGCCTACCGAGTTGAGTCGTAAAACGGAAAAAGACACCGGATTCGTTTTCCGTGATTCTTATCGCGAGATGGTCGTATCGGCGAATCAGCCTGTGGTTTTGGACGGCGCATTTTCGTCTCAAACGAGAAATCAACATTATAGTTGTCGAGTCGCCGCTTCTTTCACACCTAAGGCAGGTGAGGCTTATGAAGTCCGCTACCTGTCGGAGGAAGAGGGATGCGACATTGAGGTTTACCATATCGGTCATGAGGAAAAAGACGGTGTCCGCCCAACCAAAAAACTTACTGCAAACTATTGTGCAAAGCCGGGAACCAGCTTTTAAAGATGTGGTACGAGAAATTTGACTTTCTCAGCCGCGAAGCTCCCGCATCTGATGAGGATTTGGCGTGTTTTTTTCAGACGGCGGACAAGCATATTGGCGATGAAGGTATTTGTGCTTTAGCGCAGGCTTTTCCCGAAGCGGGCGTGGCAGAGAAATTTGCCGCCACTGGTCTGTGGCTGCCTGATTACTTTTATATTCCCGAAGAGATGGAGCAGCTTTGGCGTTATGCAGTAAGCGGTGAAATCGAAGGAAACGGGCGGGAATTCGGCTATTTTTCGCCAAAAGACGTGGTGGAATTTTATTTTAGTTACGAATTCTGGTTTTACGCCCCGCATTTCCTGCCGGTTGCCTTTGATGGCGGCGGTGTATTTTATGCTTATGATTTCCGCCAGCCCGACGATTTACAGATTGTGTTGGCAGATTCGGGCTTTTACGGAGAAAAAGAAGGCGAATACACGCCTGCGGGTAAAACGTTGGCAGAAGTTTTAAGTCGGAAGCCTGATTGATGTAGTTTTCGTTCTGCGGCTGCTTTGTGTTTTCAGACGGCCTTATCAGAGCAAAACCGCAAGGCCGTCTGAAAAACGAATAGCAGATTGAGGAAATTCTGATGAACACCGTTTCCATCCAAAACCTTTCCCACCGCTACGGCAAGACCCTTGCGCTTGACGATGTGTCGCTGGACATTCCGAAAGGCGCGACGGTCGGTTTGATCGGGCCGGACGGTGTGGGCAAATCGACGCTGCTCTCGCTGATGGCGGGGGTGAAGGTGATTCAGGACGGGCGGGTGGAAGTGTTGGGCGGCGATATGGCGGACA
>ERZ772956.2410-NODE-2410-length-11903-cov-3.019835_pt1 | contig 11903 bp, 10 predicted proteins | sample MGYA00580683_ERZ772956 | MGnify/ENA primary metagenome ERZ772956 (study PRJEB29015, sample SAMEA2738077) | human oral metagenome | biome: human oral; feature: human-associated habitat; material: saliva | place: China | collected 2212 ...
ACGAGCTTATGCGTATGCATGATCGCCATGACCGCCAGTTTGCTCTTGGTCCAACGCACGAAGAGACCTTTACTGACCTCATTAGAAATGAGCTTAAGAGTTATAAGCAGCTTCCAGTAACGCTTTATCAGATTCAGGATAAGTTCCGTGATGAGCGTCGTCCTCGCTTTGGCCTTATGCGTGGACGTGAGTTCATTATGAAAGATGGCTATTCCTTCTCGGCAACTCAAAAGTCGCTGCAGGAATGCTATGACCAGGAGAAAGTTGCTTACCAGAATGTCTGTGACCGTACACGTCTTAAGGCGCTGCAGGTTGTTGCAGACTCTGGACAGATTGGTGGAGACACCTCTGTTGAGTTTATGGCACTTGCAGAAGCTGGAGAGGCAAGTCTGGTTTACTGCGATTGTGGTTATGCTGCAGACACTGAGGCGGCGGCTGCAAAGATTCAAATTGAAGAGCGTGAGTCTGGTCAGATGTGTGAGGTTCACACCCCAGGCATTGGCAGTATTGAAGATGTTGCAGAGTTCCTGCATGTTTCACCTCGTGCAACTCGTAAGGCTCTGGCGCTTGTTGACGGCAACGGAAAGCCAGTTGTTTGCTTTGTTCCGGGCACTCATGAGCTCAATGAGGTTAAGGCAGAGCACGCTTTTGGTGAGTATCACATGATGACCGATGAAGAGCTTGAGGAGTATGGCCTCATCAAGGGATTTATTGGCCCTGTGGACCTTCCAGAGGGTATTCGTGTTATTGGTGACCTTTCTCTTGAAGATAGTCAGTGGTGGCTCTGTGGTGCCAATAAGGCAGATTATCACCTTGATCACGTTGAGCTTGGTCGCGACTTTGAGATCAATGAATGGATGGATCTGGTAACTTCCCAGGAAGGTGACTTGTGTCCAGAGTGCGGTCTTGCTCTTCATTCCGCTCGTGGTATTGAGGTTGGACAGGTATTCCAGCTTGGCACTAAGTACTCTTCAGCACTTAACGCTACCTTCACAGATGAAAACGGTGAGGATAAACCTCTTGTGATGGGCTGCTATGGTATTGGTGTTTCCAGGCTTCTTGCTGCCGTTGTTGAGCAATACAATGACGAGAAGGGCATTAAGTGGCCAGTTTCTGTTGCTCCTTATGAGGTTACTGTTCTTTGTCTCTCCGACAAAGATCCTGAGATTTGGGATGCTGCTGGTTCAGTTGCTGATGCCTGTGTTGCTGCAGGCCTTGAAACTGTTGTTGATGACCGCGCAGAGCGCCCAGGTGTAAAGTTTGCAGACGCAGATCTCATTGGTTTCCCATGGCAGGTTATTGTGGGCAAGAAAGGTGTTGCAAACGGCGTCGCAGAAGTTAAAGAACGCGCTACTGGTGAGCGGTTTGAGGTCGCTCTTGATGAGGTTGGTTCCTGGCTTGCCCAGAAGATCCTTCCAGAGCGTGAACTCTAAAAAAGGAGCGCCTGGTTATTAACCAAGCGCAACATCAAGAGTCATCATTACGGTAAAGCCTAATGCGAAGGCAAGTACTCCAACGTTTGAGTGCTTGCCTTCACTCATTTCTGGAATAAGTTCTTCGACAACAACATACATCATGGCGCCTGCCGCAAAACTCAAAAGATAGGGAAGTACAGGGACAACAAGTTCTGCTGCAAGAATAGTAAGCACTGCGCCAATAGGCTCAACAATTCCTGAAAAAATACCTAGCAGGAGAGATTTGCCCTTAGAAGTGCCACCTGCATGAAGTGGCATCGAGATAATGGCACCTTCAGGAAAGTTCTGAATAGCAATTCCAAGTGCTAAAGCCATAGCACCTGCATAGGTAATAGTAGAGTTACCCGAAACCCATCCAGCAAAAACAACACCAACTTCCATTCCTTCAGGAATGTTGTGGAGCGTTACTGCTAACGCCATAAGCGTTGATTTTTGCCAGCTTGTTTTAATGCCTTCAGCCTCATCGTCTGTCTCGCCCAGGTGAAGGTGGGGGATTACATGGTCAAGTAGAAGCAAGAAAAGGGTTCCTACCCAAAAACCAATTACTGCAGGAACAAAGGCAAATTGCCCCATTGCCTCAGATGATTCAATAGCTGGAATCAAAAGACTCCAGATAGAAGCTGCAACCATAACACCAGCAGCAAATCCTGTAAGAGCTCTTTCTATGGTGCGGTTCAAAGATTTTTTCATACATAGGACCATTGCTGCACCAAGCGAAGTTCCTGCAAAAGGAATCAAAATTCCTTGAATCAGTTCTATAGTCACGGTAACTCCAACAAAATATTCATTAAAAAGAAATCATTACTATTTGTGTACCCACCACCCTATACGTAAATTCATTATGTATGTCATCAATTACAAAATTGTCGAGAAAAACAGAGCTTCGGTTTGCTATAGTATTTGCCGCACCATGTTTGGGGAATTAGCTCAGCTGGGAGAGCGCATGACTGGCAGTCATGAGGTCAGGGGTTCGATCCCCCTATTCTCCACCACGCATTCTGGCGGCGGCATCTGTCGCCGCTTTTTTCTTAAGGGCTCATGGCGCAACGGTTAGCGCAGGGGACTCATAATCCCTGGGTTGGGGGTTCAAATCCCTCTGGGCCCACCAAGCACACATATGGCGAGAAATCCTTTGGTTTTCTCGCCATTTCTTTTACCGAAACTCTTTACCGTTTAATGATTCGATTACTTAATTTATATAAAAGACGGGTACAATAGCCAAAGTGATATTTGATAGATAGGGGATATATGACTCCTGAGACTCGCAAAATGAAGTTCTTCAGTCTGGCGCTTTTGATTGGCGGACTTTTGGGCTTGGTAAACGTTGGTGTTCTTGTTATTGGCGATGGTCCATCACTTGATTCGGCGCTTCTTTTACTTGCAAGCATGATTTCTCTGCTTACTGGTGGCTATGCCGCAAAAGAGGCAAATGTTCCCAATAGAGCCGCTGCTGCTTATCCAATGATTTTTGGATCATGCGTTGTATTGGCTGTTATTGTTGTTGGACAGTTGATACTTAAACCATCTGTTACCTTGCAATTTATTGAGCTGTTTGCACTTTTGGCAATGGCCAGCGCTATTGCCCGAGGATCTCACAAAGTTAAAAAGACACTTGAAGCTAAGTAAGCTTAGGTATTGTTAGGCAAGCTTACGTATTAGTTTTTCGTATATAACTGCGTGAACTGATTTTATTGGGGGATAGTATGGATCGTGGAACTAAGTTGATGATGGCTCTTTCTTCTATGCTTGGAGCCCTGGGCGTAGCAGGTATTGTCATCTTTGCGCTTTCCGTTGGCTATGGTCGTTTTTCTTCGAGCATGGTTGTTTTGCTTGTTTGTAGTCTTATGGCTGTTTATTCCTGCTACATTCTGCAAAAGTGCATCAGCCTTGCAAAAGATTTTGAGAAAACTCATGGAATTGTTCGACTTATTGCTGGTGTAGAGCTTGTGCTCTTTACTATTGAATGGGTGTTTGTCTCTCAGCTTGCTTCTCAGCCAATGGTACTTGCTCCAATGATTCTTCAACTTATCTTCTTCGGTATCATTCTTGTTCAGATGAATAAAGCAGTGGCTGCTTATTCTCCAAAGAAGAAATCAAAAGCTAGAAATTAACCTTATTGTTTGTTATTATTGCTAGTCGTTCGGGCGATTGGCTCAGGGGTAGAGCACTTCCTTCACACGGAAGGGGTCGCTGGTTCAAATCCAGCATCGCCCACCATAAAAACTTTTAAAGGCCTAGGTTGCTAGGCCTTTTTTGTTAGTAAATAGTTACAGTATCAGCACTTATTAGTACTGCACGGTCTGCCCATAACCTTCATTTGTATACTTAAGTCCTAGGAAAGGGGAGACTATGTCAGATACTACTAGTACCAACAGCCAGAACCCAGTTGAGCTCTTTGATCTTTACGTGGCTCACGTTGGCATTAATGCCACAAATCCTAAAGAAGCAGAGAAAATCGCGCGTCAGCTTTCTGCGCTCATGGGAATTCCTACTGTAGAGCAGCCGCCCTCATTCTTTGCAGGCACTCTTGTTGAGGTTATGAAAAACGGTGGACGTGGTACAAATGGCCATATTGGATTTCATGTAAACAATATTCCTGCAGCCGAGAAGTACTTTGCAGAGCGCGGTCTTGAGGTTGACGAGACTTCTCGTCGTCTTAATCCAGACGGCAGCACATTCCTTGTTTACTTCAAAGATGAGATTGCCGGCTTTGCCCTTCATCTCACCATGGACAAATAACTTCATTTACTACGCTCTGTGGCGAGAAGATCTTTCAGCTGAAGGGTCTTCTCGTTTTTGTTGTATTAAAGGGGAGTTCTGCGAACAAAGACCTGTGGACAAATGACGATATTTTTTTGCTAATTACGGTATCGAATGTATTTTATCTTCATTTTGATGCTTATTTCTTTTATCATTTTAGGTGTAGAAATATGTAATCCGCTTTGGATTTGAAAGGTTTAAAGTGAAGAAATATAAGTATGTAGCTCTACCAATCCTTATTGCACTATGCTGCGTAATATTCATTGGTATGCCAAATGTTGCATATGCTGCAGGAGATAATCAGCTTACCGTTAATGTTACTGATGACTATTACAGTAAGCCTGTTGATGGTGTAACTATTACAGTTACTAATGCTGCAACTGGTGCTATTGAGGCAGAGCAGGTCACGAATGCGGATGGTAAGATTCAAGTCTCGCTTCCTGATGGAACATATCAAATTGAACAGACTAAGTTCAAGGCTGGATATGTTATTGATCATTCAATTAAAAATGTAACCTTCTCCGGCGTTGCTAGTGATACTAGTGATCATCAGACTATCAACATCGAAGATGCTCATATTATGGGCAACCTGTCTGCACAGGCAGAGTCAATGCGCTATTTCCCAGACTTTGGAATGGGCTATCTCTCTGATGTTACTTTTGACATTGAGGATGAGTTTGGAAACAGAATTGCAACAGGGTTAAGAGGAGGCCAGAGCGTTTTAGTTCCTGTAAGTGGAAGCTATACGGTTATTCCTACAAGCTATCCTAGCAGGCTTTCTTATAATTCAAATGCTCGAATGTTTGATTCTGTCTTTGCATGTACCGGACCAGCTAATGGTAAAGTAGAAGTACATGCAGTAACCTTCCCTTACGATGCAGAAACTCGCCTGTTTGAAACAAGAACAAGCGCTTCAGTTATTCTTCCAACAAGACGTGGAAATATCATTGTAAGAGTAGTTGATCAGTACGGAAATCCTATTGCTGGAGCAACTCTTATTGCTACTCCCGCTTATGAGGCACTCCCCGGAACTCCCTCTCCAGCGTGTCCTCCAACCATGGGAGGCTCTAGTACCCCTGATCCAGCTTATTTACCTGGTACAAGCACACCTCGTCCTATGACTCAGACCCCACCCAATCCTGGCGTTCCTTACATTCAAACAGGTGAGTTGGATAGAGATGCTAATGAGAATTATCTTCTTACAACTGGTCCTGATGGAACTGTTGTTATCCCAGACTATCTTGTTGGGTCTGAGTCAACCATTACGCAGCTGACAACTCTTGCTGGATACACTATTGATGATCCAAACCCTCAGATTGGTGTAATTACTGGCTCTGATGAAACTACTACAGTTACCTTTGTAAACCGTAAGCCAGAAACACCAGCTCCAAATCCAGAGCCTACTCCTGAGCCACAGCCAAAGACTCCAAAGAAAAAGAAGTCTAAACTTCCAGATACCGCTGATGTCACTCTTACTGCACCACTATTTGTTGGTGTTGCAGGTACATTAAGCTCCATCGCTGGCGTAACCTTTATCTCACGTAAAAAGCGCTTCTAAAGCAAAAACGAATTATTGACTTATTTTCAAAAATAGTTTGATTCATTTAAGCGAACATCCCTTGTGTATCCAGCAAAGATATACACAGGGGAGTTCGCTTAAATTTAACTTGTAAGCTCAAATGAGCATTTGTTCAGACTCGCATTTAGTATTTCAAATTTTGAAGTAATTGTGTCTTGCACTAAAGATTATCTTTATTTTGATGTATTTTTCCTTTAAACTATTTGAATAGTAATTACTACTATTATTCGGTTTGAGGGAATTGAATTGAAGAATTTTAAAAATATTGTTTTTGGTCTTCTGATGGCTTTAACGCTTGTTGTTTCTGTCATGGTTCCAAACGTGGCACTTGCAGAAGACACTAACCAGATTAATGTGCTTGTCGTTGATAAATATTCTAATCAACCTCTTGAGGGCGTGCATATCAAGATTATTAATGGCGGTTCTACCGTAGTTGATGAGGGAGATACGGGAGCTGATGGCTACTTTAGATCCCCAATCATTCCGGACGGTGCCTATAGGGTTGAGCAGACCACCTTTAAGGATGGCTATGTTCCTCAGGTAGATTCTGTTTCTCACATCTTTGACGGCGCTGCAATCGGCTTTAGTGAGATTGTTACAGACATTATGGAAAATCAGCCTTTCCTTGGTCACATCATTGTTAAGGTTGTAGATACAGATGGCAATCCAATTGCAGGTGCCACTCTTAAGGCAACTGCTGCAAATATTGCAGGTCCAGGTATTCCAACCCCTCCGTTTACTCAGACTGGTATTCTGACCACTGAGGCTGATGGTAGCTATTCTCTTACTACTGGTGCAGATGGCACGGTAGTTATCCCTAACCTGATGGGCAACACTTCTACCACCATTACTCAGCTCACTACTATTGAGGGCTATCAGATTGATACTACTGTTCGTGTTGGACAGATTACCACCACAGACACTTCTACTACCGTAACCTTTATTGATCCTAGGATTCCTGCACCCACACCTGCCCCTGATCCAGAGCCAGAACCTGTTCCTGCACCTCAGCCAGAGCCAGAGACTCCTAAGGCGCCAAAGGAGAAGAAGGCTAAGAAGTCTGCTCTGCCAGATACCGGTGACAATTCTTCTACGCTTCCTCTGATTATTGGTGTTGCTGGTGCCATTGTTGGTGGTTCCGGAGTAGCTCTTTTCCTTCATAAGAAGCGTCAATAAATCTTCACAAGCCTTGTTTCATTTACATAATTCACCATGTAAATCAAGTGAATGACTTATACTTATCCAGTTCAGATATGTATGAGGAGTTCACTTGATTGCTCTTGCGGATAAGATTTCAAAGTCATTTGGCGGCAGAGTTCTTTATTCAAATGCAACACTTCAGCTCAATGCGGGAGAGCGTTGGGCTTTAGTTGGTCCTAATGGTGCTGGCAAGACAACGCTTCTAAAAATCATCATGGGCTTAGAGTCTGCCGATGAAGGAACCATTACCTTTGCAAAAGATGCTACCCTTGGATATCTGGAGCAAGAAACAGAGCTCATGGGAGATAGAACTGCTCTTAATGAAGTCATTGAGTCTGCCCATGAGATTAAACAGTGGGAGAGAAAGGTAAATGACCTCTCAATCAAGATAGCTGAAACTCCAGAGGGAGCAACACTCAACAAATATTTAGAGGACTATGCCCACGCAATGGAACGCTTTGAGCGTCTTGGTGGCTATGAACTAGAGAGTAGAGCTCGTCAGATTCTCGCAGGTCTTGGATTTCCAGTAGAAGACTTCGATAAGCCAGCTAAAGAGTTCTCTGGTGGTTGGCAGATGCGTATCTCTCTGTCAAAACTCCTGTTACGTCGTCCTGATGTTTTGCTCTTGGATGAGCCTACCAACCACTTAGACCTAGAATCTGTTCAGTGGCTTGAGAGGTTCTTATCGTCATATGATGGAACAGTTCTTCTGGTAAGTCACGACCGTTCATTTATGGATGCTTGCGTAACGCATGTGGCGGCGCTTGAGAATCGTATGCTTGTCACGTATACCGGAAACTATTCTGGTTATCTGCATCAGCGAGAAGAAAATCTTGAACAACTCCGCGCTAAACGTGCTGCGCAAGAGCGTGATATTGCTCACATGGAGACCTTTATCGAGCGCTTTAGGTATAAGCCCACTAAGGCTAAGCAGGTTCAAGAACGTGTGGCAAAGGTCGAGAAGATTCGTGAAGAGCTGGTAGTTCTTCCAGAGCAATCTCATCACATGCATTTTAGGTTCCCAGAGCCTCCTCGTACCGGAGATACCGTCATCTCTCTTGAGGGCGTTGCAAAATCGTATGAGGATAACTTTGTCTATGACAACGTTGATTTAAAGCTTTATCGCGGAGATCATGTTGCGCTTGTTGGCCCTAATGGTGCAGGTAAATCTACCCTTATGAAGCTTATAGCTGGTAAGACTAAGCCTGATGCGGGAGATATTAGTCTCGGACAAAACGTTACCGAGGCGTATTATGCTCAGCACCAGTTAGAGGAGCTAAATCCAGCAAACACCGTGCTGGCAGAACTTGATACGGTAGCTGCAGGATGGACTACCTCTGAAGAGCGTAGACTCTTGGGTGCTTTCCTTTTTCACGGCGATGATGTTGAGAAACGCGTAAATGTGCTATCTGGTGGCGAGCGCGCTCGTCTCGCACTTGCTAAGATGCTGGTTTCTCCAGATCCACTTTTGTTTTTGGACGAGCCAACTAACCACTTGGATATTGACTCAGTTGACGTTCTGGAAAAAGCGCTTGTTGACTTCTCGGGAACCATCATCTTAATCAGTCACGATGAACACCTGGTTAGAGCTGTAGCAAACAAAGTTGTGGACGTTCGTGATCACAAGGTAACGGTTTATGACGGCGACTACGATTACTTCCTCTACAAGCTGGCAGAGCTTCAAGCAGCAGCGCAGGGGGAGACGTCGAGCAAGACTATGTCCTCGTATGGAACTTCGGGTGCAAGGACGGTCAAGAGCGCTGTTCCAGAGGCAGGTCAAGCTGCAGGATCTTCTCGCAATGTGAAGACTAAGGAGCAGAGAAGAGCTGAGGCTGATGAGCGCAACCGTAGAAGTCGTGCGCTGAGGGAGACCAAGAAGCGCTTGGACGAGGTTGAAGCTGCACTTACTCCTGCTCATAAGCGTTACGATGAGCTGATGATGCTTATGGCTGACGAGGCACTCTATAATGACCCGCAAAAATTTAACGAGTGCATGGCTGAATATCAGGCACTCTCCAAAAAAATTCCTGCTCTTGAGGCAGAATGGTTGGAGCTTTCAGAAAAGATGGAAGCAGACATTGATGAGTAAGTAGTTTTCTTATTGTTGGGTAAAATTAGAATTAGTATCTGAGTTCCCATGTTCTTTATTGTCGAGTGTTAGTTCTATTACCGCGGCATAAGCTCGGTTTAAGATAAGGATTGTCGTGCCAGCAGCTTTAACATCTATTCCATCGCTTCTCATGACTCTTGCTGAGTTTGCGCTTGTAATTTTTGCCATTGTGATCCATGAAGTGTCTCATGGTTATGTGGCCTACAAGTGTGGAGATCCTACGGCAAAAATGTCTGGGCGATTGACGCTCAATCCTTTGGCGCATATTGATCTGTTTGGTACTGTGGTTCTGCCACTCATGCTGGTATTGATGGGTGGTCCTAGCTTTGGTTATGCAAAGCCTGTTCCCTATAATCCAAATTACCTTAAAAACCGTCGTCGTGATGAGATTTTGGTTGCACTTGCTGGACCTGCTTCCAATATCCTGCAGGCGTTTCTTGGTGCTTTACTTTTACGCTCGCTTAATGCGCTTGTTGTTGCATTTGGTGCAGTTCTCAATCCGCTGGTACTAAATTACGTGTCCTCACTGGTTGTCTTTTACATCCAGATTAACGTAAGCTTGGCCGTCTTTAATATGCTGCCCATCCCACCTTTGGATGGCTCTAAGATTGTTCTTTATTTTCTTGACGAGAAAAACCGTCAAAAGTTCTATTCCATTGAGCCTTATTGCATAATAGTTATTGCAGCTCTGGTCTATTTTGCGCCCGGTTTTGTCTCGTCAATTATCGGTGGTATTTCAAACGTCATTTTGAGTCTGCTTGCGAGAATCCTCTAATGTCATACAAAGTAAACACTGCAACATATTCTGGCCCTTTTGACCTGCTGCTACAGTTGGTAAGTAGGCAAAAAGTTGCTATTGGCTCCATTTCTATCTCAGAAGTAGCCGATCAATACCTGGCAGAAGTCGATGCCATGGAAGAGCTTGACCTGGATGTTGCCAGTGATTTTGTGCTGGTTGCGTCAACGCTTCTGGACATGAAAGCGCATGCACTGGTGCCACAAGATGTTTCACTCAAAAGATCATACGATGAGGATGAATTTGATGATGAGCTTGATGGACTTTCTCCTGATGAGGCTCGAGAAGTTCTTATTGCTCGTCTTATCGCGTATAAGCAGTTCAGAAACGCAGGAGCAGCGTTGGGTAGTCGCATGGAGGCAGAATCGTATATGTTCCCGCGTTCAGTGGGTCCAGATCCTGACTTCTTGAACCTCATGCCAGACTATCTTGAAGGAATTACCCTCAGAAGCCTTGCTGTCATCTGTGCGGACATTGACTCAAAACGTGAGACATTCTTGCTTGAAGCAGAACATGTGGCCCCAAAAAGGCTCCCAGTGGCCCTGACGGTTGCTTCAGTGGACCGTCTTACACGTTCCAAAGGCAAAGTGACTTTCTCGGAGCTTCTGGACGGACAGGATACGCCAGAGATTGTGGTTGCAAACTTCTTGGCAGTTCTCGAGCTTTTTAAACGCGGGCTTGTGCGTGTTCAGCAAGACGTTGTTTTTGGTGAGATTGAGATTGAGCATATTGAAGGAGCTGACTCGTACCAGCTTGATGAGTCAGTGCTGTTAGAGCTTGAAGAGCTTTCTGGGGATGAGCCAACTCTTGATGGGTTTAACCTATCTCAAAACGCACTCGATGACGTTCAGCAAACGCTTTTAACCTTGACTCGCACGCCCAATAATGAGCAGAAAGAGACGGAATAACCTATGGCAGAAGAGCTTACCTATTTAGATTCCGAGTCGCTCAAAAGCGCTCTTGAATCACTGCTTTTGGTTGCAACTGATGCGATCACTACGGCTGACTTTGCCAAGGTCACTAATGCAGCTCCCGCAGAGGTAGCTGAAGCTCTCAAAGAGCTTGCAGAGGAGTACACGCGCTGCAACAGGGGCTTTCAGCTTAGAGAGGTAGCCGGCGGTTGGCGTCTCTTTACGCACCCTGCCCACCATCAGCTTGTCAGCGACTTTGTCCTTTCCTGGGATACGCGCCGCCTTTCGCAGGCAGCACTTGAGACGCTGGCGGTCATTGCCTATCACCAGCCGGTAACTCGTGAGGGCGTCCGCGCTATCCGTGGCGTTAATTCTGACGGTGTTATCTCTTCTCTTCGCGAGAAAAACCTTGTTTGTGAAGTGGGCAAAGAGGCAGATAGGGGACAAGCCATTCTTTATGGCACTACTGCGCTTTTCCTAGAGCGCTTTGGTCTCAAGTCTTTGCGAGAGCTGCCACCACTGGAAGACTTTGCTCCTGATGAGGAGTCCAAGCAATTTATTCGCGAGAGACTTTCGGGTAGAAGCTTTACATCAACGCTTGAAGAGGCTGCAGAAGATATTGATGATGAGCGCTCGCTTTTGGGCGATACCTACGATACGCAAGAGGAAGCATAGGCCGTGGCAGAAGAGCGCATTGTTCCCATGCGTCTGCAGCGCTTTTTGGCGCGTGCAGGAGTAGCTAGTCGTCGCGGTTCCGAGCGCCTGATGACGTCTGGCCGTGTCACGGTAAACGGCCAGGTAGTCACTGAGCTTGGTAGCAAGGTTGATCCGCTGGTGGATGTTGTGGCAGTTGACGGCGTTGTCTGCTCAATTGCCGAGAAACCCGTCTACTTGATACTCAATAAACCTGCAGGGTATCTAACTACCATGAAAGACCCTCAGGGTAGACCAACCATTGTGGATATGGTTCCAACTGATACGTATCCCGGTCTTTTTCCTGTTGGACGTCTTGATATGGACACTACAGGCCTTCTTTTCTTCACAACCGACGGTCAGATGGCACAAGAGCTCT
>ERZ772956.2412-NODE-2412-length-11896-cov-15.262731_pt1 | contig 11896 bp, 9 predicted proteins | sample MGYA00580683_ERZ772956 | MGnify/ENA primary metagenome ERZ772956 (study PRJEB29015, sample SAMEA2738077) | human oral metagenome | biome: human oral; feature: human-associated habitat; material: saliva | place: China | collected 2212 ...
CCATCAGTGTGGGCGGCGGTTCGCCTTCTTTTTTGCCGGAGAAGTGGCGGGAGTAGTTTTCGATGCCTTTGCAGAAGCCCATTTCGTAGAGCATTTCGAGGTCGAAGCGGGTGCGCTGTTCGATGCGTTGTTGCTCGACGGGGCGTTGTTCGCGGGCGAAAAATTCGATGCGTTCGCGCAATTCTTCTTTGATGGATTCGCAGGCGCGCAATACGGTATCGCGCGGGGTAACGTAGTGGCTGGACGGGAAGACGGTGTAGCGGCCGACGCGCTGGTGAAGGCTGCCTGAAAGCGGGTCGAACATATCGAGGCGGTCGATTTCGTCATCAAACAGGCTGATGCGCAGGGCGTTTTCGGAGCTTTCGGCGGGGTATACGTCAATTACGTCGCCGCGCACACGGAAGCTGCCGCGTTTGAAATCCAAATCGCCGCGTTCGTACTGCATGGAAACGAGCGTGGCGATGATGTCGCGCTGCTCGATGGTGTCGCCTTCTTTGACGGACAACACCATTTGTTGATATTCGGTCGGGTCGCCGATACCGTAAATGGCGGACACGGTGGCGACGATAATCACGTCGTCGCGCGTCATCAGGTTTTTGGTAGCGGAAAGGCGCATCTGCTCGATGTGTTCGTTGATCGCGCTGTCTTTTTCGATGAACAAATCGCGGCTGGGCACATAGGCTTCGGGCTGGTAATAGTCGTAGTAGGAGACGAAATATTCCACCGCATTTTCAGGGAAAAACTCGCGCATTTCGGCGTAGAGCTGGGCGGCAAGGGTTTTGTTGTGCGCCATGATGATGGCGGGGCGGCCGCTTTGGGCGATGACGTTGGCCATGGTGTAGGTTTTGCCCGAACCGGTTACGCCGAGCAGGGTTTGATAGGCCAGGCCGTCTGAAAGCCCTTCGAGCAGGCCGGCAATGGCGGTGGGCTGGTCGCCGGCAGGCGGGAATGGCTGGTGGAGTTTGAAGGGGGAATCGGGGTATTGGATGACTTCCATATTGCCGCCTGTACCTGTTTTCTAGTTTGGGGAAAAGGGAAATTATAGCAAGCGGCTCGCGTATTGGCGTTTTGTCTTTATGGGGCGGAACGAAAAATCCGCCGGGTTTCGGCGGATTTGGTTAATCGTAGGGATGAGGCCGTCTGAAAACGTTGCGCGGCAGGTTTTCAGACGGCCTTAAGGTTAGGATTTGATGGCCTTATTCAGCATTGTTTCGCCATATTTGTTGTAAACGAGACCTTTATTTTTTAGATAATGCCGTTTAGGAATTTGTTTGTTTTTAAATATTGATAGGCAATCAACCAATTTTATAAATCAGTTAAATTGCGCTGTACTAATTTTTCCAGTGGTATTTCTAATGCATCTGCAACGCGTCCCATTACATCAATGGAGACGGCACGACTGCCACTCTCTATCTCACAAATATAAGTCTTACTGACATCGGCACGAAACGATAATTCTTCTTGTGAGATTTCTTTCAGACGACGCATTTGTCTCATATTTTGAGCGAAGATGAGGCGGCAAGGATGGGGAGCGGTGTTTTTTTTCATGCCGCCAAGTATTTATTAAGCTAAATCATATTAACAATAAACTATAATTTATTTATTTTTAACTATAGTTGAACTTCTGGAAAAGTTTGATTACAATGCCCCTTCCTTATTTAAGGAAGATAATTCAACTCATTCGGAGGATTTATTATGTCTGAAAATTCAAAAACAGCAGCTGGTGTTGCCGGGGCTGGTGCTGTCGGCGCGATTGGTTATGCTGCGGCAGGTGCAAGTGCAGCAACAGTAACATCAACCTTGGCAACAGTCGGCTCTGTAGTGGGCGGTGGTATGGCGGCAGGTGTTATGTTAACTGCAGCAGCTCCGTTGTTTATAGGCGGTGTGGTATATGGTTTATTCGAATTCTTTGGTGATTAAGGGGATGGGAATGGGATTTTTTGACAGTTTTTTGGGTAACAAACAAGATCAACCAGTCAATGGCGCAATAGGTTATGGCAAAAATAAAGCGGATGGTAGCCATGATCACCGTACCAATCGCGGCAATGACAGAACGCCCGCACAGAAAGCAGGTGATGAATCGCGCCGAAAATCATCAGATGACGATTAACAAACCTGATTAAGATAGAGCAGCCTGAAATTGAATTTTCAGGCTGTTTTTTGAAGAGAAAATTAGATTGCCGTTTCATTAAAAAGGAAAAGCCGTCTGAAAACGTTGTGTTGCGCGGCGGGTTTTCAGACGGCCTTTAGGTTAGGATTTGATGGCTTTGTCGGCAATATCTTTGCGGTATTGCATGCCTTCGAAATGGATCTTTGCCACGGCCTCATATGCTTTGGCTTTGGCCTGTTTCACGTCGTCGCCCAAACCGACCACGCACAACACGCGTCCGCCGTTGGTTACCGTGTGGCCGTCTGAAACCGCCGTTCCGGCGTGGAAAACCTTGCCGATTTTATTGGCGGCTTCCACGCCTTCGACGGCGTCGCCTTTGCGCGGGCTGTCGGGATAGCCGGCCGCCGCCAGCACCACGCCGACGGCGGTTTGCGGGTTCCATTCCGCTTGTACCTTATCCAAACGGCGGTCTAAAGCGGCTTGCACCAAATCGGCCAAATCGCTGTCCAAACGGCTCATGATGGGCTGGGTTTCGGGGTCGCCGAAGCGGCAGTTGAATTCGATGGTGCGGGGCGCGCCGTTTTCGTCAATCATCAATCCCGCATACAGGAAACCGGTAAATTCGCAGCCGTCCGCCGCCATGCCGCGCACGGTGGGCAGGATGATTTCGTCCATCGTGCGGCGGTAGACTTCGGGCGTAACGACCGGGGCGGGGCTGTATGCGCCCATGCCGCCGGTGTTCGGGCCTTGGTCGTTGTCGAGCAGGCGTTTGTGGTCTTGGCTGGTGGCCATGGGCAGGACGTTTTTGCCGTCCACCATCACGATAAAGCTGGCTTCCTCGCCCTGCAAAAAGTCTTCGATGACCACCCGCGCACCGGCGTTGCCCATCTTGTTGCCCAACAGCATGTCGTCGATGGCGGCGTGCGCTTCTGCCAAAGTCATGGCGACAATCACGCCTTTGCCCGCCGCCAGGCCGTCGGCCTTGATGACGATGGGCGCGCCTTTCGCGTCCACATAATCATGCGCCTGCTGCGCGTTGTCGAATGTTTGGTAGCCGGCGGTGGGAATGCCGTGCCGTTTCATAAACGCTTTGGCAAAATCTTTCGAACTTTCCAACTGTGCGGCGGCACGGGTCGGGCCGAAAACAGGCAGTCCGGCGGCGCGGAAATCGTCCACAATGCCTGCCGCCAGCGGGGCTTCGGGGCCGATAATGGTGAAGGCGACGTTTTCTTTCCGGCAAAAGTCGATCAGGTCGGCATGCGCCGTCAGCGGCAGGTTTTGCAGCTTGGGTTCGGGCGCGGTGCCTGCATTGCCGGGGGCGACGAAGACAGTGGCGACTTTGGGCGACTGTGCCAGTTTCCAGGCCAGTGCGTGTTCACGGCCGCCGCTGCCGATAACGAGCAGTTTCATGGGGATTCCTTAAATTGATTCGGGTTTGTCGGAAAGGGACGCCGGATGTGCCGGAGCCTGTCGTATGGAGGCCGTCTGAAAAAGTGTCGTTGGGTTTTCAGACGGCCTCGGATTCATTTGCCTCAAAATCAAACCTTATGGTTTGTTTGGGTGTTAGAACGGGATGTCGTCGTCGATGTCGTCCACGGGCTGGGCGGGTGCGGCCGGAGTCTGGCGGCGCGGCGCGGCGGGCGGCTCGCTGTTGTAGGCGGGCTGCTGTTGTGCCTGGTAGGGCTGTTGCTGGTATTGTTGTTGAGGTGCAGGCTGGTAGCCTTCGTCGTAAGGCGCGCTGCTGCCGCTGCTTTGCCGTCCGCCGAGCATTTTCATTTCGCTGCCGATGATGTCGTAGGCTGTGCGCTCGATGCCGTCTTTGCCGGTGTATTTGCGGCTTTGGATGCGGCCTTCAATGTAAACCTGGCTGCCTTTTTTCAGGTATTGTCCCGCCACTTCGGCCAAGCGGCGGTAGAGGGTGATGTTGTGCCATTCGGTGCGTTCCTGACGCTGTCCTGTTTGGCGGTCGTTCCATGTTTCGCTGGTGGCGATGGAAAAGTTGCAGACGGCCTCGCCATTGGGCATGTAGCGCACTTCGGGGTCGCGGCCGAGGTTGCCGATAAGGATGACTTTGTTTAGGGACATTTTTTATACTCCTGAGATGATGTTTTTGGCTGCGGCTTCGTCGAAACCTTTTTGCAGGGCTTTGATGTAGACGGTTTCGCCGTCGCTGCTGAAGCTGATGTGCTCCACGCCGGCTACCTTGCCGAGTGCGAAGTGTAGGGCTTCCTGCCTTCCGTGCCAAGATGTGCCGATTTTAAAGGCAATGTTTTTAACCGGTTTCGGCGCGGGGCTGAGGATGGCGCTGACCAGCCAGGCGGCGGTCAATACGAGTGTAAACGAGAGGACGGCATACATACCATAATTTTGGTAGAGCATTCCGCCTGCCAGCCCTCCGCAGAGCAGGCCTATCGATTGCAGGGTGTTGTATACGCCCATGGCCGTGCCTTTTAAGTCGGCGGGGGCGATTTTGGAAACCATGGAAGGCTGGCTGGCTTCCAAGATGTTGAAACCGATAAAGTACACAATCAGGCAGGCGGCAATCAGCCACAGTGAATGCAACGACAACATCAGGGCGGCGAGGGCAATCAAGGTTAGTACGATGCCGGAGATGAAAACCTGTTTGAGGCGATTACGCGTTTCGCCGACGATAATCGCGGGAACCATCAGTATCAGGCCGAGCAGGGTGGCGGGGAAATAAATTTTCCAATGTACGGTTTTGTCCAAGCCCAAATCGACCATGATGAAGGGCAGGGTGGTAAACAGAGCCATCATGCCGCAATGCAGGGCGAAGATGCCGAAATTGAGGCTCATCAGGCGGCGGTCGGCAAACACTTCGCCGAAACGGGACGGCTGCGCCTGCGCGTCTTCGTGCAGTTTGGACACGGCGGGGTCGGGCGTCCAAAACGCCACCACGGCCATGCTGGACAAGGTCAGCAGGCCCGTCATGATAAACAGGCCTTTCACGCCGATGACGCTGGCCAGCATCGGCGACAGAATCAGGCTGGCGGAGAAGGTGATGCCTATGCTCAAGCCTATCATCGCCATCGAACGGGTGCGGACTTCCTCACGCGTCAGGTCGGCCAGCAACGCGGTTACCGCCGCACTCACCGCCCCCGCGCCCTGCAATGCGCGGCCGATGACGAGCATTTCCAGCGAATCGGCCGAAGCGGCGAGAAAACTGCCGGCGGCAAACAGCAGCAGGCCGAAATAAATGGTTTTCTTCCGGCCGAAACGGTCGGAAGCGATGCCCAGCGGAAGCTGCATCAAAGCCTGCGTCAGACCGTACATGCCGACGGCCAGGCCGACCAGGGTTTTGTTGTTGTCCGCGCCGGGCAGGCCGTCGGCATACAATGCCAGCACGGGCAGCACCAGAAACATCCCCAGCATCCGCAATGCGTACACACCCGACAACGAAGTGCTGGCACGCCATTCTTCGGGAGTCATTTGGGTTTGGTTTGATCGAGCCATCTTTACCATCCGAAAGGCCGTCTGAAAAACATAAAACCGCACAGCGGCTGCATTTTTGCAGGGGAGGCCGTCTGAAAACTGTATAAAGCGGCGGATTATATACCAATCGCGGCAGGAAACCACCGACAGATGCCGCGCGGGCAGGCGGCCGAATCTGCTACAATCCCCGCTTTACCGAACAGCCGTGCGGCTGAAGCGTTTTTCAGACGGCCAAAATATATAGGGAGGCCGTCTGAAAAAAGGCACACCGCGCGGCACAGCAAGAAGGATTACACAATGAGCAAGAAACGCGTTTTAACAGGCGTAACCACCACCGGCATCCCGCATCTGGGCAACTACGTCGGCGCCATCCGCCCTGCCGTCCGCGCGGCGCAAAACCCCGATACCGAATCCTTCCTCTTCCTCGCCGACTACCACGGCATCATCAAATGCCACGAGCCGGAGATGATTCACCAATCCACCCAAGCCGTTGCCGCCACTTGGCTTGCCTGCGGACTCGACCCCGAGCGTACTACCTTCTACCGCCAAAGCGACATTCCCGAAGTGATGGAATTGAACTGGATTCTGACCTGCATCACCGCCAAAGGCCTGATGAACCGCGCCCACGCCTACAAAGCCGCCGTGCAGGCAAACGCTGAAAACAATCAGGAAGACCCCGACCACGGCGTAGAAATGGGTCTGTACAGCTACCCCATCCTGATGACCGCCGACATTCTGATGTTCAACGCCAACGAAGTTCCCGTCGGCCGCGACCAAATCCAACACGTCGAAATGGCGCGCGACATCGCCGGCCGCTTCAACCACCGTTTCAAAGAAGTCTTCACCCTGCCCGAAGTGAAAATCGACGAAAACGTCGAACTCTTGGTCGGCTTGGACGGACGCAAAATGTCCAAATCCTACGGCAACACCATTCCGCTTTGGGAAAACGACAAGAAAACCCAAAAATCGGTCAACAAAATCATCACCAACATGAAAGAGCCGGGCGAGCCGAAACAGCCCGACGAAAGTCCTCTGTTTGAAATCTACAAAGCCTTCTCCACGCCGTCTGAAACCGCAGCATTCACGCAAATGCTGGCCGAAGGCTTGGCATGGGGCGAAGCCAAAAAACTCTTGGCAGCCAAAATCAACGCCGAGCTGGCAGAACCGCGCGAACGCTACAACGCGCTGACCGCCAATCCTTCGCAAATCGAAGACATCCTGCAAGCAGGTGCCGCCAAAGCGCGCAAAGAAGCACGCGAACTGCTGGACCAAGTACGCGACGCCGTCGGCATTCGCCCATTGAAGTAAATCTCAAAAGGTCGTCTGAAAAAGCAGCCCACTATTTTCAGACGACCTTTTCCTGTTTAAAACAAGGAATATCCGATGAAAGCCTTTCCGATTCTCTTATCCGCCCTTTTGCTCGCCGCCTGCGGCAAATCCGAAGCCCCGGCCGAGCCCGCCCAAAATGCCGCCGAAGCCGCGCCCAAACCCGTATTTAAAGTCAAATACATCGACAACAACGCCATCGCAGGCTTGGATTTAGGTCAAAGCAGCGAAGGCAAAACCAACGACGGCAAAAAACAAATCAGCTATCCGATTAACGGCTTGTCCGAACAAAACGTCATCCAACTGATCGGCAACCACCCCAACGATTTGGAAGTCATCAGCGGCAAATGTATGGAAACCGGCGACAAAGGCGAGCCTTTGGGCTGGACTGAAAACGGCAAATGCCATGCCTTGTTTGCCAAACTGGTCGGCAACATCGCCGAAGACGGCGACAAACTAACCGGCTACCTCCTCTCCCACGCTGCCCTGCAACCCTATCAAGCTGGCAAAAGCGGCTATGCCGCCGTTCAAAACGGCCGCTACATCCTCGAACTCGACAGCGAAGGAATGTTCTACTTCCGCCGCCGCCACTATTGACCGAGCGGGTGTCGCCCATGACCGTACACACCTTAATCCGCGCCCTGCCTAAAGCCGAATTGCACGTCCATATCGAAGGCACGTTCGAGCCGGAATTGATGTTCGCCATCGCCGGGCGCAACGGCGTTTCCATTCCCTATGCGGATGTGGACGCCGTGCGCCGTGCTTACGATTTTCACAACCTCCAGTCCTTCCTCGATATTTACTACGCTGCGGCGGCGGTCTTGCTCCACGAGCAGGATTTTTACGACCTGACCACCGCCTATTTCGTCCGTTGCCGCGAGGACAACGTCGTCCACACCGAAATCTTCTTCGACCCGCAAACCCATACCGCGCGCGGCGTACCGTTTGAAACCGTCATCAACGGCATTACCCGTGCACGTCTGGAAGCGCAGGAAAAATGGGGCATTTCCAGCAGGCTGATTATGTGTTTCCTGCGGCATTTGAGCGAAGAGTCCGCGTTTGAAACGCTTGCCCAAGCGCAGCCTTTCAGACGACATATCGACGGCATCGGACTGGATTCGGGCGAACTCGGCAACCCGCCCTCGAAATTCGAGCGCGTCTTTGCCCAAGCCCGCGCCCAAGGTTTTCCCGCCGTCGCCCATGCCGGCGAAGAAGGCCCACCCGAATACGTTTGGGAAGCGTTGGATTTGCTGAAAGTCGTCCGCATCGACCACGGCGTGCGCTCCGAAGAAGACGAAACCCTTATGCAGCGCCTGATTGCCGAGCAAATGCCCCTGACCGTCTGCCCCTTGAGCAACCTCAAACTCAAAGTCGTCAGCGACCTGTCCCGGCACAACCTGCGCCGTATGCTTGAGTGCGGCGTATTGGTTACCGTCAATTCAGACGACCCCGCCTACTTCGGCGGCTACCTCAACCAAAATTTCATCGAACTTGCCGACGCATTGGATTTGAATGAAGCAGACATCCGCACCTTGTGCAAAAACTCGTTCAAAGCCTCGTTTTTAAACGAGGAAGAAAAAGCAAAACGGTACGCCGAAATCGACGGCATCCATGTTTAGACACAAAGCCGACCTGAAAAACAATCCGGTCGGCTTTGTTCTCGGTTAAAATGCGAACCGTATAAACATCGAACTTCTTTTCAGACGACCCTTCTAAATAAAAACACCGATTCAGTGAGAAGGTCGTCTGAAACACCCTCAAGAATGAAAAAAATCCATCTCATCCTTATGCTTCCGGTTTTCCTGACAGGTTGCGCCGGCCTGCCCTCACTGGACAAGCGCCCTGAGAGCCACTACCTCGACATCCGTTCCGCCCCGCGCATGGATGCCCTGCTCAATACCGCCCCTACCCAAACCGGCAGCGATATTTCCAATGTCTATCTGCTCAACGACGCGCACGAAGCCTTCGTCGCCCGCGCCGCCCTGATTGAAGCCGCCGACCACACCCTAGACCTCCAATACTACATCTGGCACAACGACATCTCCGGCAAGCTCATGTTCAACCTGATCCACCGTGCCGCCGAACGCGGCGTGCGCGTGCGCCTGCTGCTGGACGACAACAACACCAACGGTCTGGACAACGTCCTGCTCGCCCTCGACAGCCATCCCAATATCGAAATCCGCCTGTTCAACCCCTTTGTCCGCCGCAAATGGCGCGCGCTGGGTTATTTGACCGACTTCCCGCGCCTCAACCGCCGGATGCACAACAAATCCTTCACCGCCGACAACCGCGCCACCATCCTCGGCGGGCGCAATATCGGCGACGAATATTTTAAAGTCGGCGAAGACACCATCTTTGCCGACCTCGACATCCTCGCCACCGGCCGCGTCGTGACCGAAGTTTCCCAAGACTTCGACCGTTACTGGGCAAGCCATTCCTCCTACACTGTCGCCAGCATCATCAAAAAAGGCGATATCGAAAAAGGCTTCCAAGAGCTGGGTTACAACGACAAAGACAAAAACGAAACCCTCAGCCGCTACCGCAGCAGCATCGAAAATTCCGAACTCTACAAAAAAATGCAGAGCAACAGCATAGACTGGCAAAGCGTCCACACCCGCCTGATCAGCGACGACCCCGCCAAAGGGCTGGACCGCGACCGCCACAAACCGCCCATTTTCGACCGCATGCAAAACGCCCTGAAAACGCCCGAAAAAAGCGTCTATCTCGTTTCGCCCTATTTCGTTCCCACCAAATCAGGCGTGCGCGCGCTCGACCAACTCGTCAAAAACGGCGTGGACGTAACCGTCCTGACCAACTCGCTCCAAGCGACCGATGTCGCCGCCGTCCATTCAGGCTACGTCAAATACCGCAAGCCCCTGCTCAAAGCCGGTGTCAAACTCTACGAGCTGCAACCCAACCACGCCGTCCCCACCACCAAAGACCGCGGTCTGACCGGCAGCTCCGCCACCAGCCTGCACGCCAAAACCTTCATCGTGGACGAAAAACGCGTCTTCATCGGCTCATTCAATCTCGACCCGCGCTCCGCCAGACTCAACACTGAAATGGGCGTCGTCCTCGAAAGCCCCAAAATCGCAGGCGAAATGCAGCGCACCCTCGTCAATACCACCCCCCAATACGCCTATCAGGTTACCCTCGACAAATACAACAAACTGCACTGGTACGACCCCGCCACCCAGAAAACCTACTCCGCCGAGCCGGAAGCCAAATTCTGGAAACGCGTTACCTCCAAAATCCTCTCCATCCTGCCGATAGAAGGATTGCTGTAAAATCCAAACAAAAGGTCGTCTGAAAACCTGTATTTCCAGTTTTCAGACGACCTTTAATCCATCCGTATCAAATTATTTGCCGGCTTTGACGCCCTGCCATTGGCGGACCATGAATTTCAAAATAGTAGGCTGGATAGGGACCATGATGAAGCTGTTTTTCAAATCTTCGTCGCTCGGGAAAATGGTGCGGTCGTCCCTGAACTCGGCTTCCATCAATTCGCGTGCGGGTTTACTGGAAGGGGCGTAGGTGACGAAATTACCGTTTTTCGCGGCGACTTCGGGGTCGAGGAAGTCGTTGATGTATTTGTGGGCGTTGGCGACGTTTTTCGCATCTTTCGGGATAACGAAGGAGTCCACCCAAATCCCCACGCCTTCTTTGGGCATCATGACGCGGATTTTTTCTTTGCCGCCCGCTTCTTCGGCGCGCCGTCTGGCGATGTTCAAGTCGCCGCCGAAGCCGATGGTGACGCAGGTATCGCCGCGCGCCAAGTCGTCGATGAAGCCGGACGAGGTAAAGCGTTTGATATTGGGACGGTTTTTCTTGAGCAGCTCGGTTGCCGCCTTGATGTCTTCGGTATCGTTGCTGTTGGGGTTTTTACCCATGTAGTTCAACACCATAGGATAAATTTCCGCCGCACTGTCCAAGTAGCTGATGCCGCATTGTTTGAGCTTGGATGTGTATTCGGGGTTGAACACCAAATCCCATTGGTTGTCCGGCAGTTTGTCCGTGCCCAAGGCTTTTTTCACACGCTCGGTATTGATGGCGAAGGTGTTGGTTCCCCAATAAAACGGAACGGCGTATTCGTGGCTCGGATCGACGCCTTCCATCAGTTTCATCAGTTCGGGATTGAGGTTTTTATAGTTGGGAATCAGGGACTTGTCGATTTTTTGATAAGCCCCCGCCTTAATCTGCCTGCCGACAAAGGTATTGGACGGACCGACGATGTCGTAGCCCGATTTTCCGGTCAATACTTTACTTTCCAGCGTCTCATCGCTGTCGTACACGTCGTAAGTTACCTTGATACCGTTTTTCTTTTCAAAATCGGCAACGGTTTCGGGATCGACGTATTCCGACCAGTTGTAAATCCTCAATACATTTTGGTTTCCCGCCTGATCCGCTTTGTCGGAGGTATTTTTATCCGAACCTCCGCAGGCGGCGAGCATGACGGCGGTCAGGGCGATGAGTGGCAGATGTTTGGTCATTATCATTCCTTGCATATCGGGTGGAAGGGAAAGTAAGGGATTATAAATCAGGCACGCACTATCTGATAGCAATTTCCATTGGGGCGATAGTCGGAAGGTCGTCTGAAAGTCCCTGATTCAATAGCTAGAAACAAGGTTTTGCGGTAATATAGCACCCATTTTCTTTCCACAATTACATACGGCCGGGAAGGTCGTCTGAAACCTTTTTAGTAGAGACATCGAAACATCATGAAAACCTCCGAACTACGCCAAAAATTCCTAAAATTCTTCGAATCCAAAGGCCATACCATCGTCCGCTCTTCCTCGCTCGTGCCGCACGACGACCCGACGCTGCTGTTTACCAACGCCGGTATGAACCAGTTTAAAGACGTATTCCTCGGCTTTGATAAACGCCCATACACCCGCGCCACCACCGCGCAAAAATGCGTACGCGCAGGCGGCAAACACAACGACTTGGAAAACGTCGGCTACACCGCCCGCCACCACACCTTCTTTGAAATGATGGGCAACTTCTCCTTCG
>ERZ772956.2415-NODE-2415-length-11881-cov-5.496146_pt1 | contig 11881 bp, 17 predicted proteins | sample MGYA00580683_ERZ772956 | MGnify/ENA primary metagenome ERZ772956 (study PRJEB29015, sample SAMEA2738077) | human oral metagenome | biome: human oral; feature: human-associated habitat; material: saliva | place: China | collected 2212 ...
TTACGTTTAGAATTTCCTACGACTCTCAATAACCTTACCTAAAATTTGTACTGGTAATTCTTGAACTTCATCGGCACTATAAATCATAGGTTCATATTTTGGATTGTTTGAAATTAACATTAGTGAGTCATCTAATTTCTTAATCTTTTTACATGTTGCATCGTTACCATTAACAAGAACGATAGCGATATCACCATTTTCAACAATTGGTTGTTGTTTAACAATTACGATATCATTTTTACATATCTGCGGTTGCATACTGTCACCGGATATTCTTAAAGCAAAGAAGTTGCCAGTTTTAGCAAGGTTTATATCGATTTCTTCATATCCCTCTATATTTTCTATAGCATCAATAGGTATACCAGCCGTAACACTTCCCAACACTGGTATTTTAAATCCTTTTTCTATTCTAAACACGTCGCATCTTAGAACATCTAAATTAGTATTCCCATCGAGACGCGCAAGCATTTCTTCCTTGGTTTTGTATTTTGATTCTCCAGTCAAAAACTCAACTGTTACATTGAAATGGTCAGCAATCTTATGTATTCTCTCCGCACTTGGTTTGTGATTGTCGATTTTTGATAACGATCCTCGTGCAAATCCTAACTCAGATTCTAATCCTGTAATGGTTTCACCATTTTCTTTACACAATTGTCTAATCCTAACATAAATGCTCATATTTTACCTCACTTAAAAAGTTGAAAATATTACGCAAAAAGTATTGACAAGTTGAAAATATTGCGTATAATGAAATTAAAGTTGAAAATATTACGCAATACAAAAGACCTTTTACGTAAACTAAATAATTTTTTTAATGCACTAAAATTATAGAATATTTTACGTAACAAGTCAACACATAAACGTAATATTTTCAATAATATTGTAGAAAGGGTGTGAAAGTATTGTACGAAAAAATCAAAAAGTTAGCTGATGATCGAGGAGTCTCGATTAATCAAATTGAATCTGATCTTGGATTTTCGAGGGGCTCAATTTACAAATGGGATAAAAATGTACCATCAGTATTCAAGATAAAGCAAGTAGCTGATTACTTTGGTATAACTGTCGATTCGTTGATTAATGGAGATGGATAAATGAGAATGTCAGTCAAAGATGTGGCAAAATTGATGAACGCATCAGAACAATTTGTCAGACGAGGGTTACAAAGTGGTGTATTCCAATGGGGGTACGCGGTAAAAATTTCTAATAGGTACACTTATTGGATTTCAAAAGACAAATTCACAATGTATACAGGAATCGAGGTAGAAAATGAAAGGTTATAAAGTTTTTAATTCTGATTGGACTTGCAGAGATTTTAAGTATGAAGTAGGTAAAACATATGAGATGGAAGAATCTCCAATATGTTGTAACAACGGTTTCCATTTCTGCACAAACCTATCTGATTGCTTTAATTACTATGGTTTTAACACAAACAACAAAGTTGCAGAAATTGAAGCGCTCGGGGAGATTGACAAGGATAACGATGATACAAAGCACTGTACTAACAAAATCAAGATTGTTCGTGAGATAGCTTGGGAAGAAGTATTGACACTTTGTAACTCAGGCAATCGTAACTCAGGCAATCGTAACTCAGGCAATCGTAACTCAGGCGATTGGAACTCAGGCGATTGTAACTCAGGCGATTGGAACTCAGGCGATTGTAACTCAGGCAATCGTAACTCAGGCAATCGTAACTCAGGCGATTGGAACATTACATCTTTTTCTAACGGCTGTTTCAACACCGAAGAGCCTAAAATCTATCTATTTGACAAACCATCAGATTGGACTTATAGAGACTGGATGAGATGTGACGCAAGATATGTTTTAAACAATATGCCAACTGATTATTTGTCTTGGGTTTACAGCGGAGATATGACGGATGAGGAGAAAGAAAAACATCCAGAACATGAAATAACAGGTGGGTTTTTGAGAACCTTGAGCAAGTCAAGCGAGCGACAGACTTGGTGGAATGACCTTGGTGAACATTGGGAAAATGAGGTTAAGTCCATTCCAAACTTTGATGAAAAAGTATTTGAAAGGATTACAGGTATCAAAATTGGTTAAGTGCGAGTTATATAGAGATTCGATGCAGAATTACAAAAAATATGCTGTAAGGCCAGCACAATTAATAATTGCGGATGTTCCGTATAACGTAGGTACTAATTTTTATGGTTCTAACCCTATGTGGTATAACGGCGGAGATAATAAAAATGGGGAATCAAAGTTGGCAAAGAAAAGCGCGTTCAATAGTGATTTTAATTTCAACTTATACGAATACTTCCATTTCTGCTCAAAGATGCTTAAAAAAGACGATAACAGGCCTATAGCTAGGGGTAGGAGTAGTAACTCACCTTGTATGATTGTATTCTGCTCATTCGAACAGATGCAAACACTCATTGATGCCGGACAGAAACATGGGTTTAAAAATTATATACCTTTAGTCTTTGTAAAAAACTATAGTCCGCAGGTTTTAAAGGCAAATATGAGAGTGGTGGGTGCTACAGAATACGCACTTGTCTTATATCGTGATAAATTACCGAAATTCCGTAACGGTGTACAGATTGATGAAAACGGAAAGAATATCAGAGGAACGGGAAAGATGATATTTAACTGGTTTAAATGGGAGAAAGATTCTAAAGATATTCCTAAAATTCATCCGGCGCAAAAACCGATTAACGTCATTAAACAACTAATTGAAATTTTTACTGACGAGGGGGATGTCGTTATCGACCCATGTTGCGGATCAGGTACCACGTTGCGAGCATCGTATGAACTCGGAAGAACATCGTATGGTTTCGAAATTGATAAGAATTTTTATCAACGAGCGAAAAATGAAATGTTAAGGGGGATTTACACCAATGAGTAAAAAATATGTGAATGTACGGATTCTTAGAGAAGATAAAACGTTGACTGGTAAAACCTATACGTTTGTTAGTGAAGTGGATTGTGATAATGGGGATTTCGTATTAGTTGATACAAGATTTGGATTTCAGGTTGCAAGGGTGACTCATGTTGCTGAAAGCCCACTTGTATATAGAGCTTTTAAGGATGTCATCTGCAAAGTAGATTTACAAAACTATATAAAGAAACAAGAACAAGAAAAAATCTTAAGAGAGATGAAATCGCTTGTTCAAAAGTATGAGAGTCTGACTAATGGTTAATTTATACAAACATCAGATAGATGCGTTAAATCAAACAGAATCAATGAATCGATGTGCGTACTATCTTGATATGGGACTCGGTAAAACGTTTGTCGGCGCTGAAAAACTCATAAGGTTGTACAAAGGGCAAAATGAACAGAAAGATTTACTCATTTGTCAAAAGTCAAAAATAGATGATTGGCGAGATCATTTTGCGACTTATTATCACAGCGAAATATCCGCTTATGATTTATCAAAGAAAAAACAATGGAATGATTTTTGGAATAATCCTTGTGGTTTTAGACATCAAATCGGAATTATAAATTATGAATTGGCTTGGAGAAGAAAAGAATTGTTAAATCTTAAAGATTTTACTTTAATGCTTGATGAATCATCACTAATTCAAAACACCAGAGCGAAACAAACAAAATTTATTCTTAAATTGAATCCTAAAAATGTAATATTGTTGAGCGGTACACCTGTCGGTGGTAAGTACGAAAATCTATGGTCACAAGTACACCTTATAGGCTGGGGGATTTCAGAAACATTATACAATCGTCAATATGTAAATTGGACGTTGACAGAAGATGATGGTTCAGGGATCAGACATAAAATTGTCGACAAGTCTAAGCCGTACAAAAATATTGATAGGTTAAAAACTAAGATGCGTGAAAATGGTGCGATTTTCCTCAAAACCGAAGAATGTTTTGAGTTGCCAGAACAAAATATTCAGGTTGTGAACGTCGAGAAGCACAAGGATTACACGAAATTCATTCGAGATTCGTATATATGTATTGAGGGCGAAGAACTTATAGGTGATTCTAAATTGTCAAAGTTGCTATATGCAAGGCAACTATGCGGACAATTTAATAAAAGTAAGCTGATGGCCTTTGAAGAGTTGATTCAGAGTACGAATGATAGATTGATAGTTTTTTATTCATTTAACGCTGAATTAGACGCTTTGAGAGATGCGTGTGAGCGATTAAATAAACCAATATCAGAAATAAATGGACACAACAAGGATTTGAACGCATATGAGAATGATTCTAATAGTGTAACGCTTATACAGTATCAGGCGGGAAGTAAAGGTTTGAACTTACAAAAGTGCAACAAAATCATATATTTTACACTTCCGTTATCAAGTGAAGATTTTGAGCAATCAAAAAAAAGAATACATCGAATAGGTCAACAAAACCCTTGTTTTTACTACTTGATGATTTGTAACGGTACGGTAGAAGAACGGATATACGAAACTTTAAAACAAAGAAAGGATTATACAGATGAACTGTTTGAGTAAAATCTTGGCCGTGATAGGAGTGATAACTATGTACGGTGCAATCACAGAAAACGACTATATGTATGAATTACACCGTAATTACCCGATGTCTCAAATGTTAATTCAAATTGTAATAGGTTTTAGTTTGGTTATACCAATGTTGATAATCGAAAGGAGAAAGAAAAATGATTGAACTAATTAATGGTAATCTTGCTAAAAATGAAATCGAAGCTTTTAACTCACAGTATCTAATTATGATGCAAAACTTATCAAATCTTGGTAAGCAGAAAAAGCAACTTGAGAGTGAAGAAAAGAAAATCAAAGACGTTTTGAAAAAGTGTTTTGACGAATATGGCATAAAGTCAATTGATAACGAATTTATCAAAATAACAAGGGTCAAGGGTAGCGAGGATAGTAAAACAATAGATTTGAAAGAATTTGAAAAGAGTGAGCCGGAGACGTATGCGGAGATTCTTGAAGATTATCCGAAACTTGTGAAAGGCAAATCATCAACAATAAGATTTGATGTTAAGTGATATGGAGATTATTACTAAGTGGAAGATACGCGCATCTCAATGTGAAATCGATGGATACGGTCAACGCATGGCAAAATATCGTGATATGTGTATTATAGCTAAGACAAAAGATGAAGCCATAGAAAAGGCAAAAGAACGATTTGATGTTGTGTGGTTACATCGTCCCATACATATTGAGATTTTATTTAGTGAGGATGTGATCATCAATGGCTAAAGAAAAGAATTTCGAAAACAAGATTAAAAAGTATCTAAAAGAAAAGGGGTTTTATTTTATAAAGTACTGGGGTGGTGGTGAATTTACTAAATCCGGAGTACCCGATATTTTAGCTTGTATCAATGGTTTTTTCTTTGGAATCGAGGTTAAATCTGAGACGGGGAAGCCATCTCCACTACAATTAATCAATTTAAAACAAATTGATGATGCTGGTGGTTTCGGAATTCTTCTATACCCTGACGATTTTGAGGGATTTAAGGAGTTTGTAGAAATCATTGAAAATGGGGATTCAATTAGTTATCACTATCAAAATTTAAAAGAAAGGTGGATACATCGATGGGAACAGCTACAGAAATAACATTGATTATTTGTCTTACGATAATATCAATCGTGATGATAGGTAAAGACAAATGAAGATGCATTTTTCAACAGTTGATTGTTACGAACACTGTAAGTATAAGTTTAAACTGAAATATATAGATGAAATCGAAACTATAGATTCAGATGATCCGCAAAATGCATTGACGATTGGTACAGCTTTACACAAAGCGATGGAAACTGATACAGAAACAGCTATAGAAGAGTATTTGATGAGTTATCCAGTAATAACAAATCAACACATCAATGAGGCTATGAAATTAGAGTATTGGATTCCAAAAGTTAAAGAGTTAGTTCCAGACGGATTACATGAAGTCAACTTTAGTAACGATTGGTATGAGGGTACGGCGGATTTGTTAGTACCATGTACAAAACACGATGCTGAGTTACCTTGTGGACAGTTTGATCTATATGATTACAAGTATTCAAACAATCAAGAACACTATATGGAATCAAGGCAGTTACACATTTACAAATACTTTTGCGAAAAGATTACAGGGAAAAAGATTCGAGATATGTATTTCGTCTTTGTTCCGAAAACCAATATTAAGCAAAAGAAAATGGAAAGCCTTGAGGATTTCAGAACTCGAATATTTCAAGAACTATCGCAGTTGAAAATTGAAATAAGAAAAGTTGAATATAATCCGCAGAAAGTAATTGATTTTTTAGAAGCGGTAATCAAGTTAAAAGGCACCACAGAATACACAAAAGAGCAATCATATTTGTGTAACTGGTGTGAGTATCAAAATTATTGCTTGAAAGGAGAAGAAACAATGTTATTACCTAAAGCAGAGCGCAGAGAAATAGGCGCAACTACAAAAAGAAAGTTATGGCTGTATGGTGGCGCATTCAGTGGAAAAACGACATTTGTTGATTCGGCACCTATGCCGTTAAACCTAAATACGGATGGCAATATACAGTTTGTTACGATGCAGTATATCCCTATTAAGGACACATTTGAGGGTAGAATCAAGATAAAAGCCTGGGAAAATTTCAAGAAGATTATAGATGAACTTGAAAAGAAAGATAACGATTTTAAAACAATCGTTGTGGATTTACTGGAAGATACATACGAATCTTGTAGATTGTATATGTATGATAAGCTTGGTATTACTCACGAAAGCGATGATTCTTTCAAAGCTTGGGATAAAGTTAGAACGGAATTTTTATCAACAATTAGGAGACTGATGAATCTTGATTATGAAAATATAATTTTGATTTCACACGAAGATACTACATCAGATATTACAAAAAAATCAGGCGATAAAATAACAGCGATAAGGCCAAATATCGCGCCAAAAGTGGCAAATAAAATCGCCGGTATGGTGGATATTGTTGCGAGAGTTGTTGTCGAAGATGACGATTCCCGAACACTGAATTTCAAGTCAAACGAAGTGATTTTTGGTGGTGGAAGACTCAAGAATATATCAAAAACTACTATTTCACTCGATTGGGGCGAATTGTGTGAGGTTTATGACGAAGCTAACGCAAATAAATCAATTTTAAGCGAGGAAAAGAAAGATGTTGAGGAAAACAATGATGGAGAAGTTAAAATCGATGAGAACGAGCAGGAACAGCCTAAACGTAGAACAAGGAGAAAGAGAGATGCTTAAAGTACTAAAATCAAAAGGGTATTACGATGGACTTGTGAAATCATGTGACGATGATGATTTTAATTTGTCACTCGCGTTAACCAAAATTATTGAGTGCGACGAGGATGTCGAAAATAAGTTTCTGATGGAAGCGTACGAGATGTATTTAAAATTAGTATGTGCACAAATTGAGTTGGATTCGTTTACAAACACACTCGATAAAAAATTTGAACGTGTGTTGGATAATTTGTTGAAGTAGAAAGGTGGTAATCGATAATGAGTATTTTTGACAAGTGGAATAAGGCAATCAATACAGAGGAGTTGGCAAAAGACGTTAAGGAAGTCGAAGAAAATGGCGGAACAGGGGAATATGCCGAAGTTCCCGTCGGTAATTACGAAATTAAATTTGAAAAGATGGAACTCACTGAATCCTCAAAAGGCAAGCCGATGTTCACAGCCTGGATGAGAATTCTATCAGGTGATTTTAAAAACAACTTGTTGTTTATGAATTCAGTGATTGAGCAAGGGTTTCAAATCGGTAACGTTAATACTTTCCTTAGAAACCTCGAAGCCGTCGACGTTGTCGAATTCAAGGATTATAACCAGTATAATAATCTCATTTTGGATATTGCGGAAGCTATAGATGAACAAGGGTTGGAATATCAAGTGGAATACAAGAAAAATAAAAAGGATTTTCCAATCTACACAATTAAGGAAGTGTATGAAAAATGATTTTTTACGATTTCGAAGTCTTTAAATATGATTGGTTAGTTGTACTCATAGATGTTGATAATCAAAAGGAACATACAATTATAAACGACTATCAAAAGATAAAAGATTTCTACGAAATCCATAAAAATGATATATGGGTAGGGTTTAACTCTACCCATTATGATCAATACATTTTGAAGTCCTTATTGTGTGACTTAGATCCAAAAGAATGTAATGATTTTATCATCAAAGAGCATAATGCTGGATGGAGTTTCTCGAGAGAATTTCGCAAGATAAAATTGATCTCTTATGATGTAATGCAAAGGACAGATAGAGGTCTCAAATCTTTTGAGGGGTTTCTTGGAAATAGTATTAAAGAATCAAGTGTACCATTCGATATAGACAGGCGATTAACAAAATCAGAAATCGAAGAGACAATTAAATATTGTCGCTATGATGTCGAGCAAACAATAGAGGTTTTTTTAAAGCGAATGGATGAATTTAATGCCCAAATGTATTTCATTAAACATTTTAAATATCCTATAACTGATTTATCGTTAACTAAGGCACAATTGGCATCCAAAATGTTAGGCGGAAATCGCAAGGGTTACACATTCAAAGATGAATTTGAATTCCCAATATACGATTGTGTTAAATTGAATAAATACAAACATATAGCGGATTGGTATAAGAATAACAAAGATTATACTAAAAAACAGACGGAAATCGTTGCCGGTGTACCACATACATTTGGTTGGGGTGGCGGTCACGGTGCAATTCCTAAGTACCACGATGAGGGGGTATTTATTATAGCAGATGTGACGGCTTATTATCCGTCCATGCAGTATAAATATAAAACCGGTTATAGGGTGATGGATGCTCCGGAAAACTTTGAATTTATACATCAAAGTAATATAGATTTTAAAAAAGCTGGGGATAAGAAAAAGCGACAACCGTTTAAGATTTTCGACAACGCTATATCGGGACAAATGAAACAAAAATCATCAGCATTATATGACCCTATGAGCAATAATACAATATGTATTAATGGTCAAATGATGTTGCTCGATTTAGTCGAACACTTAGAACCTTACGTTGATTTAATTCAAAACAACACAGACGGTATTTTATTTAAAGTTAGGAATTATGACAAGGATTTCGATACGATTGACGATATTGTATATGCTTGGGAACAGCGTACAGGTATGGAAATGGAATTTGATACATTTTTTGGTGAAGTGTTTCAAAAAGATGTCAACAATTATTTTTTAATTGATAGGGAAACCGGAAGTAAAAAGGTTAAAGGGGAATACCTTAAACAACTATCCGATTTAGATTATGATTTACCAATCGTAAACAAAGCGTTAAATAATTACATGGAAAATAAAATCCCTATCGAAAAAACAATACTGGAATGTGATGATCTAAAAGAATTTCAGATGGTCAAGAAGATTACATATTTATATGATCATATATCTCATGGTGGATATTGGTACTCTGAAAAAAGAATAAATCCAGCTACAGGTAGAATGAAAACATATAAAGAGTTTAAAGGTGAGAATGTAATCTTGAAAGAAAAGTGTATCAGATGTTTTGCATCAATCGATGTAACTGATGGTGGTTTGTGGAAATCAAAAAAAGGAAAACTTGAAAAATTAGAGGGGACGCCGGAGCATGCATTTATATTTAATGATTCGGTAAATGGTGTAAAATGCCCATCTAAGTTGGATAAAAGTTGGTATATAAATACGGCTAAAGACAGATTGAAAAGGTTTGGTGTAATCGTATGAGTTGGCAAGGGAATGACAAAGTTTTCAAGGGATATGTTACAGGGGACGGAAAATCTCCCACAATGAAAGTTAAAAATAAAAAGTTACTCAATTGGGATGATGTTAAAAATAACAAATCGTTTGGTGCAATATTGAATCAAGATTACATTGATATATCTTTCGATTCCAAAGAATTATCGGATATGTTTTGGGACATGTCAATTGAAAATAACTGGAAGTGTTTGATTTTAGAAAACCCATCGAATGGTCATATACATAGTTATTGGAAAAACTCAAATAAAAAGGTGTCTAAAGGTGGTAAGGATAAAAAACTCGCGGTAGGTTTGGTAGCAGATATTCATTCAGGAAGTACGTACATCCCTTTGAAAGTCGATGGTGTTAATCGTTTTCCACCAACATTCGAACCGGATGAGATTGATGAGGTTCCTGACGAACTATTACCGGTTAGTACGCAAATTAATTTGTTAGGTCTCGATGAGGGAGATGGCCGCAACGATGAGATATTTAAATATATATTGATATTACAATCTCAACTCGCCTTGGATGACGATACTATACGCAGAATTCTAAAGAATACTAATAGATATATATTTGAGTCTCCATTATCTGATGAAGAATTGGAAATTATAACCCGTGATGAAGCGTTTGAAGCGCCAATATTTTATAAAGGTAAAAGTTTCTTACATCATGTATTTGGCGAATTTTTAAGAAACAAATATCATATAAAACTTATACATAACCAGCTACACATTTATGATGACGGTATATATGTAGCATCGCACAGATTAATGGAAGCTAAGATGATAGATGTAATACCTGATATAAAATCAGCACAGAGGAATGAGGTTTTAAAATATTTAGATGCGAAATGTATTAAAAATGAAGAACCTTTTAATGCTAATTATGTAGCGTTTAGAAATGGTGTTTTAGATATTAAATCGAGAACACTCAATCCTTTCTCTCCAGAATATATCATTACTAATAAAATACCATGGGATTATAATCCGAATGCTTATGATGAATCTGTAGATACAGTACTTAATAACATAGCTTGTAACGATGAATCCATAAGGGCCTTACTCGAAGAGTGTATCGGTTATTGTTTTTATCGCAGAAACGAATTGTCAAAGTCATTTATTTTGACAGGTACAGGTTCTAACGGCAAATCAACATTTCTCGATATGGTGCGTAACGTACTTGGTAGAAATAATTATGTATCACTTGATATCGATGAGTTATCAGAAAAATTTAGTACATCAACGATGTTTGGCAAATTGGCAAACATAGGAGACGATATTTCTGATGAATTTCTACAAGGAAAAGCAATAGCACAGTTTAAAAAAATAGTCAGTGGTAACGACATCAAAGGAGAGAATAAAGGACAAGATGTATTCTTCTTTAAACCTGTCGTAAAATTATTGTTTAGTGCGAATGAGATTCCACGTGTTAGGAATAAAGGTTTTGATGCATTAAAACGTAGACTGGTAATTATTCCGTTTAACGCTAAATTTACCAGTAGTGATAAAAACCATGATCCTGAAATCATTACAAAGTTAAAGACTCAAAACGCAACGGAATATCTAATCAAACTTGGTATCGATGGTCTCGAGCGAGTGTTAAAAAATCACAAGTTCACAGAATCAAAAGCTGTAGAAGATGAAATCAAAGAGTTTGAAAAAGATAACAATCCGATATTACAGTTTATCGATGATGTTGGTGAAAGTGAAATTATAGATAAATTAACGGATGATGTGTTTAGAAGATATACCGTTTTCTGTTTTGAAAATGGGTACAACAAGGTCGCATCGAGAACGTTTAAACGAGACGTTCAAAAATGCCTTAATTGCACTATAAAAGATAAATTCAAACACGGTAAAAGGTGTAGAGTTTTTACAAGAGAATAGGAGATAAATATGGATGCTAATGATTATCAAGATGCCTGCTTGAGGACTAAAATAAAAGACTTTGATTTAGTATGTGGGGCGCTGGGTCTAAATAACAATTCAAGTGAAGTGGGGGACATAATTAAAAAAGCACTATATCAAAATCATAGAGTAGATCACGATAAGTTAATCAATGCCCTCGGTGATACAGCTTGGTACCTCGCAACACTATCAAATTATTTTGGGTTTAGTTTAAATGATGTTTTTAATACTAATATCAAAAAATTACAAGAATGGTATCCGAATGGCGCTTATTTTGATTTATAAGATAGATATTACACATTATTAACGTATTTGTAGTAAT
>ERZ772956.2421-NODE-2421-length-11857-cov-4.043128_pt1 | contig 11857 bp, 8 predicted proteins | sample MGYA00580683_ERZ772956 | MGnify/ENA primary metagenome ERZ772956 (study PRJEB29015, sample SAMEA2738077) | human oral metagenome | biome: human oral; feature: human-associated habitat; material: saliva | place: China | collected 2212 ...
CAGAAAAGAAATCAAGTACGATTGTAGAGCGGATAGACAATATAGATTTTGAGGATAAGGAACATTGGTCTACCATCTTCGATCTTATTATTACACGAATACTTCGTATGCGTGAGGTCTTTGTTAAGTATTTAAAGCAGCAGTAGACACTCGTTATGCGAATCCTTATAGAAGAATATCAGTACGATGTCTCTAAGGTCAGGGACGTTCTCTATGGTATTGATGCCTTAGAGAATATGGAGGGTAGGGTGTCTATCCATTACGTAGGGTATTATTATAATATGCTACTCAAAGACTGTGTCTTTATTCTTCCTAAGGTTTTGCTGAAGGATGTTGACGGTAAGGAACTTGTTTTTGGAAAGTATAAGCCAGAGGATATAGCCAACTTAGATACTTTCGACTCCAAAGAGCGTAGTTTTCTTTATAAATTTGCTGTGTGGATATATCGTGCCATTGTGGTCTATAAGAATGATAGACGCAATGATACGAGAATAGTTTGTCAATCATATATAGCACAAATTTGTAATCGAGGACGCAGACAGAGTAATACCTACCTTGATATTCTTCTGTCGCTGATACAATTCAATCAAGACAATCAAAGTTTTTTCTTCTTTATCATAAAGAATCTGCATAGTGGTCTGAACAAGATTAATTGGCAACGAACGATAGCAACGAAGACTGCTATTATTCAGAATGAGCAGGCTGTCTATCTAAACCCAGTTAATAAGCGGCGACAGATAAACTTTGATGAAGAACTACTCATCATCTTCTTTTCCATCCTAAATTATATTGGTGACACCTACGGTTTTCCGAAGGATATCTGTTGCCAGTTCCAGCTCATTACCGGTAAGCGTTTTGATACCTATCTCAATGGATTTGGTAAGACACGTTTACGACAGATAAAGTATAAGTATTTCTCTGATAAAGCCTTACAACTATGGTATTTGTGTTATAACTTCTTCGACGAAGCACAGCAGGTGATGGTTGCCACTGAACAACGGGACTACTTGTTGGTTAAAAACTTTTATGTTGTTTTTGAAGCCATTATTGATGAACTGATAGGCGAGAACCCATTACCAGATGGTATGGAGAAACAGCAAGAGGATGGGAAAATCGTTGATCATCTGTTCACGTCACAGAGTCTTATTGCTGGGGAGAACGAGCAAACGTATTATATCGGGGATAGTAAGTATTATAAGATTGGTCATGAGTTAGGAAGTCAGTCAATCTATAAGCAATACACCTATGCACGGAATGTTATACAATGGAACATTGATATATTTAGCAATGGTGATAAGCCATCTTCGGGTGTTCGCCTGCGAGATGATGTGACAGAAGGCTATAATATCCTACCTAATTTCTTTATATCGGCAAAGCTGAATGAAATGTTCAGTTATGACGATGACAATATAGAGAAAACCGACAGAAAGAGAAACAGGCACAAGCGTGTGCAGTTTGATAACCGACTCTTTGACCGTGACACACTGTTGCTGTCCCATTATGATGTGAACTTCCTTTACGTTCTTTCACTGTATGCGAGAGATAATCAAAGTCAGAAGACCGCGTGGAAGATGAAGGTAAGACAGCGTTTCTGTAAAGAGATACAGAAATGGTTAGATGAGGATTATGACTTCTATTTTATCAAAGCTAAGACTGGTGTTGATGATAAAGAATACTTTAAGACACATTTCCAGCAACTATTGGGAAAGTTTTACGCACCTTTTGAGCAATATAAGGATATCTACTCCTTGGCACTTGAAAAGGGAGAGAAGTATCAGCAGGAGAATAAGTTGCTACTTAATCAACTCAAAGATTACTTCTTTGTGGAGAGGTTCAAATTAGAAAAAGATCAGCAGGATGTATTGGTAAGAATAGGAATACAGACACATTAAGAATGAATGGTCTTTCTTTATGTAAGTAGACAAGTTAACAAGTAGACAAGTTGTACAAGTAGATAAGGTAACAAGTTGTTTGTTCCATTCATCTGTATTTTCTGTACCTTTTATCCTTCCTAAGCAAAAAAGTGATTCGTAAAAAGTGTTAATGGTGTCTTTTAATTACCAATATTGGTAATTTTGTTCTATCTTTGCACTATATAATTGATACATTTCACCGCATGAATATAATTTTCAAGGAAAAAGCCTTGTCCGAATTATATGAAACCGGTAAAAGCAATGATAAGAAATACAAGAAACTTTGTAAGAACAAACGCTTGATAGATGGCTATGTCCGTGTTGTTAATACGCTGTATAACGTTGATTCAACCGAAGAACTAAAAGTATTTAGCTTTTTACACTATGAGAAACTCAGACACCAGAAGGACAAGCCTATCAGTTCTGTACGTCTTGTAAACGGATTGGTTGAGCGGCTGCTGTTTTCAGAGACGGATGATGGCATTGAAGTAGAATTAATAGAAATTGATAGTACACATTATGGCAACAAGAAATAACAGATTAGTTCCTGTCAGGGCAATCCACCCAGGAGAAATCTTGCGTGAAGAGTTGCAGGAACGTGGCATCAAGCAAAAGGATTTTGCAAAGCAGATTGGTGTGCAAGCAACTCATCTGAATGCCTTTATACGCGGTAAACGAAACCTGAATGATGATTTGGCAATGAAATTAGAGCGTCATTTAGGAATACCCTATAAGACCTGGATGAACCTGCATAGCGGTTATATGTATGACTGTAAAGCTATGGATGCAAAACAAAGCGAAGAACAAGAAGCTCGTGAATACGAAGAATCATGTGCGAGTATATTCAACTTGAAACTTCTTTATAAGAAATTAAACTTGACACATCTTCCATGTATTGAGCAAGTAACGAAATTAAAAGCATTATTCGATTTTGATTTACGGTCATCTAAAGAGTTGAGTTTGCAGGTAGTTGGCCGTTACAAGCATAGTGAGAAAGTACACATTGATGAGAAGAATATGCAAACTTGGCTTATTCTTAATTGGTTGGAAATATCACGTGCAACAATAGATAAGAAGTATCAAAAGGGAAACGGATTGATGGCAGCAAGTGAGATAGCACATATGGCGAATAACGGTACACTTTCTACACAAGGTATAAAGGACTGTCTTAATGAGTATGGAATTGCCTATCTTTATGTTGAGAAATTAGATAAAACGCCTGTTGATGCTTATTCTACATTGGTAGATGGCTGTCCAGTAATCACGGTTACTTATCGTTATAATGATATGGATAAGTTAGCTTTTGATGTTCTTCACGAGTTGTGTCATATTGAAAGGCACCTTTCAGAAGACAATCAGGCGTTTATATCTACAGAAGAAACTCTTTATTCCAAAGATCCACGTGAAAAAGAAGCTAATGCCTTTGCAAGGCAGCAACTCATTCCTGATGATGTATGGAATAAAATTATCGGGGCAGGCTGTAAAAGTTTGTCTCCGCATAAGGTTGTCAATGCCATTGCAAAAGAGGCTGAACGCTATGGTATCAGTCCGTCTATTGCAGTTTCCAGATATAAACATGATACAAATTGGTATCAGACATCAGCTTATAAATCACCAAAAATTAGTTGATAAAAATAGAAAAGGAGTTGGGTAATTTTTCCTAACTCCTTTTTTGTCTATATAATCCCTGAAGATGAATAAGTGACGAGTTTATCATGAATTTACTAACAGGAAATCTGTGCCATCTTCGACCTTTAGGTCTCTGTGCGCGCATTCAATCTGTTTATCCGTGAGAGAATGTTTTATAATAATTCGAACGGAGTTCACATCAGTGCGTCATAATTTATAACTGCTTACTATTTACATGTTTCTTTCCACTAACTGAAGGGGGAGAGGTTATTCTTTCCTTACGAGAGGGGCTTTTCTATGTTATTTGTTTTTCTGTCTTTTTTGTCGTTCTGTCTTCTGTTCCCCTGTTATTATGTCTTTACTTTGTCTTTTCTTGTCTTTATGTCATTCTGTCTAAAAATAATTATGTTATTCTGTCTAAAAATACTATCTTTGCAGTTATAATGGCTGTTTTCATTTAGAAGTACTTGTATAGCTATAAGAACTTCTCATAATATGGAATTATAAGAACGTTACGATATGCTACCAGAAGAAAAGGCACGTGTTATCATAGACAGTATGTTTGAAGAAGCAGGCTGGAAAGTAGTGGATAGAAGCGGTTATGCTCCTAACATGACTGCTGTTGCCATAAGAGAGGGGCTTTTGAAAGGTAATCGAGAGGCTGATTATCTACTCTTTCTTAATGGAAAGGCAGTTGGAATATTAGAAGCTAAACGAGTTGAGGTCGACATAAATTCAGATGTCGTAAAGGAGCAAGCCACACTTTATACGCGTCGTTGTCCCTCATGGTGTCAGGCGTGGTTTCCTAAAATCCCCCTTCCTCTCGCATACGTTGCCAACAGCAAGGAGATGATGTTTTACGATACTCGTAAGAGCGATGCTGCCTTTGAGTATTGCAGTAAGATTCATTCTCCGTGGGAAGTTACCAAGATGTTAGGACTTCAGGACGACTATGTGGGATTGCCAACACTTAGCCCTAAGGGACTACGTGGTTGTCAGTATGAAGCCATCACCGAACTGGAAAAGAGTTTTCGATCTGGTGAATCACGTGCGCTGATGGTACTTGCCACAGGTGCAGGAAAGACCTATACCGCCTGTCTTGCAGCCTATCGTATGTTGTCTTTTACCCCTATGCGACGTGTCTTGTTCTTGGTTGACAGGAACAATCTGGGCAAGCAAGCTGAAAGCGAATTTGGTACTTTCCGATTGACGGAGAATGGTGATTCTTTCAACAGCATCTTTACGGTCAATCGTCTGAAGTCTGCGAAGATTCCAAATGGCAGCAGTGTAGTTATTTCCACCATACAGCGACTATTCTCCTTGCTGAAAGGCGAAGAGATTGAAGACAACGATGCTGACGATGGATATGATGAGGATTGTGTTGGAGAGTTTCCTGAGAATCCAAGTCTGCCGTCTGATTTCTTCGATATGATTATCATTGACGAGTGTCACCGCTCCATTTATGGGAGTTGGCGAAGCGTACTTGATTATTTCTCAAAGGCTAAGTTAATAGGTCTGACAGCAACTCCGGGACCTGAAACAAGGGCATTCTTTAATGATAATATCATCGTAAACTATACTTTGGAGAAGTCTATTCTGGATGGTGTAAATGTTTATGGTCGTGTGTATCGTATCAAGACAAAGGTAACGGAGAATGGTGGAGCAATTCTTGAAAACGAGAAAGTGAAAAAAGTAACTCGTTATACGGGAAAAGTTGAAGTTGTTGAAAGTAAAGAAACTAAGAACTATACACGTGAGGAACTGAACAAGAGTATTATCAATCCTGCACAGATAAAGCTTATTTTGGAAACTTATCGTGATGCGGTATATACGGAAATGTTCACCGATCCTCAGCGTGAGGCGAATATGGACTATCTGCCCAAAACGCTTATATTCGCACTGAATGAGAGTCATGCTACGAATATTGTGAAGATTGCCAAAGAGGTGTTCAATCGTGAAGACGATCGCTTTGTGCAGAAAATAACCTACTCTGCTGGGGATAGCAACGAACTGATACGACAGTTCCGCAATGAAAAAGACTTCCGTATTGCTGTTACTTGTACGCTGGTGGCAACGGGAACAGACATAAAACCGCTCGAAGTCGTTATGTTCATGCGTGATGTGGCTTCTGAGCCTTTGTACATACAGATGAAAGGGCGTGGTGTCCGTACTATTGGTGATGAGCAGTTGCGTAATGTCACTCCCAATGCCTATAGCAAGGATTGCTTCTTCTTGGTTGATGCTGTGGGCGTAACTGAGCATGAGAAAACGATAGCCTCTCCATTTGGTGCTGTAACGAAAATTATCTCTCTGAAAGAACTTTTGGAGAAGATAACCCATGGCAATGTGAGCGATGACTATCTGCGCCTATTGGCGGGTCGTTTGTCTCGTATCAGCCATAAGTGTACGGAGAGTGACCGTGAGAAGTTTGTTAGTCTTGCACATCAAAGCATGATGGAGATTGCCTCCAATATCTTTAAAGCCTTTGAGGACAACGTCTTGCCAGAATACAACAACGTTAATGAGCCTAATACGGAGCGTAAGGCGTTGGTGCGCAACATCGCAAACCATCCAGATGCAAGAGACCTTCTGTTGATTCTTAATGCTGGCTTTATCGAAACGCTGATGCCCGGCGAAGATATGCTTATTTCAAAAGGGTTCTCAACGGAGGAGGCACAGTCTACCACGTCTGCGTTTGAGGATTACTGCAAGAAGCATAAGGATGAGATAGAAGCCCTGCGTATTATATACAATAATCAGGGAGAACCGCTTACGTATTCAATGTTGAAAGACTTGGAAAACAAACTGAAGCTTGCAAATAGTAAGTTTAACACCTCGTTACTTTGGAATTCCTATGCTATCATCAATTCACATAGGGTGAAGCATAGTTCGACAATAGAAGAAAAAGAAGCACTTACGAATATCATCCAGTTAGTACGCTATGCTTTCCATCAGATAGAACAGCTTGAAAGTTTATATCCAAGCGCTAAACAATACTTTAACCTATGGTATGGGCAAGTATGGCGTTCTATCACAGCGGGGCAAATTGAATTGATGCGTCAGGTGCTCAACTACATAGCATCTAATGGATATTGCACCATTACCGATATCAAGGAGAATGACAAGACACAGGCTGCCCAGCTTATCCGTGCCTTTGGAGGCAGAGATACAGCAAATGAAGCTTTGTCTTCATTGTCACAGTTTATCATCTATAGAAAATTAGCATAATATGGCAAAAAACATATCAACGCAACAGGCTCTGACAAAGGAAGTATGGAAGCTCGCAACGACACTCTCTGGACAGGGTATCGGCTATACTGATTATGTCACCCAGCTTACTTATCTTCTCTTCCTCAAAATGGATGCTGAGAACGTAGAAGTGTTTGAGGAGGCATCTGCTATTCCTGAAGAGTACCGATGGGGACAGCTTAAAGAGCTTGACGGATTAGACCTGATTGCACAGTATGAAAAGACTCTTAATGTTCTCAGCAAGCAGGATAATCTGATAGGAACGATATTCACAAAGGCGCAGAACAAGATTGATAAACCGGTCTATCTGAAGAAAGTGATAACCATGATAGATGAGCATCAATGGCTTGAAATGGACGGGGATGTCAAAGGAGCTATCTATGAAGGTATCTTGGAAAAGAATGGTCAGGACAAGAAAAGTGGTGCTGGACAGTACTTCACGCCTCGCCCTTTGATTCAGGCAATGATTGATTGTCTTCAACCGAAGATAGGCGAGACGGTATGCGACCCTGCTTGTGGAACAGGTGGATTCCTGCTGGCAGCATACGATTATATGAAAGGGCAGTCACAGGACAAGGGTAAGCTTGATTTCCTGAATGATAAGGCTTTGCACGGTATTGACAACACGCCACTCGTCGTAACGTTGGCATCTATGAACCTTTATCTGCATGGCATCGGCACTGACAGAAGTCCTATTGCTTGTGAGGACTCGTTGGAGAAAGAACCTGAGACACTGGTAAATGTCATTCTTGCCAATCCTCCGTTCGGTACGCGTCCTGCTGGCTCTGTGGATATCAACCGCCCTGATTTCTATGTAGAGACAAAGAATAACCAGCTTAACTTCCTCCAGCACATGATGTTGATGTTGAAAGACGGAGGTAGGGCAGCTGTTGTCTTGCCTGACAATGTTCTCTTTGAAGGGGGTGCTGGTGAAACCATTCGCAAGAAACTTCTTAGTGATTTCAATCTGCATACTATCCTGCGATTGCCTACAGGTATCTTCTATGCACAGGGGGTAAAGGCAAATGTTCTCTTCTTTACCAAGGGACAGCCTACTAAAAATATTTGGTTCTATGATTATCGTACGGATATCAAGCACACGTTAGCTACCAACAAACTGCAACGCCACCACCTTGATGACTTCGTTGCTTGCTATAATGCTGTCTCACGGACGGAAACCTATAATGAGGAAACAAATCCTTCTGGACGATGGAGAAAATATGCTGTTGATGATATCTTGGCACGTGACAAGACAAGCCTTGACATTACGTGGATAAAGGCTGGTGGGGAAGAGGAACAGTTTACATTAGACGAACTGATGACGAATATCACAACCCAAGCTGGCAATATCAGTAAGGCGGTAGCCGAACTGCAGAAGTTAATGGCAGGAATTAAAGAGTAAATGGTATGGATAGTGATGTGATGTTAGGTCAGGAACGATAGTGGAGACAACTACAGATGTTATGTCTATCGTACAAACAATGTCTGTACAACTATCCAAAATTCTGACTTTCACAGGACGGACAAAACCCCACAAACGATTAATTGGTAAATCATGGACACAAAGAAGTTAAGACAAAAGATATTAGACCTTGCCATTCATGGTAAACTCGTTCCACAAGACCCGAACGATGAACCAGCATCGGTCCTCCTCGAACGTATCCGAGCAGAAAAGGAACGCCTGATTAAAGAAGGGAAAATCAAGCGTAGCCGAAAGACTACAAAGACTTCTGATGCAGCCTGTGATGAGCAGGAGGTGCCGTTTGATGTGCCAGAAAACTGGGTGATGGTTAAAGTTTCGGATATATTCAACCTCAATCCAAAGTCAAATCTTGACGAAGAACGGCAAATAGGATTCATACCAATGGCACTTGTCGAAGATGGATTTACAGGGCGGCATTCGTATATTAAGCGCATATGGAGGGATGTCAAAAAGGGATATTGCCATTTTCAAGACGGTGATATCGGTATCGCAAAAATATCACCTTGTTTTGAAAATCGCAAATCGGTAGTATTTAAAAATCTGCCTAATGGATATGGAGCAGGGACAACAGAATTGGTTATTTTGCGACCGCTTGTTATTTATGCAAAGTTCTATTTATATCTATTTAAATCAGATTGGTATTTACACGAAGGCACGAAATATTTTAAGGGAGTGGTTGGGCAGCAAAGAGTTCATAAAGAAATATTTACGGACTTACATATCCCTCTCCCACCACTTAAAGAACAGCAACGTATCGCTGCAGAAATAGAACGTTGGTTCAAACTTATTGATATTATTGAGCAAGGAAAGACTGACTTGCAAAGCACTATCAAGCAAGCAAAGAACAAAATCCTCGAACTTGCTATTCATGGTAAACTTGTTCCTCAAGATCCAAACGATGAGCCTGCTTCAGAACTCCTCAAACGCATCAATCCAAAGGCTGAAATCACTTGTGATAACGGACATTATCCGAAGTTGCCCAAAGGGTGGGCTATCTGCAGACTGGAAGATATTGTAGAATATGAGCAGCCTACAGCATATATTGTAAAGTCAACTGCGTATAGTGATGATTATTCAACTCCCGTACTCACAGCAGGTAAATCGTTTATAATAGGGTATACAGACGAAACAGAAGGTATCTATAATAATTTACCTTGCATTATTTTTGATGACTTTACAACAGCCTCCCGATTAGTTGACTTCCCTTTCAAGGTTAAGTCGTCAGCTATGAAAATTCTGCAAGTTAACAAAGGCATTGATATAAAATATGTTTCACAATTTATGAGCATAACACGACTTGTTGGCGACACACATAAACGATATTGGATTTCAGAATATTCAAAATTAGAAATACCTATACCTCCACAAAAGGAGCAACTAAGAATAATCAGAAAGATTCAGCAACTATTTAAAAACTTAGAAACTATTGAGGAGAGCTTATAAGCTCTCCTCAATAGTTTTTATAAATCCAAATAAATCTTCTATTTTACTTACTATTCGTTTTTGTTCGGATTGTGGAGGAAGCATAATATTAAGGTTCTCGATAGCTGAAGCACTAATGTTTGGTTGTGCACCTCCGTATGCAATCTTTAATATATCATCAACTTTTGACAACATATACAAATTTCGGTATTCTAATAATAATAATGTATCACTCAATACTTTGATGTTTCCAACTCGTTGATTCAAATATGCTATATTATCATTTTCATATATTCCCATTTTTCCAGTTGTAGCACCAGACATAGCAATTAGTAAATCTCCTCTTGAGATTATAAATCTATCATCAATAGTACTCTTGATAAATACACATTCAGATAAATCTATAGTGTTATTTTTGATATTAGAAATTCGTATTAACGGTATTCCTTCTGTACAATAGTCATTACTACTAAATGCAAAACCACTATAAATTTTACAAACATTAGATAGTCTGCACATAGCCCACCCTTTGGGCAACTTCGGATAATGTCCGTTATAGTCTACGTTATTGTTACGATATTCATTCAAAATTAATGTAATATGGTAACAACATTTCAAAAGCATCTTGCCAAAACTAATTTGGCAAAAAACACCATCACGTCATATCTATGGACGGTGGACTATTTCCTTAATCATTATAAGGAGGTGAACAAGAAGAACCTTTTAGCTTACAAAGGCTATTTAGTAGAGAACTTTAAGCCACAGACTGTTAACCTGCGGTTGCAAGCGATAAACAAATACTTGGAGTTTACGAAACAGGAAAAACTTAAAGTGAAATTTGTCAAGGTTCAGCAAAAAAACTTCTTGGAGAATGTAATCAGTGATGCTGATTATAAGTTTTTGAAAACAAAGCTCAAAACAGATGGTTATGATGAATGGTACTTTATCGTTTGGTTTATGGCAGCAACAGGTGCACGTGTCAGCGAGCTTCTGCATATCAAGGCAGAACACGTGCAAGTAGGTTATCTTGACTTGTACAGTAAAGGAGGAAAGATTCGACGGCTGTATATCCCTAAGACTTTACGAATAGAAGCGACTAAATGGATTAAAGAGAAAGAACTATCATCAGGTTATATCTTCCTCAATCGTTTCGGGCAACGAATCACGACACGAGGGATAGCCCAACAACTGAAACATTTTGCAGAGAAATATGGATTGAATCGTGATGTGGTCTACCCTCACTCCTTTCGTCACCGCTTTGCCAAGAATTTCCTCGATCGCTTCAATGACCTTGCTTTGTTAGCCGACCTTATGGGGCATGAAAGCATAGAGACAACGCGTATCTACCTGCGACGTACTGCCAGCGAACAGCAGAAAATTGTAGATAGGGTAGTGAATTGGTAAATAGTATAGAACTTTAGAGATGGTATCTATTACATCTCTAAGGTTTTCTGAATTTCCGATAAAGGTAATAATAGCTTTTCTATTTTATCGACTATACGTAGTTGTTCAGCAAATGGGGGAAGACTATACTTATAATTTACAATTTGACTAAAATGTCTACTATATCCCTTATTGTTTATCTTGTCCGAAACGTATAGTAAAAGGAAATAGGCATATTTATTATTAATTTTAGAAGTAATTATCTTTACGCCATCAGCTCCCACAATAAAGTCAAAATCAATAAATTTAACGATTCTTGTATGGTCTCCAAAAACGATGAACGAACTATCACATTTCAATGCACACTCAATGTCCGAATAGCCTTCTATATATGATAAACTTTGGCTTACAACAGGATATTTTCCTTTATCTTTTATTTCTGATTGCTTTATTTGAAATGGTCGAGATGATATTGTAGTAAAGATATCTTTATAAGAACATACCCTCCAAGTACTTGGCAAGTTCGGATAATGTCCGTTATACCTTATGTTTGAGTTTGTAAGAATAGGTTATGCCCATCTATTTTAAGCATCTTGTTCATCTGTTTGGATAGGGGGTTGAAAAGTCATTACATAAATTTGAAGAGATCACTTAAAATAATGTGGAAAAACACGCGAAATAAGTAAGGTTGCAAGTAGCGGGAAATCAATTAGTTATGAAGTCGTGCAAGAAAAGGTGCTTAGTTAGGCTTCAAAATGGCGTTAACAAGACCTCAAAA
>ERZ772956.2422-NODE-2422-length-11840-cov-6.343403_pt1 | contig 11840 bp, 15 predicted proteins | sample MGYA00580683_ERZ772956 | MGnify/ENA primary metagenome ERZ772956 (study PRJEB29015, sample SAMEA2738077) | human oral metagenome | biome: human oral; feature: human-associated habitat; material: saliva | place: China | collected 2212 ...
GGAATTTCAAGATCCCTTGGTTTACAGTTGGGTGGAAACGAAGTCCGCCTTTATAAGGACCAACTGCTGAGTTAAATTGTACGCGGTAACCACGGTTGACTTGTACGTTACCTTCGCGGTCTACCCAAGGAACACGGAAGCTGATAACGCGCTCAGGCTCAGTAATACGCGCTAGGATGTTTTCTTCAATGTATTCTGGGTGTTTTTCAAAAACGGGCTCCAGAGTATTGAGAAACTCTTCAACAGCTTGGAGGAATTCTGCCTCGTGTCCGTTGCGGGCTTTTACGGTCTCGAAAGTGCTTTGGATATATTCTTTAGCAGTTGTCATAGACTTCTCCTTAAATAAGATACGAAGACCGTGAAAAACAAAAGAAAAATAGGAAATATGACGAAGAAGCGATGCTTCAAGGAATATTTATCTTTTTTCTGAAGTTTTTAGGTCGAGTTCAATTACGCTGAACATGCTAGACTTTCGTCCGAGTTCGGTTGCAATAAGATACGAAGACCGTGAAAAACAAAAGCATTCACATGACTATGTTTCTTAATATCCATATCCGTAATTCACTATGCTCAAACGGTCATGGAAAAAATAGATAGCCGAATAGAGATTGCTTTATATGATTAGTTAGATTTATCTCTTCTAGCTTTCAACAATCTTAGCTCCATCACAGAACGAGACTTTCGTCCAAATCAGTGTAGATTAACGTTTATTACGTGTGTCATTATAGCAGAAAATTTTTGTGCTGTAAAGAAAAAAGTTGAATTTTCTGAAAATTCCGACATAAAATTTACAACAAAATCCTGCTCAGCAAAAATTCATTTGCTTATCCCGAACATTTTTTTCTTCTATTCTGTTCAAAGAGTCATATTTCTGCTTTTAGTGATACAATAGAAAAAACTAAAGGAGTATTTCATGTCATCAACTCAAACACAAATCGCTGGTTTTTCTTTTGACAACTGCCTGATGAATGCGGCTGGAGTGGCCTGCATGACGATTGAAGAGTTAGAAGAAGTTAAAGACTCAGCTGCGGGAACCTTTGTCACCAAAACAGCTACTTTGCAAGCGCGAGCAGGAAATCCCGAACCGCGCTACCAAGATGTGCCGCTTGGCTCGATCAATTCAATGGGGCTGCCCAATCATGGACTGGACTATTATTTGGATTACTTGTTAGAATTACAACAGACAGAACCAAACCGAATCTTCTTTTTGTCGCTGGTAGGTCTGTCGCTAGAAGAAACCCATGCCCTTTTGAAAAAGGTGCAAGCTAGTGACTTTAAAGGCTTGACCGAGCTCAATCTATCTTGTCCCAATGTTCCCGGCAAACCACAAATCGCTTATGATTTTGAGACGACGGAAAAGATCTTGAGTGAAGTGTTTGACTATTTCACCAAGCCATTGGGCATTAAATTACCACCATATTTTGATATGGCACATTTTGATCAAGCGGCAGCTATTTTTAACAAATTTCCTCTTTCTTTTGTCAACTGTGTCAATTCAATTGGTAACGGGCTGTATATTAACGATGAAACAGTTGTCATTCGTCCGAAAAAAGGCTTTGGTGGTATTGGTGGTGAATACATCAAACCAACTGCACTTGCTAATGTTCATGCTTTTTATCAACGACTTAATCCTTCGATTCAAATCATCGGTACGGGCGGTGTATTGACAGGGCGGGACGCTTTTGAGCACATTCTTTGCGGAGCCAGTATGGTGCAAGTTGGAACAACGCTGCATAAAGAAGGTGTAGGGGCTTTTGAGCGCATTACAAATGAGCTGAAAGCGATTATGGCAGAAAAAGGCTATGAAAGCATAGAAGATTTTCGTGGGAAGTTGAACTATCTGGATTAAGCCAGAGTAGTGTTTGACAGTTCATTGCCATATCATTCTCAAGAAAGTTCTAATCAAATCCTTATAATATTTTAGAGATTTATGAGAAAATAAGAACAAAGAAATGAGGTGTTTTTATGGCTGAAATTTATCTAGCAGGTGGCTGCTTTTGGGGCTTGGAAGAATACTTTTCCCGTATCACAGGTGTAACTGATACAACTGTCGGTTATGCCAATGGGCAGGTAGAATCCACTAATTATCAGCTGATTCATCAAACCGATCATGCTGAAACCGTTCAGGTGACTTATGATGAAAATCTGGTTAGCTTGCGAGAAATTCTGCTCTACTATTTCCGTGTGATTGATCCGCTGTCTATCAATAAGCAAGGAAACGATATTGGTCGTCAATACCGCACAGGGATTTATTATACAAAAGATATTGATGTATCAGTTATTAACGAAGTCGTGAAAGAGCAAGATCGTCAATTCGGTCAGAAGATTGCAGTGGAAGTAGAACCGCTGCGCCATTATGTATTGGCAGAGGATTATCATCAAGATTACCTCAAGAAAAATCCTGGTGGTTATTGCCATATCAATGTTAATGACGCCTATCAGCCTTTAGTGGATCCGGGACAGTATGAGAAACCGAGTGAAAATGCTTTAAAGGAAAACTTGTCCGAGGAAGCCTATCAGGTCACTCAACATGCTGCAACCGAACGACCATTTCATAACGAATATTTTGCAACGTTTGAAGAAGGCATTTATGTAGATGTGACAACGGGAGAACCGCTTTTCTTTGCCAGTGATAAGTTTGATTCGGGTTGTGGTTGGCCGAGTTTTACAAGACCAATTGCCAAAGATGTGATTAAGTATTATCAAGATAAAAGTCACGGTATGGAGCGGATTGAGGTGCGGTCGCGTTCAGGAAATGCACACTTAGGTCATGTTTTCACAGATGGTCCACAGGATCAAGGTGGACTTCGCTACTGTATCAATTCCGCGGCATTGCGCTTTATTAAAAAAGAAGACATGGAAGCTGCAGGATATGGCTATTTACTTTCCTATATGAAGTAAAGTCGGTAGAATAAACAAGAAACGAAGTTAGACAATCCTAGTTGCTTCGCAATCACCTCTATAAGCGCGGGGCTGGACAATAATCGCCAGTTTGAAAACTGATTATGTACGAAACAAACGTTGTAGTGATTGATTGCTCAAAGTATTGCAGATAGGATTTGCGGAGTAAATTTCAATGTTTTTCCTATTTTTAAAAGCTTGCTATTTGGTGCGGATTTTGCTACAATAACTAAAAAATTCAATGAAAACATATAATCTCCATAATAGGGTTGGAGAGTTTCTACCGTCTTACCGTAAATAAGCGTGGCTTTGTCCTTAGTTATGTTGTCAAATACAAATAGAGCATAAGGTGAATGTGAAATGAGTATCCATACGGCTTTTGTTTTTGCGATTGCTGCTAACGATGCACAGTAATTGAACATCATCTTATGGCTCTTGTTTAAAGGAGAAGCGATGAAAGCATTTAAACAAGTGAATTTGGTGACATGTGACGCAGATTTTCATGTCTATCGAAATGGGCTGCTGGTGGTAAACGAGGACAAGATTGTTTATTGTGGGAGTGAGGATGCCACTTGGGAAGCGCGGGCAGATGAGACGGTAGATTGTGAGGGAGCTTGGCTTATGCCTGGTCTAGTCAATTGCCATACTCACTCTGCTATGACCACACTTCGTGGCATTCGAGACGACAGCAATCTCCACGAATGGCTAGAAGATTATATCTGGCCGGCAGAAAGCGAGTTTACACCAGAGGTCACAACAAGAGCTGTCAAGCTGGCACTTACAGAAATGCTTCAGACTGGGACGACGACTTTTAATGATATGTACAATCCCAACGGTGTTGAAATTGGGCAGATTCATGAAGTGGTGGAACGCTCTAAAATGCGTTGTTATTTTTCACCGACTTTGTTTAGCTCCGATATGGAGACGACGGAAGAAACCTTAGCGCGTACTCGGACTATTATTGAGGAAATTCTGTCCTACAACGATGATCGCTTTAAAGTAATGGTAGCACCACATGCGCCATATAGTTGCAGTAAGGATTTGCTAAAAGGAAGCTTGGAGCTGGCGCGTGAATTACAGCTGAAATTGCATATCCACGTGGCAGAAACACAAGCAGAAAATGGCATGATTTTAGAGCGTTATGGAAAACGCCCACTTGCTTTCTTGAAAGAATTAGGTTATCTGGAACATGAGGGGATTTTTGCCCACGGTGTGGAATTAAATGAGCGAGAAATTGAAGAACTAACAGCCTCTAAGATTCATATCGCCCACAATCCCATCAGCAATCTCAAATTAGCATCTGGCATCGCTCCCGTAACAGACTTGATTCAAGCTGGCGTGACAGTCGGACTTGCAACGGACTCGGTCGCTTCCAACAATAATTTGGATATGTTTGAAGAAAGTCGTACTGCTGCTCTTTTACAAAAAATGCGCACAGGTGACGCCACTCAATTTACCATTGAGCAGGCTTTGAAAACAATGACAATTGAAGGTGCCAAAGCACTTGGCATGGATGATCAGATTGGCAGCCTAGAAGTTGGCAAGCAAGCGGATTTTTTAATCATTCAGCCAAAAGGTAAAGTACACTTGTATCCAGAAGAAAAGATGCTCTCCCACCTCATCTATGCTGTCAAGGGAAATGATGTTAAAGATGTCTATATAGCAGGTGAGCAAGTTGTAAAAGACGGACAAGTCCTGACGATGGATGTAGTTATGTAAAAATGAAAGTTCTAAAGGAATCTTTGAAGAACCTCTTTGACACAATAGAGGTTCTTTCTTTATAAATATTTCAGACAAATTAGTAAGTCCATCTTGTATTGTATAGTAAAAATTAGAGGTTCGTGACAATTGTTCTAACTTCTAATTTTTGTAATAAGTATAACAAGCTTATGAGCCATAATGAAGCTAAATGGATAAAAACTCCTTTTGCAGACAAAGCGCAACTCCTGCTACTGCACCAGTAAAGTCATTATAAGGCTCAATGATGAGTTCAGGTAAGTCTTTGAAGAGTAGTTTTGGTTGTTGTGAGATTTCTTGATAGAAAGCTGCAATGACTTTGTCATCAGTCAAGATGGGACTGTGCAGATAAATTTTCTTTGCATCAATCATCATGCTAAGGTTTAGCAGGGATTGTGCCAAATACTTAAATGCCAAATGCAGGAGATTGAGAATAGCTTGGTCTCCTAAGTTATATGCTGTGAGGATAGTTTGAATCGTGATCTCTTCTTTATCTGTGACAAGTGATTTTAAATGTGTCAACTCGGCAGTTTCAAAGATGATTTTTGCTTTTTTTATCAGCCAGCTTTCACTAGCATAAGTCTGTAAACAGCCTCTGCGTCCACAACCACAGACTTCTCCGTCAGGACAAACGACGGTATGACCAATTTCGCCGATGACAATATTGCTTTTGCCGTAGATTTTGCCATTGTACATATAAGAGCAGTGCATACCCCGTGCAAAATGAAAATAGATAAAATTCTCATCCAGTTGGTAAGCAGAAAAAAGGCGCTTTGCTAGTGCCATGCAATTGACATTATTAGAAAAGTAAATTGGAAAAGAAAACTCGTTTTTAATCTTCGCTAGATCAAATTGTTTCCATGTTTGATTGTTTGTTGTAATCAAATCATTGTGCAGATAGCGACCTGGAATGGCTACTCCTACAGCTTGAATTGTATAGGAATTGTTCCGAAAAATGAATTGTTCAAGTAAATGACAAAATAAATCAGCGCCTTCTGCTAGAATTTTTTCCGAGCTGACAGTTGCTTTCTCTTTATCAATCACATTTCCCGTATTATCACTCAACACAAAAGAAAAGTATTTTTCAGACAGTTCACAGCCGATGAAATAAGAGTGCTGTTTTTTTATACCCAAGAGGATTTTCTTGCGTCCGACTTTTGCGTGTTCTTCATCTTCCCCCAGCTCATACAGCAGTTTTTCTTGGATCAAACTTCCTGTAATCGCACTAACTGTAGCAGGAGTAATGCCCGTCTCTTTTGAAATATCAATGCGAGAAATTGGCCCCTTGGCGTAAATTTTATCTAAAATAATTGTTCGTAACTCAGCTTGTTTTTTCGTTTGATTCATTATCTACCATCCTTCCCTGCATCTATTATATATTGATTATAAAAAATTATCAAATATAAGTGAAAGCGCTTGACTTTTTGGAATAATTGTTTTAAAATATAATTAAAAAGCGAGATAAAGTTGATTTTGTCTGCTATTTAATAATATATTATAATCAAAGGAGATTGTAAAGATGGACAAATTTTTACAAGCAAAACTAATGCCTATTGCTATTAAGTTGGGGAACAATAAAGGCTTAGTAGCAATTCGGGACGGCATTACGCTTGCAGTGCCATTACTGTTGATTGGTTCTTTGTTTATGGTCATTGCTAGTTTTCCTGTTCCAGGATGGGAAGCTTATTTGACAAAAATTGGGGTTTCTGCCTATCTATGGAAAGGCGTGGATAGTAGTTTTGGTCTGATTGGTTTGGTAGCCAGTTTTGGAATTGCCTACTATATGAGCCGCCAATACAAAGTGGATGGGATTCCTTCTGGGATTATCTCGCTTGCTGCCTTTATCACAGTGACACCATTCCTTACTACTAAAACAGGAAACGGTGTTCCCACAGCATTTTTAGCTTCACAAGGTCTTTTTGTAGCAATCATTCTTGGTTTAGTGAATGGTTATATCTATCAATGGTTCATCAATCATAATGTCCAAATTAAAATGCCTGATGGTGTTCCACCGGCAGTTTCAAAAAGTTTCAGCGCCATTATTCCAGGTGCAGTGATTATCACAGGCTGGTTGTTGGTTTATGCCCTTTTAGCAAGTTTAAAACTACCAAATTTGCATGCGGTAGCTCAAACTGTTTTAGGAAAACCGCTAGGTCTACTAGGTAATAATTTATTTGGTTTGATGATTCTAGTTGCTTTAAATAGTTCATTCTGGTTTGTTGGACTTCATGGAGGCAATGTTGTCAATGCGGTTATGAAACCATTGTGGCTTTCGAATCTCGATGCCAATAAAGTTGCTTATCAAGCAGGGGAAAAACTACCGCATATCTTTACCAGTGTCTTTATGGATAACTTTGTCTTTATTGGTGGCGGAGGTGCTACCATTGGACTTGTATTGGCACTTGGTTATTTAGCGAAAAAGAAAAAATCAAGCAAACAAATCAAAGCACTGGCACCTATTACGGTAGTTCCAGGCTTGTTCAATATCAATGAGCCAACCATGTTTGGTGTGCCAATTGTCTTAAATATCTTGCTTCTGTTTCCATTCATTTTGGCACCGATTGCGAATCTCATCGTTGCGTGGTCATCCATGGCAAGTGGTCTGGTACCGTTAACATATACTGACCCAGGTTGGACAACTCCTCCGATTATTAGTGGCTTGCTGGCAACGGGAAGTTTTAAAGCGTCTATTTTACAAGCTGTTCTTATTGTGATGGATATTTTAATCTATATCCCATTTGTGATTGCTATTGAAAAACGCTTTAAAGCAGAAGAAAATCAGTAGGGAGATGAGAGGATGAAACGACTCATTAGTGCAAACCCTTCGGAAATTCTAAGCATGACTGCCCAAGAGCTTAAGCAAAGCATTCAAGCGAGTGAAGGGCGGGTTGTCTTATCTGAAAATGTGGTCATTCGTGAAACCTTTATCGGAGATATCACCAATGCTGAAATTGCAAGAGCTTTCGGCGCAGATATGATTTTACTGAATTGTTTAGATGTTTTTCAGCCAGAAATATTTGGTTTGGATTGTGAAAAAGAGAAAATTGTTCACGAATTGCATCGTTTGGTAGGCGCTCCAATCGGTGTGAATTTGGAGCCTATTGATCTACAAGCGGATATGTTGGAAGAAGTGCAAGTGATTGCTGCTGGTCGGCAAGCTAGTCAGGCTTCTTTTGAACAAATTGAAAAATTAGGCTTTGATTTTGTCTGCTTAACAGGTAATCCAGGAACAGGAGTTAGCAATAAAGAAATTATTGATGCAGTAAAATTAGCTAAGCAGCATTTTTCAGGTTTGATTATAGCTGGAAAAATGCACGGTGCAGGGGTATCCGAGCCGGTTGCAGACATTCAGATAGCTGAACAATTATTAGAAGCTGGTGCAGATGTGATTTTGGTGCCAGCGGTTGGTACAGTTCCTGCTTTTAGTGATGAAGAAATGAGAGCTGTCGTAGATCTAGTACATAGTAAAAGAGGTTTAGTCTTAAGCGCTATTGGCACTAGCCAAGAGACATCAGATGTGGATACGATTAAACAAATCGCGCTTCGCAATAAAATTTGTGGTGTGGATATTCAACATATTGGAGATGCAGGCTATGGTGGTTTGGCAGTAGTGGATAATATTTATGCACTGAGCAATACTATTCGTGGCGTTCGACATACTGTGTCACGTTTAGCAAGATCCGTTAATCGGTAGACAGTAATCATTTGATAAAATAGAAGGGGTAAACATGGCTAAAACGACCATTATGCTAGCATGTGCTGCGGGCATGAGTACCAGCTTGCTTGTCACAAAAATGCAAGCTGCAGCAGATGAAAAAGGATTAGATGCAGAGATTTTTGCAGTCCCAGCTCAGGAAGTGGACGACATCATTTTGGAGAAAAAAGTAGATGTTTTGCTATTAGGTCCACAGGTGCGCTATCTTTTAGATCAATTCACAGAAAAGTTAGCTCAAAAGAATATCCCAATTGGAGTTATCCCAATGGTGGATTATGGCATGATGAATGGTTCAAAGGTATTGGCATTAGCTGAGGAACTGATCGGAGGCTAGAAGATTGATATGGAAAATTCAAATTTAGAAAGTATCATGTCCCTCATTATGTATGGTGGCGAGGCGAAGAGTAATGCTTTTGAAGCGATTCAAAAAGCTAAAAAAGGCTGTTTTGAAGAAGCGCGTGAAAAGTTAAAAGCAGCAGATGAGGCATTAGTTTTAGCACACAAGTCACAGACAGTGATGCTGACACAGGAAGCTCAAGGTGAAAAAATTGAGCTCAGTCTTTTGATGGTGCATGCTCAAGATCACTTGATGACGAGCTTAACGTTTATTGATTTAGCAAAAGAAGTTGTTGCAGTATATGAACAACTAAATCAAATGGTTAAATAATCTAATAACATTCTCTTTAAGAACTTTGATAGGTTGAACGACTTGTCAAAGTTTTTTTAAATAATTAACAGACGATTATTTTATTTATCACCTGATAATTATTTAAAAAAAGTTTTAGGTAAGTGTCTAGAGTTTCGGGAAACGTAAAATTAAATACCTTGTAACCTAAGAGAACGAAAAAATCGTTCTCTTTTTTCGTTGCCTAAAATAATGGAAAGGACACCAAACAGATGTCAAATAACATTGAAATCATCATGAATCTTGATACCTTAGAAATCTTTGAAGAAATTGATCTTGATGAAGAGAAAGAAGCAGCTGTTACAGATACTGAGGAGCTTCCTGAAGAAGTAAAAACATCCCCATACGATGACCTAGGAAGAGTTTGGCTAGGGAATGGTTATTACTACAAGCCTTTTAGCTTGCTTTGGAGAACTGAGAAAGATGATGTTATTCATGAGCTGAATCCCAAGAATAAACATGGCACCTATCCTTATCATAAACGAGCCCGAGATGGGACGTGGGGTCATATTTATCAACTGACACAAGAAGAAGCCTTGTGGCTAACCTTAGAGTTTAATCCTGAATTGATGAGTTATGTGTAGGGTTAAGAGAGAAAATAAAAAATGACCGAACGAGAAGAATCACTTTATGAAGTAAGGTTATGCCTATTTGGAATCCCATTATGGAAAGTAAAATACACTAAGCGAGAATTACTGATGTCTGCTTTTTGCGCTGCTAATAAGAACAAGATTATTGAATTGATATTTATTGATAAAGAGGGGGAATATGATATTTGGTATTTTTAACTTTTTATTGATTATATCAGTATTTAGAAAGGAGAGGTAGAAAGAATGAGTGTCTTGATTCCTGTAAATATTATCTTTGCTTTAATACTTTACCCTATGTTTATCAGTAATTATCGGAAAAGAAAACCTTATTTGTTGCATTTGTTTCTCTTTCTGATAAATGCTCTAGTATCACTGTATGAGATTTTTAATTATTTAGGCTGGTTGAAATAAGGAGATAGAGGATGACTCAAGAAGAAATAGAAGCTGGAATTTGTAGACGATGCGGATGTAATTGGATTACCCCTTGTATCGATGAAAAGTATGGTCCTTGCTGGTGGGTAGATAAAAATAGAACGCTGTGTAGTCATTGTTTTTATGGATTTAATGATAAACCTTATCAGACGAAAGTTTACTATAGGCCAGGTTATGATTTTCTTGAGAGAAATAGAGAATTTGCATGGGGAATATTGACAAATCCAAAAAGTCACTGGGTTTATGATATGGAACATGATGTTTTGTGTGTAGTTGGCTTAGGGGATCATATTGGAGCTGTTCGTTTTATTGCAAAAAAATTCTATGGACTAAAACGTATCTATCGTGAAGAGATACCTAAATGGCAAGAAATTATCGATGAGAATATGATTTTTTACAATGCAATGGTTGATGATCCAGAACATTATGCTTGGCATTTACCACGAAAGTATCGATTGGAGGATTGATATGAATAACAAGGTTATTTTTAAGATACAGAACCTTCTTGAATTAGCTTATGATGCACCAAATGACGAAGAAGGACAAACAGCTCTTCTAATGGCTCAAAAACTCATGGTCAAGCACAATCTATCTATGACCGATCTAACGACTACTAAAAACAAAAATAACATTGGTGAAACAGTAGGAACCTGGGAGTATAGAATGCCTTGGTGGCAAGAGAAATTAGCAGCTATTCTAGGTGAAAATTTTAGATGTAAAACGATAAGAAGAAGGGTTGTTGATGAAGGAATTACACAAATCATTTTCTTTGGGTATGATACGGATGCTGAATTGTGTACCAAGGTCTATGAAGGAGCTATTTTATATCTGAAGTATCGATTAAAATGGCTATTTCCTACAATTCCTAAAGCACGTTGGAAAGATTATAAAAAGTCATACTTGATAGGATTTCTTGCAGGACTAGACGAGCGATTTAGAAAACAGGCACAATCCTCAGAAGAATTTGCTTTGATGGTGCAGGTACCAGCAGAAGTGCTGGAAGAACAAAGACTACGTATGGGAGAATTGAAAAATCGCGAAACTAAAGCACAGATTGAGAATATTGATTTTGAGGCGTATGTAACTGGTCTTGAACATGCTAAAAAATCTCGATTAATGCCTAATAAATTGTTAAAAAGCAGTTAAGAAAACAAAAGAAAAAAGAATCCAATAAAGGAGTTTTTATGAGAACACAACAATCTTCTATGGTTAAACTAACAAAAAATATGATGGTAATTGATTTGATGAGAGCAACAGGTTGGTCACGAGATCGAGCTCTTGCTGCGATTGAAGAATTGGAAGCAACGAGTTTAATCCAGTTCTCTCATCAAGGTGGTATGAAGCTATGTATCAATGCTGAGGTGTTTTAAATGATTCCAAATAGAGATATTACAGTCAATCAATTAACCACACAGACCTTTTATCAAATTCCACAATTATTTATGACAAGAATTGAACGCAAGTGGAATCCTGAAAGAAAGATACTGATGACGATTCGTTACGTTAGTCCATACGTTAAATTATCTTCAGATGCCAAACTTAGTTATGGCATATTGCTGAACCGTTGCCAGTTAAGTATTCATTCTCATGAAAGTGGGAACAGTGAATATGTAGATGAAAATGGCTCAGTGTTTATGATTTATACAGTCAGCGATTTGATGGAAGTATTAGATAAATCAAAACCAACTGTTACCAAAATTAAGAAAGAATTAACTGAAATGGGCTTGTTGCGAGAAGTTCGACAAGGAAATAATAAACCGAATCGATTGTATTTACAAAA
>ERZ772956.2423-NODE-2423-length-11839-cov-9.559827_pt1 | contig 11839 bp, 8 predicted proteins | sample MGYA00580683_ERZ772956 | MGnify/ENA primary metagenome ERZ772956 (study PRJEB29015, sample SAMEA2738077) | human oral metagenome | biome: human oral; feature: human-associated habitat; material: saliva | place: China | collected 2212 ...
AGATAAAATAAAAAATATTATAACGACATATATTGTCATTATAATATGATAAAATTTTTATAAGGAGTGTGATAAAAATGATTTCAAAAGATTATAAACAAAATAAGGAACAGGTACTTGCTATTTATGATTCTTTTAAAAAAGTATGTGAGAAATCTGAAAAGAAGGTTAGTGAAAATATTGAGAGTTCTGCCCAAAAAATTAAAGATGATGTATTTAAATTGATGGTTTTAGGTGAAGCCAAGAGTGGTAAATCTACTTTTATAAATGCATATTTAGGTAAAGAAGTAGTCCCAATGGATGTAAGACAATGTACTAGTGCCATTATAGAAATTAAAAGTGGAAAAGAATTTAAACTCAAAGCTAAAACAGCTGTAGGCGGAGAATCCTCAATTTCTGGGTATGAGAAAATAAGTAATTTTTTGAAAACTCATGCTACTATTTCTGATAAATACAGAACTATTCCAATTACAACAATTAATAATGAAATATTAATTAAACATAAAGGTAGAATTCCTGAACATACTATAGATTCTTTTATCAAAGAAGTAACCAAAGATAATATCTACAATATAGATATCAATGAATATAATAGACTTATAAAAGAATATATAAATGAAAATAAAAATTCTTGGGAAAAAATTATTACTGAAATTGAAATTATTTACCCTCTTCCTAAAGAAATGGACGGTATAACACTTATAGATAGTCCAGGGGTAGGTGCTGGAGGTAATGTTGGCATCATAGCTGAAAAATTTATAGAAAAGGCCGATGCTATTATTTTTGTCAAATATCTAAAGGGACAAGCTCTCGAATCAACAACATTCATGAACTTTTTTAGGAATAATATTACAAATATTGAAAGAAGTTGCCTTTTTTTAGTTCTAAATGGTAAATCTGATTTACAAGGTTCTGAATATAATAGTTTAATGGAACAAGCTATTCAAATGTATGGAAATGATCTTAAACCAGAAAAAATTATTGGTGTAGATAGTAAAGTACAATTATTTTTAAATAAATGTCGTGAATTAGGTACTGAAGAATCCATCGATGATTTTTTTGAAAAACTTGATGAAACTAATGAAGACTTCCCGCCTGCTAGTAACTGTTGGTTAAAATCAATGAGAACAGGTGGTCTATCTGTGTTTGAAAAGAAAATGGAAGAGATTTCTAATTTTAATAGAATACATACTGCTTTAGAAAAATTTGCACATTTTTCTAAATATTTACAATTAAGAAATTTTTTAACAAATCTTGAGAACGAATATAAGAGGTATTTTGGATTATATTCATCTATATTAAATGAAGCTAAAAAAAATGTTAATGATCCTGAAATATTAGAAGATAGAATAAAAACTAAAAAAAAGGAAATTCAAGATGCCTATATTAAAATCAATGAGGGTATTGATGATATAAGCAAAAAATTTTTAGATAATATTAATGGTGAGGGTATCATTGTAAATGAAGCTGAGAAAATGAAGAATACTTATGAGAAGAAACTAGAAAATTTTAAGAATCTCCCTGAGAATAAAATTAATAATACTACTTTTAATTCTATGAAAATAATAACATTTGATGCCATTGATGAGGCAAAGAAATTTCGCAGGGAGATAGCAAATAAAGTTATTGAAGAATGTAACCAAAAATTAATTCAATATACTAATGATTCAAGTATGATTCCGGCAGATGTATATTCACCAAATTTTACTGAAGCGGATTTTGACACTATTGATGATGAGGCTCTTAAAAAATCATCTGGGTATAATGATATTCAAAGTGGAATAACTTTTAAGAAGACTGAAAAAATTCCATTTCATCATTTAAAAGAACATGTAAGATTAGTTGCAAATAGTATAAGTGATAGGCTTAATGATGAAATTATTCCTGCAATGATAAAGAATGTTGTTATATATGTTCAAAAATGTATAGAAGTTTATAAGGAACAGTTAACTCTTCACAAAAACGAACTTGAAAATGAGTATCAAAAATTATTAGATGACCAAAAAAATAATAACAGTATTATAGCTAATATTAATGACCTAGAAAGAAAAATTGAAATTATCAAAAAAGAGAGTAATTCTGTATCTGAATTAAAAACGGAGTTGAAAAATTATGTTGAAGAACAGTGATAAAAATAAAGTTGAAAATTATATCCAAAAAATAATTAATGGACTTTTAAATGACACAAATAAAAGTATTGTTTCTGGAATGAGTGACAAGCAAGTAATTGATAGAATAACTAAAGCAACTGTAAATAAGATTAGTCATGAAAGTAAAATGATAATATCTAGCGTCTACAATATGTTAATGAATGATACTCTTTCTGAAGATTTTTTTCAAGAACCTTCAAATAAAGCTTTATTTTATGAGTTAAATATAGAAAAAAAACTAAATAATAAATTTAACTTTGAAGTCCCAACTCATATAAATTATAAAGAAAGTAAAAAAGAATTAGACACTTTAATAAAAGCTGGAAATATTACAATAGTTACCATAGGTGGAATTGTCAGTATCAAATTTAAAACTTTTTTTCCTATTGGGGTTAGTGTGATAATTGCATTAGCGGTTACTTTTGGAATAATATTACTTAATAATAAAACAAATAATAAATCGAATATTAATAATATTATTTTTGAATATCTAAATGGTATAAAAAAAGGATTGTTAGCTTGGATTGAAACAATAGAAATATATTATGATGAACAGGTAGAAGAACTTAAGAAAGGAATGAATGCTTAATGGAAAATGAAATAACTATCTTAACTGAAGAACAAAAGTCTGAAATATTTACTCAAGATACTATATCACTTAGTAAATGTATTACTAATTTTGTTCAGAACTTTTATCCAGCTTATAGTATAAGTAATGAAAATATAGTGGCTCTTGAAAAAGAGAATTCTCTTGAATTATTAAATACATTTACATTTTATAAATTAAGTGAATGTACTGTTGACAATATAGATGAACTCTTTCCATTCTTTGTAACAAAAATGCAAAAGTTATTTACAACTGCTTATTCTATAAAGCAAGAAGTTTGTTATGGAATTGTAAGTAATAATAACAAAACCTCATTAGTAATTGGTATTTCTCCTTCATCTAGTGATACAACTATTAAGAGAATAATTGAGGGGTTACTACCTGGTATGAAGATAGAAAAATATCAAGATAAATTTGTAAACTCAAGACAAGAAATTATGAATGAACAATATGATAAGGATAGATTTGTTGGATGTATTTCTGGTGTTCCAACATTAAAATTAGATGGAAAGTTGCAAAATAAAGACTTATCTTCTTTAATGAGAAGTCTTAATGGAGAAAACTATACTATTATGGTTTTATGTAAACCTGTCGACGAAGTTGAAATACAAAACAAAATAAATACAGCAATAGAAATACAAGATAAGTGTTTTGCAATTTCTAAGAGAACAGTCTCTTTACAAAAAGGATCATCAAATAGTAATACACATTCTAATATATATAATGAAAGTGATGGAACTCAAGAAAGCGAAACTAAAGGTAGAAATGTTTCTGGGGCATTAGGAGGAGTCGCTGCTGGTGCTGCTATTGGCTCTATTATACCAGGAGTTGGTACACTGGTAGGAGCTATTGGTGGTGGTTTGATTGGATTAATTGTTGGACAACAATTTAGTTTTAATAAAAGTAAAAACAAAGGTACTTCTCACACTGTTACAAAAGGATATAGCGATGCAGTAACAGAGACTATTAACAGTAATGAGTCAATCTCTGCTGATATACAGAATGGTTTTGCTTTAGAATTAATGAAAATGGCAGAAACAATGTCTGATAGGTTGAAAATTGGTCGTAGCATTGGAATGTGGGAATCAATTGTTACTTATTCATCAGATAGCGAAATTGTGAGTAAAATCATTCAAGGTAGCCTATATAGTGAAATTGCGTCTGGTATTCCAGAAATATTACCTCCTATTGTTTTTTCTTATAAAGATAGTTGTTTTAATAATGATGGAATTATAAAAAATATACATAGTCAGCAATTAATTATTCCAAAAGGATTTTTTAATGGATTAAACAATAGTCCCTTATGTAGTTTGGTAACTTCAGAAGAATTATGTGGAATATGCACTATTCCAGTTGACAATACTATTGGATTTGAAATAAAAAAATCAAAAGGATATTCTATCAATAGTTATATTTCGTCTACAGATGTTCTTTTAGGAAATATTTGTGAATATGAAAGACCTCTTTTAAATATTAAGTTTGGTCTTAGTGAAGAAGATTTAAATAAACATACATTTGTATGCGGTATTACTGGCAGTGGAAAAACTAACTCAGTAAAAAATATTTTAGAAAGTATTAACAAACCATTTATGGTAATCGAGCCTGCAAAAAAAGAATATCGTAATTTACAGAAAAATGTGGAAGTTTATACTTTGGGAAGACCAGAAATTAATTGTATAAAACTAAATCCATTTTATATTATACCTGGAATTAGTCCACAACAACATATTGATTTCTTAAAGGATCTTTTTTGTGCTTCTTTTGCTTTATATGGTCCTATGCCATATATTCTTGAAAAGTGCTTATACAATATTTATATAAAAAAAGGTTGGAATCTCACTCTTGGTTTCCATCCTTCTCTAGTTGGTGACAATGGGAACATAAATTTATTTGATGAAGGAGTTATAAAAGAAAAATATTCTATCTTAGCACATAAATATTTATTTCCTACCATGCATGATTTAAAAGATGAAGTTGATTATTACATAGAGAATGAAATGACATATGAAGGAGAAATTAAAGGAAATATTAAAAGTGCTATCAAAGCAAGAATTGATAGTTTATGTGTAGGTGCCAAAGGTTATATGTTTAATACCTTTGATATCACCAATTTTGATAATATTTTTAATAACAATGTTGTTCTTGAACTTGAAGGACTAGCAGATGATGCCGATAAAGCATTTTCTTTAGGATTATTGATTATTTATCTTAATGAATATCGCCAATTAAAAAAAGAAACTGAAAAAGTAAAAGGATTAGAACATATATTAGTTATTGAAGAAGCACATAGATTATTAAAGAATATATCTTCTGAAACAAATGAAGATATAGGTAATCCAAAAGGAAAAGCCGTTGAACACTTTACTAATATACTTGCAGAAATGCGTTCATATGGACAAGGAGTAATAGTTGCTGAACAAATACCTAGTAAGCTAGCACCAGATGTAATAAAGAATTCATCAAACAAAATTATACATCGTATTGTTGCTTTTGATGATCAGCAGGCTATAGCTAATACAATAGGTGTCTCTACTGAAGATGCTATTTATCTTGGTAATCATAAAACAGGATATGCACTATGTCATAAAGAAGGAATGATTCAACCTGTTATTGTTAAAATTCAAGAGATCACAAAAAAGAATATATCTGACATTAAATTGTATAAAAAAAATATAGACAGCAAATTTTTTGATATAAATAAAAGTATCATATCAAATCACCTTCCAAAAAATTTATCTGTTTGGGCAGTTAAAACATTAATTAGTTTGATGTATATGTTAGAAGCAAATAAGATATATTCTGGTCTTGAAATAGCTTATGAGAGTTTAGATAAACAAATAATTCTAAAATCTATAACAATGATTCCAAAAATTAATAAGAAAGATTGTATTATCAGTTGTATAATAGATGAAGTTATTTCATTGCTTATATCTGGAGTTTTTAGTAATCATCAAATTCCTCCAGATGATATGATTTCTTTGATAACAAATACTATTAAGATCCCCACTAAGGAAAAAATACAAGAATTAAATAAACATTTTGAGAAGTATTATAAAAAGAATCCTAGAAACAAAGCAATTGAGATTGTATCAGCATTGGTTTCTATAGAGTTTTCTAAAGGATATAATATTGAAAAAATGATTGGTGATTTTATGCTATATGAAGATAAAGACTTTATTAAAGATGTAAGAGCAAAATTACAATAGGAGGTGTCATATATGCCAAGTGAAATATTAGCTACAATAAAAGAAGTTGGAAAAATTGCAAAAGATGTAGTAGAAAAAACTGGTGAGATAGGGCTTGAGAAAGGTAAACAGATTGTTGAAAAGATAAAAGATTTTTCTGAAAGTAGTTTATCTGAACTTGTAGATAAATCAATAGAAAATATTAAGAGTGCTGGAGATGGTGTCATGACAAAATTAGATGATATTAAGAACCTAACACCAGAACAATTAAAAGAAAAAATGAATCAGTTCTTAGAACAAGGTAATCATAGTGTGAAAGAAACTGAAACAGATGAAAATGTTAAAGAAGGGTTAACGGACGAAGAAAAAACAAAAATTAAAGAAGAAACTGGATGGTCTGATGAAATTGTTGATGCAATAGGTTCTTGGAAAGAATATGAAATATACAAAAATGCAAATTTAGTTGAGGCTGAGATTGATGGAAAAAAATGTCTCATTAGAAATGATATCAATTGGAATCAGAAAGATGAAATGGGAAGAACTAATAAAGAACGTGCTGAACAAGGTTTATCTCCAATAAATAAAGATGGAAAAGTTATTGAGTTACATCACATAGGTCAGCATTCAAATAGCCCTTTGGCAGAACTTACTCAAGAAGAACATAGAGGAAAGGGTAATGATGGTATTCTTCATGATAAAACAAAGGAATCTGAAATTAATAGACAGGCATTTGCTGAAGAAAGAAGTAATTATTGGTCAGCAAGAGCACAAGAAAGTGAGGAAAAGTTATGACTTTAATAATTGAAAAAATAAATAAAATAGAAAAATTATATCATACAGAAGGGTGCTCTTTTAAACAAATCAAAGAGGCTCAACTAGAATTAGGAATAACTTTTCCTGATGAATATATAGACATTATTAAGAAATATGGTGCAATTAGTTTTTATGGTACTGAGTGGACTGGGTTAAATGTAGGAGGGTACTTGAATGTCGTCTCTGCAACAAAACAGGAAAGAGAAATGAATTCAGCATTTCCTTTAGATTGTTTTGTTCTAGAAAATCAAGGAATTGATGGTTTAATTGTAATTTGTAATGAAAAAGGTGAGGTATTTAGTATTCAATATTCAAAGATAGAAAAAATATATAGTAGTATTTCAGATTATCTTGATGAATGTATTAAACGTAAAAAGTAAAATATATCGATTTAAAAGGTTCATTTTTCATTAGAAAATAGATTTAGAGTCAAACTAACCCTTTTCTCTTTAGAATAAAATTACCTTTATAAGAAAATCCAAATAAGTTAATGATAAATTTTAGAATAGATAATAGTATTCTATTAGGGAATACATTTTTATTCAATATCTGGAATTGATAGAAAAAATTAATTAATTTCATTTTAGGAGATTTTATGAAAGCTAGAGAACTTTGTGAAAAGGCATGGCAAGAAATTGCAAGTCATTTTCCAAATTTTAAAGTTACTAAAAAAGGACAAAACTTAAAAAAGATTTCTAAAAATAAAGACCTTACTTTTGAAATTCATTTTCAAGCTAGTCGACATAATTATTCTTGTAGTGCTGAATTTAGTGTGCATTTTTCAATACATTCTAAATCAATGGCAAAAGCTAATATAAATAATGGCTTCATCTATGGTGGTGAACTAGAATCTCTTATTGATAGAGGTAGAATTTTTCGTTGGTTTCCTCTTACAGGCGCTAGTTATCAACATTCTGTTAATGAAATTATAGAATTATTAGAAAAATATATTCTTCCTATTTGTGAAAACTTTGAAGATACAAAAATGAATATTCAAAATATATTGAATGGAAATGCAAAAAGTATAGATCTATTTTACTATATATATTTTTTTGATGGAAAAGATAGTGCTGAACAATATTTAAATAAATTTATCAATCAAAGCAGTTTGAAAAAAAGATTCAAAGGATTATATCATTCTTTAGAGAATGTAGCTAAGGAATCTATAGATATTAATGTAGATGAGTTTTCTGGAGCAAGTACAATAAAATTTGCTTATTTAAATGGAATAAAGATAGAAGGATAATTAAATATTTTTTATTGGAGGGGTTTCATATGAAAATACACTATTTTCAAAGATATCATGCAAAAGAAAATGTAGCTACTGCAAACACAATGTTATTACTTTCACGTTTGTATTCTTATTCACCCGATAAGTTTTTTAAATTTTTTAAACTTTTAAACTCAGAACATCTTTCTGCGGTATTTAATCCAGAAATTATTTTTACATTACAGGAAAAAAGTATTGATAGTATCCCTGATGCTACAATTACTCAAGAAAGTTTCAAAATCGTAGTTGAAACTAAGATGTCAGATTGGTTTTATGAAGATCAGTTAATACGTCATTTAAATTCATTCAAGAATGAAACATATAAATTTATGATAACTCTAGCTCCTGAATTAATGGATGAAGATAAAAAAGAAAATTTTGAAAAAATACTAAAAGAGTATAACCAAAAACAAAATTCTCCAGTAATACATATAAATACTACATTTGAAACTATAGCAAACTCTATTGGAGAAGTTTTAGATGAAAGAGATTATGAAATACAAGCTATTCTTAATGACTATTGGGAATACTGTTCTAAGGATGGTTTAATTTCTGTTTCAGATGCTTGGAAATATATGAGAATGCAACTTGCTGGTGTAACTTTTGACTTCAACATTAAATCAAACATCTATTATGACAATGCTGAACGTAGTTTTAGAGAACATAATATCCTTGGGCTTTATAAAAATAAAAGTGTACGTGCTATTGGAAAAATCATTGGTAGATTTACAGCAATTAAAACTGAAAATGGTATAGAATATGAATGTGAATTTGGAGAACTCACTGCTGAAAGAAAAGAAGCGATAGCAAAGACTATGGAACACGCTCAAACTTCTTATGGATATGATCTTAAAACTGTTAAACATAGATATTTCTTTGTGGAAAAATTTTATGAAACTGATTTTATGAAAATTACACCAAAAGCTCCTATGGGAACTAGAATCTTCGATTTAACTCAAGTACTTGATACTAATGATATTCCTAGTATAGAAGAACTCGCTCAAAAATTAAAAAATCAAACTTGGACATAAATATCACTCAGACAAAAATTATGTGAATTATATAAAATTGTCTGTGAAATTTAAAAAGCAGTAGATAATTCTATTGCTTTTTTGTTTATATACATAATTTGAAATAATTTTTAGATTGTGTTATCCTATATTTAACTAAAAAATGTATAAAATTTATAGTACTATAAAAATAATTGAAAGGAATTAATATGCAACTATTATCTAAAAAAAAGGTTTTAAAAAAAGATTTTCTTATAGATGTGTTATGGGTATTTTTACTATCTTTAGTATTTTTTTATTCTTTTTCTATTTCTTTTGAATTTTATTTTTTGATTCTTTTAGGAATATGGTTTTTTTCAGTTTTACAGTATCCTTTAAATAAAAATAGATATTGGTATATACAATTTTTTCTCCTTAGTATTACTAATTCTATTTCATTTTATTTAGTAAAATATATTCAAGAAAAATCTTTTTCTGAATTAACTATTAATATTTTAATTGTGTGCTATTGCATTCTATATCTTTTTATTCTTTCACAAAAAGAAAATGATAAATCTAAAATAAGTCTTAAAACTCATAAAGAATTATTTATTGAACGTAAGTATGATTTAAAAAGGCTTATTGATTATTTAAATAACTTTTCTATTATTGGAATAAATGGAGAATGGGGAAGCGGAAAATCTTTTTTAACAGATCATTTAGAAGATTTTACACTAGTTAAAATTGATTTATTATCTTGTAATATCGATGAAATTCAATCAGTAATCATAAATGAAATCGACAAATTATTGAAAAAAGAGGGAATATTTTCACCATTCTCTCCAAAATTAAAGAAGATTATGCAACAAGGTAAATTATTTGAAAATATTAGTCTATTTTTTATTAAAAATGATATTTCTTATTCAGATGCAATAACTGGTCTTCGTAATAATTTAAGAAGTATTAATAAACCTGTTGTTATTGTTTATGAAGACTTGGATAGAGTTGAAAATTCTACTGTAATAAAACAGATACTTGGTATATCTGAAAAAATTGCTGGTAATAACATTAAAATTCTTTATCAATTTTCAGAAACAAGTCTTTTAGAAAAAGGAATAGATAGAGCTTATCTTGAAAAATACATACCTTTTATATTAAATTTGACAGATATTCCATTTAGAAGTACTTTATCTTATGTTCTTGAAGAAAAATCTAACAAAGATTTCTTATTAAAAGAAGAAGATTTTACATTTTTATATTCACCAATATACCTGCCTCATTTTAAAAATTTTGATAATCTTAATCGCCCTTTAACTTCTATGAGATTTGAACTAACAAATGTCACTATAAGAAAAACTCAACTTTTTCTAACTGAGCTTAATCAAGTTATCACTGAAAAAGAAATTTATAAAAAAAACAAAAGAGTTGTTATCCTATTTTTCTTATTAAAACATTTTTATTATGAAGCTTATAAAAAAATATATCCAGGAGAAAGCATCTTGGATAGCTTTACTTTCCTATATCAAGATAAAAAAGATACTATATTAAATTGGGCAATATATTGTCAAAATGAAGGAATTAATATATTTGATTTAATGACAACTGAAGAAAATCAATTATCAGCATTTATTATTAGTATTTTTGAATATAATTGTGATATCGAAACTATTGGAAATGATTTGGAGGATTTTATAAATGAATCAAAAAATAATATAAAAAACAAAAATTTAAATGAAGAAAAAAATCGGATTATTTGGAGTCTTATAGCTAATGGTAAATCTGAATACACTGATTGTGAAAAATTTATAAATACATTTTATAATGAAGTTATAGATACTCCTAAAACAGAATGGATTAATAATTTTAATAAACTTTATAATAATTTATATAATGGAAAATATAAAGATACAGAAAAAAGAGATAATTATTCTATTTTTAGATTAGGAATTTCTAGAATGGTTTCATTATTTCAAGCAAATTACATTATTGGAAGAACAGGCTCACAATGGATAAACCTTATTGACTTTTATTTTTTATACAATAAAAATTTGGATACAATAACACCTGAATTGATAGAATGTTTATGTTACTGTGAGTTATCTGATAGAAATTCCTATTTATATATTATTAATAAATTCAATAATCTTAAAATTACTAAAAATTTGAATTCACATAAATCATATAAAAGATTTTTACTTGAATATCTTTCAATGTTTTCAACATTAGGCTTTTGTGACACACATGATATATGGGATTTAAGAGATAAATCTAAAGAATACATAGATACAAAGACAATTGAAAAATTTGTATTTTCTCCTTTAAAAAAGAAATTAAAAAAATTACTTTTGAATGTAAAATTAAAAATAGTACAAAAAGATATTGAAATAATTATAAAATTTTTAGATAAAAATATAGAACTTATTAATACTCCTGATGAATTTGCTAGACCCTCACTTTTTTCAAATGCAAATTGGAAGATAAGAAGTACTAATCAAGAAATGGTTGATAAATTAAATTCTTCAACTTTAAGTGATGAAGAATTTGAAAAAGAAGTTATAAAAAAATATATAAATCAAGAACTAGTACCATATGAAGTTGCAGAATTAGAAAGATTTCAAAATAATAAATCGTAATTTATAGATAACTTATTATAAAAATACTATTTAAAATGAAAAGGGATATTACAAAATTGAAATTTTTTAAAATTTATGTTATCTTATACTCAGACAAAAATTACGTGAAATATATAAAATTGTCTGTGGAGGTTTAGTATGATAATTGAAAGAAAACAGTATCTAAATGAATTGATAAAAAAGAAAGATAAT
>ERZ772956.2424-NODE-2424-length-11837-cov-3.710151_pt1 | contig 11837 bp, 8 predicted proteins | sample MGYA00580683_ERZ772956 | MGnify/ENA primary metagenome ERZ772956 (study PRJEB29015, sample SAMEA2738077) | human oral metagenome | biome: human oral; feature: human-associated habitat; material: saliva | place: China | collected 2212 ...
TACGATGCAACGAAAAACGAACTAAGCACGAAAGGTATATTAATGATACACAAAAGCGAAGACGACGACCGCAGCACTTTTATTTTCGATGCTTATCGTTACCCGCTAATTAGCCAATGGAACAAGAAAGCTGCAGCACCAATGCCGCCAAAACTTACGGCGTATCAGCCCTATGACCCAGAACCATGGGGAGGTCCTGGCGGTTTGCAGTTCACATTGAGCTACTATTCGCCCGATTTCAACTATCTCGACCCTACGCATCTTTATTATAATCTCTATATTGATGGTGAACGAGTAACTTTCAAGCCCGACACTTACAAGAACCTGAAAGCTGAAATGACCGATGTGCCATACGCTTTTTCAGACCAATACCAATTCTATAAGTACGACGATAACGCACGCGCAATTTACTTCTACAAAGAAGCAAAAATAAAAGTAGGCATGGAAGCCTTATATATCGACGGCGACACACGTTTAAGTTCCGGGATTACAGAATATCAGATAACGAGCGACGGCATAAATGCTGCAACCATAAAACAAATAGATCACGTCAAGTATTACGACCTTTCCGGGCGAATTGTCGAACACCCACAAAATGGTGTTTACATTCAAACCACAACTTACATAGATGGTTCGCAAACATCGCAAAAGATAGTGAAATAACGCAAGATACTTTACTTTAAGAAGTAAGACAACAATCCACAAGCCTGTTTTGAAGATGAATGAATAGTATTCATCTTCAGAATAGGCTTTATGTTACACACATATTGCCATCTATAAAATCAGTTTCCATAAAAAAAAATAACAATTGTCAATGACAAGGATAAAAACATTAACTATACAGCTTCCATTACGCCCTGAAATGTATATTTTAGTAGACAATCTGGCATGTCTTGTGCCATTAAACGAATACTATTTGTAATGGTTTTATAACACATTCATGCTTAGATATGGTGTTTTATGCTACAAGTACAAAATATTATTGTATCTTTGCACCTTATTATATATAGACCATTCGGAAATAAGAAAAAGTATGAAACAGAAACAATGGATAACTGTTGCCATCATAACAATGGCATTAACATTAACGAGCTGTGGCACAATTAAGAAGTCTGCAAACACTGTGGAGGCTACGACTATGCCAGTAACTACTACAGAAAAGGTAGAGGCAAGCAAGGATTTTATAAGCATTGCAGAAGCTATAGACATGGTTGAAAATCCTGAAAAGATAGCGAGCATAACGAAGAAATACGGCTACAAGCTAAAGGAGAACTATGAGATATACCGTCTCGATAAGTTCTCGAAGATGTATTACAAGAACTGCCGCCTTGCAAAAATACTTACTGCAGGCAAGTACGAAGACTATCCGAAACCTCTTCAAAAGGGAGTTTCGAGCTATGTAGCTTTTCAAGATGGCGCTGTTATTATAGGAGTATTCAATCAGGGTGCCTACGACAACCTTGTAGCACAGGTAAAAGCAGCAGGTTTTGTGCTTGATATGCCTGGCAACGAAGATGTGTACAAGAAAGGCAATCGTACCATTGGTTGTAACGAAGGTTTGAAAACGGTAAGAGTTCAGTAGACTGCAAGAATGCAATAACCTTTGTTAGTTCCGCCAATTTGGTGTAACTTTGCAGACAAAAAGATACAAACAATTAATTTATGGGAGAGAAGAAATTCAAGCGAACCACCGTTACGGCTGCCTTGCCGTATGCAAACGGTGGCGTTCATATAGGACACCTTGCAGGAGTGTACGTCCCTGCAGATATTTACGCACGCTATCTGCGACTGAAAAAAGAAGATGTCGTCTTCATCGGCGGCAGCGACGAGCACGGTGTGCCTATCACGATCCGTGCCAAGAAGGAAGGTGTCACGCCGCAGGACGTGTGCGACCGCTATCATAAGCTGATCAAGGATTCGTTCGAGGAGTTCGGCATCTCGTTCGACGTGTACAGCCGCACGACAAGTCCCACCCACAACAAGTTCGCTTCCGACTTCTTCCGCAAGCTCTACGATGATGGCAAGCTCGTCGAAAAGGAGAGCGAACAGTATTACGACGAGGAAGCCCGTCAGTTCCTTGCCGACCGTTACATTATGGGCGAATGTCCCCACTGCCACAACGAAAACGCCTACGGCGATCAGTGTGAGAAGTGCGGAAGCGACCTCAGTCCAATGGAATTGATCAATCCTCACTCTACAATCTCGGGTTCAAAGCCTGTTGTTCGCAAGACAAAAAACTGGTATCTGCCGCTGAATGATTATCAGGGATGGCTCAAGAAGTGGATACTTGATGAGCATAAAGAGTGGCGTCCCAATGTATATGGACAGTGCAAGAGCTGGCTCGACATGGATCTTCAGCCACGGGCAATGACCCGTGACCTCGACTGGGGTATTCCTGTGCCTGTTGAAGGGGCTGAAGGTAAGGTGCTTTATGTATGGTTTGATGCGCCAATCGGCTACATCAGCAACACCAAGGAGCTTTGCGATAATGAGCCGGAGAAGTTTGGTTCGTGGGAGAAATGGTGGAAAGAGCCCGATACCCGCTTAGTACATTTCATTGGAAAAGACAACATTGTGTTCCACTGTATTATCTTCCCGACGATGCTTAAAGCCCATGGTGACTACATACTTCCCGACAATGTACCGGCCAATGAGTTCTTAAATCTCGAGGATGACAAGATATCTACGAGCCGCAACTGGGCTGTTTGGCTCCACGAGTACTTGCAAGAGCTGCCTGGAAAGCAGGATGTGCTGCGCTATGTACTTACGGCAAACGCTCCCGAAACCAAGGACAACAACTTCACTTGGAAGGATTTTCAGGAACGCAACAACTCAGAACTCGTGGCCATCTACGGCAACTTCGTCAACCGTGCCCTGCAACTGACCAAGAAGTATTGGGCAGGTGTGGTTCCCGCTTGTGGCGAATTGCAGGATGTTGACCGTGCTGCACTCAATGAATTCAAGGATGTAAAAGAGAAAGTTGAGGCCTACCTTGACGTCTTTAAGTTCCGCGAAGCACAGAAAGAAGCCATGAACTTAGCCCGCATCGGCAATAAATATATCACCGAATGTGAGCCTTGGAAGGTGTGGAAGACCGACCCGAAGCGCGTTGAAACCATTCTCTATATCTCGCTTCAATTAGTTGCCAACCTTGCCATTGCATTCGAACCGTTCCTTCCCTTCTCTTCAGAGAAGCTCCGAAAGCTTATCAATATGGAGTCGTTCGATTGGAGTGAGCTTGGAAACACCAATCTCTTAAAGGCCGGTCATCAGCTTGCAGAGCCAGAGTTACTGTTTGATAAGATTGAAGATGACGTCATTCAGTATCAGCTCGACAAGCTTGCTGCCACCAAGAAAGCCAATGAAGCCGCTGCTTATAAAGCCGAACCGATAAAGAAAGAAGTGGCTTTCGACGACTTTGAGAAATTGGATATCCGCGTGGGTCACATCAAAGACTGCCGGAAAGTGAAGAAGAGCAAGAAGCTTCTGCAGTTCACTATCGACGACGGAAGTGGCACAGACCGCACCATTCTCAGTGGTATTGCAGCCTATTATGAGCCGGAACAGCTCGTCGGTAAAGATGTTCTTTTCGTGGCAAACTTTGCTCCTCGCAAGATGATGGGCATTGAAAGTCAGGGGATGATCCTTAGTGCTGTCAACTTTGACGGCAGTCTCTGCGTCACAACAACGCTCAACAAGGTGAAGCCTGGAAGCCAGGTTGGATAGAAACAAGAGGCAACATCCTACACGTTTTCCTACAGTTTGGAGAACGGATTGCAGGCTATTGATTGTAAATTAAATTCAAACAAGATTTGTATTTGCCTCTCAAAAACATTATCTTTGTGTCGGGGAAAGTCCAAACGGGCTTTCCCCTTTCTCATGCCTTTTGGCGAAAGGTCTTGCAATCTGCGCGAGAAGACACTGTAATCAGCGTCAAAACAGTGTGTAATCAGCATCAAATTACGATGCAATTTGCGTCATTTCATGCGGTAAAATACGGCAAATCACACGATAATATGACACAAATCATTTCAAAAAATCATTTACTTTTATGCCTGATGAGCCTTATTCTCCGAGACTTCTATATAGGTCTACGACACAGGAAAGCTGCTGTTGGCGTGTTTCAAGCAGTTCCATTTGGGCATCAAGTGCATCGCGTTCGGCCTCAAGTACATCGAGATAAGTAGCTCGTCCGTTCATATAGAGTTGACGAGAAACCTCAACCGAGTGTTCCAAAGTCTTCACTTCTTCCTCTTTTAGCGCATAATAGGCGGCGAGATTCTTGTTCTTTGACAGCAGCGTGCATACCTCTGAATAAGCTGTAAGCAGTGTTTTGTCATATTCATATAAGGCTTGTAGCTGTGCGGCGTCAGCCTGTTGGAAGTTAGCTTCGATAGCTTTTCGGTTGATAAGTGGTGCAGTTAGTCCTCCCACGACACTGTAAGCGAGCGACTTTGGCATACGCGTTAGGTAGGTAGGATTAAAGGCTTCAAGTCCTAAAGTGGCACTAATGTTTACCGAAGGCAAGAAGGCTTTGCGCGCCGTTTCAACGTCCCAATGAGCTGCAGCGAGTTCATGTTCAGCCTGACGGATATCGGGTCGATGGCTCAGGAGATTGGAAGGAAGTCCTATAACGACCATTTTCACGTCTTCATTCAACAACTGTTTGGCGTCTCGTTGAATAGGCGTTGGGTAACGACCGAGCAGTAAGTTGAGTGCATTTTCACATTCGGTAATCTCTTGTTTCAATGCAAACTCCTGCGAACGCGCCTTTGCAAGCTCTGCTTTGAACTTCTCAACAGCCAGTTCTGTGTCGCTATCGGCCTCCTTTTGTATCTCTGCTATCTTCTCCGCCTGACGCTGAAGATCGATGTATTTGCGTATAAGTGCGAGCTTGTTATCTAAGGCCAACAAGGTATAATAATTGCTTGCGACCTGTGAAATCAATGAAGCGCGCACGGCATTCTGACCTTCTAAGGTTGCCAAATAACGCTCGACAGCCGCTTTTTTGCTTGACTTCAACTTGCCAAAGAGGTCGAGTTCCCAGTCAAAGGCAAAGCCCGGGTGATAGTTCATGAGTGGATCGGGGATGAGTTTTCCTGGAGTCATCTCGGTGGAAGCATTGCCGGCACCCTCACTTGTGTATCGTCCGGCCTTGCTAACTCCTACTTCTGCCCCCACGGAAAGCGATGGAAGCATGGCTCCTTTGGCTGCAATCATTCCACTTTTTGCTACAGCTATCTGCTGCAATGTTATCTTTAAGTCTTGATTATTGACTAAAGCGGAGTCGATAAGTGCCTTGAGTTGTGGGTCGGTGAAAAACATTTTCCATGACGTAGGCGTAGTCTTCGCCGTCAGCGTATCACCATTATATTGCGTGGGTAGCTGCAAACGTGTGCGGCTATTGACTTGCGTCGCTTGGGGAGTCTTGCAAGATGACACTCCGATGGCAAGCAGAATAAGAAGGAAAATATTATTTCTTTTCATCATTTTCAAGTTTATATCGTTTGTCTTTCTCTTCAGTCAATGGCTTGTTTCGTTGGTAACGAACCATCTTTACATGGTCGGCCATGCGTCCAAAGATATAATATAAGCCCGGAACAAGAATGAGTCCGAAGCATGTTCCGAATAGCATTCCACCCGCAGCTGCCGTGCCAATGGTTCGGTTTCCAATAGCCCCTGCACCGTGAGCAAATACCAACGGCAGCAAGCCGGCTATGAAAGCGAACGATGTCATGAGTATAGGACGGAAGCGAGCTGCCGCACCTTCGATGGCCGCTGCACGTATACTCTTGCCTAAGTTGTGGCGTTGCACGGCATATTCAACCATTAACACGGCATTCTTTCCAAGCAAACCAATCAGCATGACCATAGCAACTTGGGCGTAGATGTTGTTTTCCAATCCCGTGAGTTTTAGGAAAATGAACGTTCCACAGATGCCTGCGGGCAGACAAGTAATAATTGGAAGTGGCAAAAGGAAGTTCTCATATTGTGCTGAAAGGATGAGATAGACGAACGTTAAACATACAATAAAGATGATCAACGCTTGGTTTCCTTGGTCTACTTCGTCTTTAGTGATGCCGGCAAAGTCGTAATCATAGCCGTGAGGTAGCGTCGAAGTAGCCACCTCTTCGATAGCTTTGATGGCCTGACCACTACTGTATCCAGCTGCTGCTGAGCCTGTAACTTCAGCAGAATTATATAGATTATGACGCGTCATCTCACTCATTCCATATACCTTTTCCATGTGTAAAAAGTCGGCATAAGGCACCATTTCACCTTGGTTGTTCTTAACATTTAACTGCATCAAGTCTTGTGGAAAAGCACGATATTTTGGGTCGGCTTGCACGATGACCTTATAGGGCTTACCAAATCGAACGAAGCCCGTTTCGTAGTCAGAACCAATCAATGTGGAGAGATTATCCATGGCTGTACCAAGTGTAATGCCTTTTTGTGCGGCGATATTATTATCTACTCGAAGCATGTATTGAGGGAAACTGGCCGAGTAAAAGGTAAAGGCTGAGCCTATCTCTGGACGCTTATTAAGAGCTGAAACGAAGCTCTTGCTGACCTTTTCCATAGCATGATAGTCGTTACTTCCAGTCTTATCGAGGAGTCGAAGCTCGAAACCTGACGCCGCACCATAGCCTGGAATAGAAGGTGGTTCGAAGAATTCTATGTTGGCATCTGTTATCTGTTGGCACTTGTTTTCAAGGTCATTGATAATCTCTTTTGCCGTCCGACTGCGTTCCTTCCAAGGCTTAAGATTAATCAAACACGAACCCGAGTTGGCACTGGTTCCTTCAGAAAGGATCTCATATCCAGCCAAAGAAGACACACTTTCTACGCCATCTTCCTTTGCAATTATACTCGCAAGTTGATGTGCAACCTTATTCGTTCGCTCAATAGTAGCACCAGGTGGTGTCTCAATTACAGCGTAAATCATGCCCTGATCTTCTTGAGGAATAAAGCCCGAAGGTAACGAATTGTTGATAAAGAAGGCTCCAATGCAGAACAAAAGTAATAGCGGAAGCGTGATAATCTTCCTCGAAACAGTGCGTTGAAGCACGTTGCGATAGCCGCCGATTCCTTTGTCAAAACCCGCATTAAACTTATCAAGTACACGATTAAGCCACGTCTTTTTGATGTGGTTATCACGCTCTCGAGTCAATATTAGCGCACAAAGCGAGGGCGTAAGTGTTAGGGCTGTGAAGCCCGAAAGCACGATACCAGAAGCTATTGTGATTGAAAACTGCCGATAAAACATGCCTTCTGGCCCACCCATAAAGGCTACAGGTATGAACACAGATGCCATAACCAATGTCACGGCTACTATGGCTCCACTGATTTCTTTCATTGCCTTTTGCGTGGCTTCCAAAGGTTCTAAGCCTTCTTGGGCTATCTTCACATTGACCGCTTCGATTACCACAATGGCATCATCGACCACGATTCCAATCGCCATTACTAAGGCAAAGAGCGATATCATGTTAAGCGTTATGCCGAAAGCATTCATGACTGCGAAGCTACCTATTAACGAAACAGGGACTGCAAGGCATGGAATGAGGGCAGAACGCCAGTCTCCAAGGAACAAGAATACAACGAAACCAACGAGTATAAAGGCTTCAAACAGCGTGTGAATTACCTTTTCTATAGAGGCATCAAGGAATCTACTGATGTCGTAACTCAACTCATAATGCATGCCCTTTGGCATGTCTTTTTGAAGATGAGCCATAGTTTTCTTGACGTTCTGAATAACTTGTCGTGCGTTCGATCCATAGGCTTGTTTCAGTGTTATGGCTGCGGATGGGTGACCATTCAACGTAGAATATATGTCATAAACCTCACTCCCGAGGCTCACATCTGCTACATCTTTGAGTCTAATAAATTGCCCATCAGGAGTTGATTTCACGACAATATTGCTATACTCTTCAGGCGTTGTATAACGTCCCGGATACTTCAACACATACTCAAAGCTTTGTGCATGCTTGCCCGAACTTTCCCCAAGCTTGCCTGGAGAGGCTTCAATGCTCTGCTGTTGTAAGGCATCTGTGATGTCGGTTGCAGACAAACCATAGGCTGTAAGCTTATCAGGTTTGAGCCAAACACGCATGGCAAAGCTCCTCGTTCCAAGGATATCAAGATCTCCAACGCCATCAACGCGGGCGAGTTCTGGTGAGATATTGATGTCCGCATAATTGAAAAGGAAGTTCTGATCGACTTTAGGATCATCGCTATATAGGTTGATATACATGAGGATATTAGGCTCCTCACGAGATATTTTCACACCTTCGCGCACAACAGCTGGCGGTAGTTTGTTGGTCGCTGCCGACACTCGGTTTTGCACATTGATAGCATCGACGTTGGGATCTGTACCAAGTTTGAAGACAATGTTTATCTCTCCTTCGCCGTCATTGCCTGCATCCGACTCGATATACTTCATTCCCGGCACACCATTCAGTGCCTGTTCAAGAGGAATAAGCACTGACTTAATCATCAGTTCATTGTTGGCTCCCGGATAATCGGCTACCACATTAACCTTTGGAGGGGATATAGATGGGAACTGAGTAATGGGTAAATTGAACAGCGAAAGAATGCCAATGAAGACGATTACCAATGAAACAACGATGGCAAGTACTGGTCTTCGAATAAACTTTTGAAACATATTGACTGTTTATTAGCGTCTTTTTTTCTTCTTATATATGGTTGTTCTCATCATGAAATAATAGGGTGTGAGAACCTTTTTCTGTTGTAAAGTGTGATGAAAAGCCACCTGAAAGCCTTAGTCGGCATTCAGTTGAACACGCTTCATGGCTTCACTTGGTGTGTAATAACGCGTCTTTACGTGTTGACCATCATGCACTTTCTGCACTCCACTCAATAGAATCTTGTCGTTGGCAGTTACTCCTTCGGCGATAATAAACACCTCTGGTTGTTCAAAAGCCACTTTAATCTCACGTGAATGTGCATAGCCTGCGCCATCAACAACAAACACATAACGGCGGTCTTCCTCTTCATACGTGGCCTGTTGTGGGATTACCAACACATTGTGTAAAGGCATATTGATGCGCACTGTGCCTGTTTCACCATTGCGAAGCAAGCCTTTCGGATTGGCAAAGCGAGCACGAAGAGCAATATTTCCAGAGCTACTGTCAAACTCACCAGCTATATTTTGGATGTAGCCTTTAGCTGAGAAGGCACTTCCATTGGCAAGAATCAGCGTCAAAGGAAGTTTGTTTCGCTCGGCAGAATGTTGCTGATAGTCTATATATTCGGGTTCAGAGATGTTGAAATATACGTTGAGTGACGAGTTGTCGGATAGTGTAGTGAGCAAGTCACCTCCCTGCACTAAGCTTCCAATCTTTTTCGGAAGATTCCCTATAACGCCTGTAAATGGGGCGCTGATTAAGCATAACCGTGCTTGAATCTGTGCCAATTTATAATCTGCCAAGGCTGCATTGAGCTTCGCTTTAGCCATCTTTTGTGCGTTGGGCGAAACAATTTGCCCCCTCGTTAGCGTTGTTGTGTTTTGCAGTTCAATGCGTGCTTGTTCGGCTTCTGCCTTTGCCCGCGCCACATTCTGTTGCGCTCCAACAATCGAAATGCGGAAAAGAGGCTGACCGGCTCGCACCTGTTGCCCTTCTGTGACATAGACTTGCTGCAGAATTCCCTCCTGCTGTGCGCGTACTTCTATGTTTTTTCGCGATTCAATATGGGCCACATAGTCCTTTGAAACTTGTGTATTGGTTACCCAAGGAGACGTTACTGCGTAGACCGTTTGGTCGCTGTTTTCCTTGTTTTTGCGGCATCCTGTGACTACAATCAACGTGATGATAGCCATCAACAGCATCTCTTTCTTCATACCTAACTAATGGGTTATCCGATTATCTTTTACTAATGATTCAAGAATAGGGTACAAATTTATAGATTTTTTAAGTAGGTTGCCGTAAATCTATGATTAAAAAGATTTAATAGATAGGAATTAACTGCTTCTTTAACTCTATTTTCATATCATGTAAAGTACGGTTAATCATCTCGCAATCTGACTTATTTCGTCGTGCGTTTTGCCCCAAATTACGCTACAAAATCATAGGAATTGTGAGCGCATCTCACTTATTGTGTTTTTTAATCCAACTTTACTCCCCTTGTCTTTGGATTTGGCGTGGGTTATCCTTTGGCTTTCAGTGTGCTGAAATAAAACACAATGTGTGGCATCATACAACAGAAGCATCCCTATAACTCCTTTGAGAGAACAAGATGATTTGTTTGCTTTTTTACAAAAACAATGCAGGATTTTGTAAATAAGTCCTGACATTTCTCGTTTATCTTTATATTTAAGAACGAGACAAAAAGTTTGTTTCTATAAAACGTTATCATTGCTTATATGGCATCATCTCAGTTGATTTCTCTGCCGAATGCATTGTCGGTGTCGTCGCTTCTCACGATAGTAAGGGGTGCTTTCCAACGTGAATCGTGCTGTGCATCAGCACTGAGTGGCGAGTCAATCAAAGCAAAACGTCTACACCTTATATATAATAGGGGCTCTCGTTTTCATCAAATAGTCGGCCCCTATGCCTCACTTTTCCTCGCGAAAGGGCAGGATAGGTGCGACAAACTGCGGCAAAAGCCGACTTTTTTTGTGTAAAAAGAGTCGATTCTTCATAACTCTTTGATTATAAGCACTTATAAAATTGAAAAAAGGAAAAGGGTTACGATTTGGTTACTACTCAAATTCCCCGGACTTCCTTGATTTGCTGTCGTTTCAAACAACTCTTGTTATTGATGCAAAGATAAACAAAATGTGCTGTACGACCAAAGAAAACATTTGTTTTTTCTTGTCGGACAAACTTTTCTGCTGTCATTTCGATGGTTTAATTGTCTTGCTGAAATCCTCCTCATCTTCGGCAGAAACAAGTTATGCCCTCTCTTCGTAAACTTCGCTATCGGGCATAACACATTCCTGCCTTTTATGACCGACGAAAAGAGGCAGGGAGCTGCCTGTCGAAAAGGATTTCGGCAAATCTGCTTCCTGCCACTTTTCTGTGTATCGGCCATACTTTCTAAGGTATGGATTTCAGCAAGACAATTTTCAGTACTTTTTCTCTTTTGGTATTTTCTTTTCTTGGAAGCGGTCGTAAAAGCCGCATTGTTTGTCGTCGGAGAAGTCGGAGCTATTCAGGTGGTGATAAATCCCTCACCCGTCTACCTCCGACACCTCCGACTTGTCTGACAAAGCCGTAGGAAAAGTACACGCCTGCCCATCGCAGCAAGCCCGAAAGGCAGACTTCGTACCTTTCCTCTTCCGTCTTTGTCTTCTATAGGTGGCTTTTACATGCCCGCTTCATTACGCTTTTTACTATCTGATTGTATGGCATGCAATCAGATTTTTTACTTTTTCATCCGAATCTGTCTCTTTTCCGTTTACCTCCATTTCGATGCGGTCTTCACCGTATCGCATCCGTTGGTCGTCCCCGTTCAGGCGCAAAGGTAATTCCGGGATGTTACGCTACTGCAAGGTCGGTGCCTTCGGTTTTGGAGAAAATCTCCACGCCTACGCTCCACTGCGTTTTGCTTCGGGTAGTATTTTCCCTCAAAAACCTTGCATTCGCTCATCCCTACCTTTGTGGGGCACCTGAAACGAAAACGACCGATGCGGCAGGAAGACGCATTAAAAAGAATTCCCAAACTGGACTATATGTGGTTGATAATGTTCAAATCTCTCCTATCCCTGAACCCCCGACTTAATTTTAATATACGTTGCTGTCAGTTTCAATATCTCACATAACCAACTTAAAAACAGAATCTTACAACAACAAGAAGCAGTGAACACGGAATTCTTT
>ERZ772956.2426-NODE-2426-length-11823-cov-5.847723_pt1 | contig 11823 bp, 11 predicted proteins | sample MGYA00580683_ERZ772956 | MGnify/ENA primary metagenome ERZ772956 (study PRJEB29015, sample SAMEA2738077) | human oral metagenome | biome: human oral; feature: human-associated habitat; material: saliva | place: China | collected 2212 ...
CAGCGATGTTCACATCACCTAACATCGCAAAACTTGCAGATACACCACCTAATGTTGGATCCGTTAATACAGAAATAAACGGCACACCTTTTTCACGCATTTTCGCTAATACCGCACTGGTTTTTGCCATTTGCATTAATGAGAAAAGTGCTTCTTGCATACGTGCACCGCCACTTGCAGAGAAACATACAAATGGACAGTTTAATTCAATTGCTTTTTCTGCCGCTTTTACAAATTTTGAACCCACAACAGAGCCCATTGAACCGCCCATGAAACTGAAGTTAGATGCGGCAACAACTACAGGCATGTTGTAAAGTGTACCCGTCATTGTGATTAACGCATCTTTTTCACCGGTTTCTTTTTGTGCAGCAGTAATACGATCTTTATATTTTTTTAAATCTTTAAATTTAAGAATATCTTTTGGTTCTAAATCAGCCGACAATTCTTGGCTTGAACCTTCATCTAATAAGGCTAAAAGGCGCTCACGAGCATCAATGCGCATATGATGGCCGCATTTTGGGCAAACATGTAAATTACGTTTTACTTCTTCGCCGTAAAGGACTTGTTCGCAAGAGGTACATTTTGTCCAAACCCCTTCTGGCACGTTTGCTTTACGTGATGTAGAGGAAGAGGTTCCTTTGCTAAAAATTTTATCAATCCAGCTCATTTTTTACCTTTTTTATTAACTAGAAAAGTTTGCGTATTTAATCATAATTTAGCGAAATTTGCTAGTCAGATGAGATTATCTTCTAAAAACAATGGGCCTAAATTTTTCTGTGGAATCGCAAATTTTTCAGGGTAAATGACATTCACTAAATATAAGCCTTCTGGTTTCGCTGTGGGAGCGGCCAATTTACGATCTTTTTGCTCTAACAACCATTTCATCCACTCAACAGGTTGATTACCTGCACCGACTTCAATCAAGCTTCCTACAATATTGCGCACCATATGATGCACAAAAGCATTGGCTTGAATATCCACAATAATGTACTGCCCTTTTCGCACCACATTTAAATGATGCACATTTCGCCAAGGGGTATTTGATTGACATTGTGCTGCACGGAAAGAGGAAAAATCATTTTCGCCTAATAAAAACTGCCCCGCTTGGTGCATTTTCTTTTCGTCTAAATCTAAATGGCAATGGGTAATCCCTTCCGGCAAAATGGCTGAACGCAATTTATTACAATACAAAATATACCGATAACGACGCGCGATTGCCGAAAAGCGTGCATGAAATTCATCATCCACCACTTTTGCCCAACTCACTGAAATATCATCAGGCAAATTCGCGTTAGTACCAAATGCCCAGGCCTTTTCAGGACGAATTGCTGTGGTTTCAAAATGCACGACTTGCCCTGTGCCATGTACACCAGAGTCTGTTCTGCCCGCACAAAACACTTCAATTTTTTCATTTGCCACGAAAGATAACGCTTTTTCTAATTCTTCTTGTACACTGCGCACTTTCTCTTGTCGCTGCCAGCCACAATACTGTTTTCCGTTATATTCAATGCCTAAGGCTATCTTCATTGGAAAATACTCCTAAAACGATTTCAAATTTGACCGCACTTCGCCCGAAAAGAAAAAACACCAATAACTCATCATTATTGGTGTTCTTATCACAAGCTAAAAATTAAGCACGTTTGAAGTCAAAACGTGCAAATTTTAAAACACCAAATTTAAATCAATAAAATCAGATTATTATGTGTCTGTAATATTGTTTATTTCCGAAACTTTACATATTTTTCCGAAACTACGAAAGTTACAGGGCTGTAATAATGCCATAAAATAAGGCATAAAGACATTCGTATACTTCAAAATGTCTATTACGCCAAGAACATGAAGATTAAGGCAGAGTTTCTGGGTATGGATCGGGTGTTATCCAGTTGATAACTGGCAACCTCATCCAAGTAAGATCTTGCGTTGGTACGCTGTCTTTAAACCTTAACTCGATATAGTTTGAGTCTCCTATACTGCCAACATACACCGCACCCATGTTATCCCCCTCATCGCTATAAAAAGGAAGCATAAAAGGTACATTGGAACGGAATCCGAAAGGTATTCTGCCGCGAGGTAAAATATCCATTCGTTTGGCATGGTTCTTCCGAACGAATCCTTTTGCTCCACTTCCGTAAAAAGAAATAGAACCCCATGAGCCACCAGTAAAAGTACATTCCACTGTGTTATTAACTCGTCTTAGAGATATATATCCTTCCTTAATATTTACGGCGGTTTTTGTCATCCGTCTATCGCCAGTGTCAGCAGAGATAACAATCCATTTATTGTTTTGTTTCTGCCACAAGTATGCCCCAACGCCTGCGCCATCTGTTGAGCTATAGAAAGTACCGTTTGGCTCTCTACCTGTGATTTTACCTTGTGTCGTTTCTGGCTTGTCCGGTCGTCCATTTCCAGTGATTATTGTGGAATCACTAGATTGACTGCTTCCGCCATCTGGAATTTTCTTTTCAATTCGCTTAATTTCACTGCCGACAAATTCAGCGAATTCAGTCACGCCAGTTTGAAATGTCATTATTTATTGTAACCTCTGTTATAAGCTTCTTTTAAATTCACACCATCTAGAACAGTGAATTTCTGATTTAGTGCAGTTAATGCCTCGTTGGTTTGTGAGATTTTTTGAATAAGTTTATTCAATCCATCTTCACCTGTTTTAATGCCATTTAACGCATCAGCCAATTCTTTAATAGTGTCTAATTCAGCCGCTACATTGCCGCCTAAGATTTCGCTTTTCGCATCCGTTTTAGCTTGGTTTACAAGCTCAAAGATTTTTTTAGCGGATAAAGTTGACGTCTCATTAGTTGCACTATCATTAATTCCTGCCGCACTACCTGATAAACTTCTGATGGATTGAAATAATTCATTAATTGCGCCAACAAGATTTGTTTTATCCGTAGTGCTTAATGCGGATAAATCTCCGATAAATTTAGCAATTTCTTTATCTTTCGACCCCACAAATTCAGCGAATTCGGTCAATAACGTTGCGACTTCAGTTTGTGCCATCCTATAAAGCTCCTATTCTATAAAAAGTAATTAATTCTTCGAGGGTTGGGATTTTTTCCTTTCTCTCGCCAATCTCTTTGATTAAACGCACCTTAACCTTGATGTTTGGTCTTGAGCGTTTAACTAATCTGATAATCATCTCGCCTCCGTTACGTCATGAATAAGTGTGAATTCACCGCCTGCGAGCGTTCTGATTAATCCTTGCGGACTAGTGCATTGCAAATCCCAGCTTGCAGTTTCCCACTTAGCGCCTAGCGTTTTATCGTGCGATAATGTGACAGTTACTAGATTTTCGCTTACAGTAATCTCACCAGTTTCGGTTGATAACTTGATAATCTCGCCTTTCTTCGGCTCAATCCACATATCGAACTTACTACCAGTCAAATCACTCTTCTGCTCGTCATCCTCTAGGATTTCAAACGTCCACCCGTCATCATCACCACGCACTGTTTCTAGCTCAATGTTTTCCATTTTTGCTCCAATAAAAAACCGCACGATGATTTCTCAAAGTGCGGTTGATTTAGTTTAAGGTTGATTAGATTACGATTTGACCGTTTTCTTTTAGATAAGCATAAATCCGTTCCAGTTCAATCTGCTCTGTGGTTTTGCCGATGTCGTCTTTGGTTAATGGCTTGCTCATTAACTCTTTAGCTGCCGCTGCATCAATCCATTTGTAATCAGAGATAATGGGGATAAAGTTAGTTACAGAACCGTCACTATCCTCGCCAGTACCTAATACGTACTTAGCGTTGATTGAGCCATCTTCCTGTTTAGAGTATGCAGCAATGGCTGAATACATTGGATTTAAGATTTTATTAAATGTTGTCATTTTAGCTCCTATTGAGACATTGTTGTTGTGTTTGATACTGCGTATGCTGTAATACAGATTTTTGGATTTCCGCCACCAATATCAAAAAACTCTGGCGGCATATTTCTATCGTGATTCGTATATAAATACCTGTGAGATTGATTAGCCTCAACTGTGAATGATTTATGCGAATTAACGATAAAGAAAACTCGCTTGACAGGCGAAGCAGCTATATTTATCTGAGACTGCCAAAAACCAGCAGTTTCATAAACCCTGGCAATAAACACCTCGCACAAATTGCCACCAACCAACTGATTAACCTCAAGCGTTCCAGTGAATTTACCTGTTACCCCCTCTAATCTCGCACCTTTTATCGTACCACCCTCAATCACTGAACCTTTAACAGAGCCACCGCTTACGGTTGTACCTGTGATTGTGCCGCCTGATATAGCATTACCACTGATAGTCGTACCCGTGATTGTGCCTGCTGTAATCCTGCCAATATTAGAACTAATAGCAGAAAGGTTATTCACGTTCAACTTGTCAGAGGTTAATGACCTTGTGGCAATATGTTCAGCCCCTATACTACCTGCGGCAATATGTTTCGCAGCTACTGCACCAGTTGCAATCTCATTAGCTGTAATGCTATCAGCCGCCATTTGTTGAGTGGTGATTGATTTAGTGACAATCGAGCCGCCGTGAATAGCTGTTACGCCTGCGTTTTGCCATGGGCTTGGCTGAGTTGTGTATTCTGTACACTCTTCAAGCATTGGATTTGCGATTTTAAGCGTGCTTGCTGTTTGTATATCACGCATAATGCAAACAACTGACACATAGCCAGAGCTAGGGGCGGTAAAGAATACATGACTTCTGGTTGATGGTTCAATGCTACCAGTACCCTCTTCCATTACACCTAGTTGATGATATCCAGATATATTTCTACTTTTTCGCCCAGAAAAAGCAAAATCCCTAACCCAAGAGGAGCCATCACTAGAAAGCTCTTGCACCATTAGTTCGCCAGTGCAATTCCAGGCATCAATAAAAGCCGATAGGCAGTATCTTTGGTTAGGTACAACTCTAATCACTTGGGTTGCAACCTGCCACCAGCTTGATACGGCAGAATTAGCTCTAACTTCAGCGATTAAAACCGAACCATTAGTAATTAATCCATTGAATCTGCTACTTGTTCGTCTTATTAGGCTTGTTGTTTGATCGCCTAGGTTGCCATTACCTCTATTTTCACTCCAGCCATAGGCATTGTTGTCAAAAATAGGGTTATAGAGCAAGTTGCCGCCAAGACCGATTGCTAACTTGTCAGCAGTAATCTGACCTGCTGCCATATGTTCAGCTCGCACCGCACCAGCTTGTAACGCTCCAGCTCCGATTGTATTCGCGCCAATTTGGTCCGCCTGTAAAGTGCCAACCAATTGTGTTGTTTTAATTCGGATACCGCTTGCATCAATGCCATTCTCAAGATATTTGCTACCGTTCCATGTATAAAGTTTACCGTCTGCAGTATTGTAAACTTGTTTATGGCCTTGATATTTTCCAACATTCAATCCATTGACCGTTTTAATTAAGTCTAGGTTGCGAGCTGGTAAGGCGGTGTCAATTACCTCATTAACGATATTTTGTGAGAGTTTTTTATTTAAAATCTCTAATTCTGCATCAATATCAACCGAGCTTTCACCACGTAAGCCGCTTTGTTGGCTAAACGGCCCAACGTTCACGCCTCGAGTATGTCTTAACCAGTAATATCTAACTTTCTTAGCTCCGACTTCATGCGTGTACATTCTTGCGGTAACTTTCGTTAGGCGTGTAGCAGTTTTAATGTCATTCGTTTCGCTAACAAAAATCTCTGTCGCAGTGGCATCATTAACCCAATCCCATTCAATGGTGATATTGCCTAGTCCACCAGTAACTCTTACGCCTGTTGCCGCTGGAGGTTTATCAATGACAAAGGTTTGTGTTCTTTCGCTTAAGACTTGTCCTTTCTCATTTTTAACTTGGATTAAGATTGAGTATTCACCATTTTCTAAGTTGTCTAAGTTTAGATTTGGTGATGTTTGACCAAGACGAACATCGTATAATGCACCATCTTTGTAAATGCGGAAATCATACTTAATAACACCGTTACCACCAGTAATATCACCGGCAAACGATACGCTACCATCTGAATTGACTGTTACACCAATATTACTTACCTGCGGAGCTGATAGGATTGATGTTGCTTTAGGCTCAAACTTCGCCCCGTTATCAACGATAGCCTCTTTCTGTGGCTCGTGTTGTAAGGCTGTAATGGCATATTTGCCTTTTGTCTCTTCTTTTACAGATATAGCTTTAAATAATTGGCTTGTTACTTGTTGAGTTGACAATGACCAAACGCCATAAGCCTCTAACCCTACTGGGGTTTGCTCAAGTGTAACTTCCGCACCATTAGCAGACATAATCTTAATGTCTTGATGTTTGGCTTGAGCGTTGATATAGCTAAAGTAACTATTGCCATTGATTGAGATTTCTCTATCTAAGGTAACTTTTTTACCGTTAATTGCTAAAACTCGACCACCAATATTCGTGCCTGCGTAATACGTATCAGCGACTTTGATAATGTCGCCCGGTACGTGCATTAAGCCCTCTGTGCCGACTGTAAAAGTAACGGTTTTAGTTTCCAATTTCTCGGTCTGTAATAACCATAAACCAGTACGATGCGCTTGCCCCCTAGAGGTACAACCGAAAGCGGTGATTTTCTTAACGTTCAGTCCGTGTTTGCGAATTTCCTCATCATCTGAAACGTATTCAATAGCTTTCTCATAGCCGTTATCCTTGTCAGAGTATTCAACCTGAATAGCATTATGGCGAGTTTTCTTGGCTGAAAAAGTATAGTTAAACTCACCTTTCTCAACGTTTGCGTTAGTGTATGTCCAAACTGGATCTGACGGTCTATCCATTACAACCGTTAGCTGTTGTCCATTCCACACCGGCATCGCTCTAAAAATCGAGCAAATATCATTAATCACATCATACGCAGAGCGTTGTTCTGTTAGCCATGCGTTACAAGTAAATCGAGGCTCTTGACCACCAAAGCCATCAGGCACTAATTGGTCACAGTATTGCGAAACTTGATATAAAGCCCATTTATCCGCACCAAACTCACCAAGTCTATTACCCAATCCGTAACGTTTGCTTGTTACTACATCGTATAAAATCCACGCTGGATTATCCGTCCAATCGGTTTTAAAAGTACCGTCCCACATTCCAGTATATTTACGTGTGCGAGTATCGTAATTGCTCGGCACTTTTACACGCAGACCTAATAAATCATAGGTTCTAGATGGGATATTGCTAAAGTACTCTGAATCAAACTTAACGCCAATTAAGGCGGTGTTAGGATAAGTAAACTCTGTATCAATAATCTCGGTATAGCTTGACCACACCGTATTGTTTTGAAGTCTTTGAGACTTACTATCTTCCGTTTTTCGTTCAACTTTAACGGTAAACGGAACAGGAGGTAGATTGTCAAAAGTATGCTGTTGTAGATATTGAGAGCTGTATTTACCACTAATCGAAACAGGATAAGATTGAGAGCCAATAGTCACTACAAGTTCAACCGTTGTTCCACTTGTGTCACCGTTTTCAGCTTGGCTAAATAATGATTGGACTCCAACAGTCAATCTTAAGCGTGAAACCTTGCTATCCGTAACGGTTCGTGTAATTGGTAGATTTTTTCTAACTTGAGTTCCAACACTTACCTCTTTCTCGGAGGTATTAAATCCAGCGATTACATCTTGAACTTGGCTACCAACTCGTCCCTCTAATTGGACATTATTGAAGTTATAGGAGCCGTCTTTATTTTGAACTGGTGTATTGTCAAAATAGACGGACTTCATTCCATCGGCTAAGCCCTCAATCTCGCCATCTGAAATAACTTCAACAATTTTGACGAGTTGTTTGCTTCGGCTTGTTTCTTTAGCTTCAACAGGCGTATGACCGCCACCGCCACCTTTTCCCATTGCTAACTCCTATTTCTAAATCTTGGTAGTATCTTGCCTTTCTTGTCATCTGGAGGTTGTCGCTCAATATCCATTGTTTCAACACCTTGAGAGATAATTAGCGAGCCAACTCTAATTCGCCCATAAGCTAAAGGCATCGGACGACCTTGTGCCGCCATATTTGAAAGGTTTGAAAAGCTGGTTGATTGTTTCTTCTCGGCATCTCTCCCCGTTGACATTGACGGCATTTTGGTAAGCATTTGAGCCACACCACCAGCCATTAAGCCAATACCACCAGCGATCAATGCGGCACCACCAGCCCAAGAAGTAAAAACACCAACAACAACCATTACCGCACCGACTATCGTCTGAAATAGGCCAGCTTTCTTTGAGCCTTTTAAAACTGGCGTAAAATGGACTGTAGAATCGTCTTTTAAATGTTGGTTTAGTCCTTGTTCGAGATAGCGATTATCTAGATACTCACGCCCCACTCTCACGGTAAATAAGCCTTGTTGGATAAACTGTCTTAATTTTGGAATTTGACTAGTCAAAGCCTGAACAACTTCGGCTGGCGTTTTGCAATCTAGCCTGAAGTTAGATCCAAACTGTTTAAGGGAACCGTAAAATCTAACGTTGACCATTCTCTATGTCTCCAAATGCTGTGAGTGTGTTTAAGCCAATAACCATCGTATAAATCACGTTTAGATAATCGTTTAGGTGCGTGATGCAATACCATTTGTTCACCTACATAAATCGCAGCGTGATTCGGCACATTCGCACCTACGCTAATTAAAATTACATCGCCAATTTGAGGCTCATTTACTTGCTCAAATCCTTGTTTCTCGATATTGTCCAGGTAGAGATTTTTGCCATCTTCCCACCAGTAATCATCACGCTCGAAATCAGGCAGTTCACAACCAGATAAGCGGTAAAAATCCCTAAATAGCGTGTAGCAATCCATCTTGCCGTGATTAAACTCACGTCCGATTAAAAATGGGATTTTCGGGAAAATATGGATTTGCTCATCACACACCAACCAAAAATCTAATTGGCTGTAGAGTTGCGTTTGTAAGTCCGATTGAGAGAGTTTTGACTCGCCTTGTGGATGTGAGTGGACCAATGCCACAATCTCGCCTTTCTCTGATGCACTGATGTAATCTTCTGGCGTGATTTCAAAATGGTTTTCCTTATCTTCTGCTGCGTTTTCGCAAGGTATAAAGACTTTTTCACCACCTACTAAAACAACAAAACCACAGCTTTCCTGTGGTTCTTTTGATTTTGAGTATTTAATTATCTCGTTGTGTAGTTTCACGGCCATCATCTACCCCAGCTTATCAACGCTAACAAATCCGCCATAGTTGTGCGTATTGTTTCTTAATTTGCAACCAGTCAATAAACCGCTACACTTATCCTTTTTAGGGTCGGTTGTTGGTTGGTCTTTTTCGTCTGCAACTGCTCGACCTGTATAACCGCACTCAACACCACGATAAAGCCAACTACAAGTAGATGTAATCATTCGTCCGATTAAAGCGTTGTCCGTTTCTGACGGTAAGGCTAGAGTAAATTGAGCTACGTCTCGATTAAGCGAGGATAATTGCTCAATCAAGAAATAACTTAATACTTCTTGTGATGGATCAGCTTGCTTATTGCCATCTGCGAAATTGACTGCATCTAGATAGTGCATATAGACTAATCTTCGTCTAACCACACCGCCTAAACACTGTTCAAATCGATTACAAAGTGCGGTAATAAATCCACCAACATTCCCTAGTGTTAATGTCGGTCGATTGCTTGGTCATCGGGGCGGTCTTTCAGGAAAGGAAGTCCGTTGACCGGCGCGATGGCGACATCGGGCATCGTGCCGGAGTTATCTGCACGCTGCATGATGTGTGTCTTCAGGAATCGGCGGTAGAGGCTGTCGGCCGATTGGCCGAGGGGGCGCGATGGGCGGCCTCGCGACCGGAGGTGGCCGTGACGCGTCGCACACGACGCCCGCGGCCTGTCCGGCCGGGCGTCGGGGCGCTGTTTCAGGCAGGGATGATGACGCGGGGCCGAAGGCGGTTCAGCCCCGGTCGGTCTCGTCCTGAAGCCGTGGAGGAAGGCTGTCGTGCCCGGCCACTTCCACGGTGTCCAGGTAGCAGGCCCACAGGGCGCAGGCGATGACGGAAAACACCACCGGCAGGACCAGCAGGAAGATGGGCGAGGCAAAGGGCAGGGCAGGAGCGCCGCTCAGGACCTGCGTCACCAGGGCCACGCTGATCAGGAAGACCAGCAGGCAGAGGGCGTGACAGACGAAGGCCAGCGCGTTGCGGCCGACGGCCACGGCCGAGAACACCACCGACTTGAGCAGCGGAAGCCCGTGCAGGCCGGCAAAGATGGGCGCATACCACAGCAGCAGGTAGCAGGGCACGGTGATGACGGCCATCGTCATCATCGACTGGAACACCGGCATGATGAGGTTGCTCATGGTCTCGGCGTCGGGAACCTTGTTGGCCGGCATCTGGCTCAGCGTCTCGAACATGGCCGCCACGGCATCCTGGTAGCCCGACAGCCAGGCAGCGCCCGTGTCGATGGCCAGGCTGAGCAGGCCCAGCTGGGCCACGGTCAGCAGCGCCCGGCGGTTGCCCTGCGCCCAGCCGAAGAAGACGCGGGCGTTGAAGATCTGCGTGAAGGGACGTGTGCCGGGTTCTGGCATGGCGGCGCTCTGCGCGGCCAAGGGCGTGTCGCTGCCGGGCGGTGCCAGCTCCCGCAGGGTGGCCAGGTAGCCCACCAGCAGCACCGGCACCACCAGCTTGGCCAGCACCAGGCCAAGAATGCCCAGGATTCCGAACAGGTTGCTGGCCGTGATCAGCATCAGCATGAGCAGCAGCAGGGGCAGGGGGGCCCGCCCCAGCAGGCCGAAGCCGCGCTTGAGCCAGTACCAGCCATGGCTGGCGGGTACGCGGTGGACCTGGATGCCGCTGGATGTCGTCTGTCCTGCCATGTCAGTGCAGTTCTCCCGAAAGCGTGCGGCGATCGGTCAGAATCCGTTCGAAGTGGGTGGGATCCTTGGGCTGCAGCATGGCGGCCTCGCGGGGCAGCAGCAGGTCGTAGAGGCGCGACAGCCAGAAACGCAGGGCTGCGGCCCGCAGGGCCATGGTCCAGCCCCGGCGCTCGATGTCCTGCAGGGGGCGCACGCTGCGGTAGCCGACCAGCAGGGCCTCGGTGCGTGCCGGGTCCAGATGGGCGTCGTCAGCCGCCAGGCACCAGTCGTTGCAGACCACGGCCAGGTCGAACAGCCAGGTGCCGTGGCAGGCGAAGTAGAAGTCGATGACGCCGGGGGTGGACGGCGTGGTGAACAGCACGTTGTCGCGGAAGCAGTCGGCATGGACGGCCGAGGCGGGCAGATCCTGCCATTCGGACGTGGCCATCCAGGCCTGCTGGGCAGCCAGCTCGTCTTCGGCCAGCGCCAGCTGGGCGGGCGCAAGCTTCGGACGCAGTTCCTCGATGGCCTGGGGCCACCAGTCCGGGCCGCGCACGTTGGCCGGGGCCGGTCCGAAGTCGGCGGCCGCCAGGTGCATGCGGGCCAGCAGCGCGCCCATGGCCTGACAGTGTTCCGGTGTGGTGTCCACCACCGACTTGCCGGTCAGCCGCGTGACCAGCGTGGCGGGCTTGCCGTTGAGCATGCTGAACAGCCGCCCCTGGCGGTCGGCCAGCGGGGCCGGGCAGGGAATGCCACGGCGGGCCAGATGTTGCATCAGTTCCAGGTGGAAGGGCAGCTGCTCGACAGGCAGCCGCTCGACCAGGGTGAGGACCCAGCGGCCCTTGGCCGTGTCAACGAAGTAGTTGGTGTTCTCGATGCCCGAGGCGATGGGTTCGATAGCCAGCAGCTCGCCGGCATCGTACTGGGCCAGCCAGTCCTTGAGCTGCTGATCGGAGACGACGGTGAAGACGGCCATGGGGCGGATCCGGGGGTGGGGTAGGGATGCGCCGATTCTAACCGTGTGACGGAATGCCCCGTCGGTTCGGTCG
>ERZ772956.2428-NODE-2428-length-11816-cov-19.705042_pt1 | contig 11816 bp, 21 predicted proteins | sample MGYA00580683_ERZ772956 | MGnify/ENA primary metagenome ERZ772956 (study PRJEB29015, sample SAMEA2738077) | human oral metagenome | biome: human oral; feature: human-associated habitat; material: saliva | place: China | collected 2212 ...
TTGCTTCTGCATTTGTTAACTCTGAAAAGCGATACCAGACTTCTTCATCTGAGTATAAATGGCAAATAGTGTCTAGATAATCTTTTACAAATTGCTGACAACTTGGTAACAGGATGTTTTGGTTGAGCTCTCTCAACAAGTATTCCCCACGAATCATGCCAATGTGGTGAAATAGTTGAGGATAAACTTTTTCAGCGATTTTCTCGCCACTAAGGGCTAGCTGGTTTTTCATTTCTTCCCCTCTTTCCATCCTTCAAATTTAGCCACACTTCCTCATCCCTTAAAAGGGAAAAGGCTAACAATACCTTGCTCCTTGATAAAGCTTTGTAATCTTTCGATTTGTTCTTCTATTTTAGACTGGATATCTGTCTCTTCACAAGTTGACTCAGCAATAAAAAGGTGAATCTTCAATAAATCTGTCAGGTACAGCAGACGGCGTCCCATTTCTGATTCAGGACTTGAAGCTTGCTCGATTTTTGCAAGCTTTTGTTCCAAAGTATCACCATTCAAAAATCTCTGATGTACTCTCCTTCTTATTTTTCTAGTTGATTCTTCCCCAGAATCTAGTGGACTTAAAAGGAGATTTTGATAGATGGATACCTGATTTTCCGTCTGCTTTTCCATATAGGCCAATAAGACTATCGAACTCTCAACAAAGGTCCAACTATTATAATCTCCTTCAAAGGGAATTTGTAGCAAAATATCTAACAACTTTTTAGCTAGTTCTTTTTGACCATATAGATAGAGTAAATAAGCAAGGTGATTAAGAGACTCAAGATAGGAACAGTTGGTCTTCTTATACTTTTTTAATATTTTTTCTACATAGGGTTTTAAATCAGAATGATTTTCCACTAGCTCAAATACTTCTATCAGCTTCATCTTAACTCCTTTGTGTCTTTTCCCTAGTCAAATATCTAGTAGTTAAAGCTTTTCTAATCAGCTAATCTAACTCTGCTCGACTAAACAAGTCTATCATAGACTCAGAATCGTCGCAAAACTCCTTAAAACCTAAAGCAAATGTTGCTAAGGCATCAATATTGGAAGAATAGGCACAAAACATACTTCCTTCTGGATCAAAGTCAATAGATTCGCTTAATTCAGGCATTTTTTCCTCTAAAAATATCAAAGCAAGAGATGCCCAATCGTATCCATTTCCTTCGAATCCCTCATCTTCCCGAGTGTCGAATACTTCCTGTCTGTATTCTCCACCAGGATAATAAATGAGCGACCCTCGAACACTTTGTGTCTCTTCATCATGGACTAAAAATTTAAAAGGTGAAATTTTTTTATTTACCATTTTGTAATCTATCATTTCTTGACTCCTTACTGTATTCGCTTATGTTTAATAGAACTATGCAAATCCAGCTTAGTTACTAGGCAAAGGGAATAAAAGTATCATGTTGATTATAATAAATTAAGGCATCGACCAAGTATTCAGGGCTTGCGTCTGGCTTTTCATCCAATGCACTAGAAGGACATCTATCAGATGCTCACCATAATATACCAGATTAAGATTTCTCTCTACTACTTCCACAGGGTAAACATCTTTATCATCAACTACAACTGGATAATCCGACACCAAAATAAAGGCTATCGAGATCCAAATTCCCTTCATCATTGCCATAGAGGCAAAAGTCATCTTGAGTACATTGTTCTAACTTAACTTGCTCTAAAATATCTGCTAGTGAAAAGAATTGGTGTTTACGCATGATTGCTCCTTTTATTTCTACTCACCTTCCACAAAACTAGTCAGAAAAGCCTCAAATGAAAGCCATTGACCAAAAATCTCAGCTCTTTCTTCTAAAACATAGTAGTAAACCTTGCCATAATCTTCTTCCCTTAGAGACAGAGCATAGTTTCCAGACCCAGGATCATAGGCAAAATGAAGGAGGTCTTTAGCCTGGAATCCGGCAGGAACAACCTCATCGTCAAACCAGTTGAGGGCCTTCTCAATCTCCTCTAATGAATAAAAAGCATTGAAAGGAAAGAGATGTTTGTCATCATGAACACCAGACACACAAGATTGACCACCATTGTACTTGAGATAAAAGTTTAACATGGCTTCCGGCAATTTCTTTCCAAGGTTCTCCTCAAATTGTAAAAGGTCTTCTCTTGTAATTGCCTCATTCGCATCTGTTGCTCTCAGCATAATTATCCCTCCGATTTTTACAATCTTTCTTCTAAGACCTTGTCAATAAAGTCATAGACAGTTGCAGCAACTTTTTGCATTTCTAAAGAGCCCAAAGCACCCAAATCATTTTCATAAATGCAATCATCAGCATTTTTCTTGATAAAGTAGGCCAAATCTCCTTCCTGTGCAATCATAAAGTAATCGGACTCTACTTCCTCAATCTGATAAGTCTCATTACGCTCTTGAAGATCCTCTTTAGCATACAAACAGATACCTGAATCTCCAATTTCATAGGGAGCAATTTCTTTCCACTCTGTTAAAAACTGATAGTAGAGATTGTGCAAGACAAATCCAAACTCATCTCTTTTCATGGCTTACCTCCACATATTCACTGAATATCAACTATGCTACTTCAAGCTCCATCCACCATCAATAGTGAGAATTTGTCCCTGCATGGCGCTTGCTTTCCCACTTGCTAGGAAAAGTGTGACATCTGCTATTTCCTCTGGCTCAATCCAGCGTTTGATGGGCGTCTCACTAGCTACCCAGTCAGCCAAGCCACCTGGCTCAAAGTCAGCTGCGGTCATACCAGTCTTGACAGCGCCAGGAGCAATGCCGAAGACCTGAATCCCAGCTTCAGCATAGTCTAGAGCCAACTGCTTGGTAAAGCCAGCTAAGGCATGCTTAGATGAGGTATAGACGTGACCACCACCACCAGCTAGACTTGATGCAATAGAACACATATTGATAATGACTCCTTTTTTATTTTCCAGCATTTGCGTCAAATAATAGCGAGTCAGCTCAACAGGAGTCACATAGTTGATTTCAAAAATCTCTTGAATTTCCTGCGCTGATTGTTCCAATAGGGGTCTGTAATCATCCAAGATTCCAGCAGTATTACACAAAATATCCACCTGAGGGCACCAGTCAAAAATTGGCTCCAAATCAAGAGTTAAATCTCTCTGTAAAAAGTGGAAATCACCATCTAAAACTGGATTTTCTCCTTGATCCACACCATAAACTTGATAGCCATTCTCTAAAAAGAGTCGAGCTTGAGCCAGACCAATCCCTGAACTTACTCCCGTAATCAATACACGTCTAGTCATGCACTTCTACCCAATCCGTCGCCAAAACATCACAAGGTGTCGGACTCCACATGGAAAAACCTTCCCCTTCTCCAGACACGTTGATTAGGAAATAAGGCGTCACTTCAAGTGCAACCCCGTTTTGCTCGATGGTGTCAAAAAGTTGGACATAGTTTTCAGCCCCTCCCCAACCAGTTCGTACATATTTTTTCTTAGCCTTTAATCCAGGTAGGATTTCTTCAAAAGTCATGTTTTTCTCCTTTGTTGTTTATAAACGTTGATTTAATAGGCTTTTTAGCCAGCCTATGAGTTCTAAAATATAAATTTGTTCACCTTTTTGTGGACTTACAAGCTATTCATAGCTTTTTCAAAATATGAAACCGCCTCTTTTTCTTTATTCGCAGATAGGTGGCTGTATATATCCATGGTCATAGCTAAAGTAGCATGACCTAAACGATATTGTAATTCTTTATAGCTGATACCAGCATTTAGCAATAAACTAGCGTGAGTATGGCGGAAAGCGTGAAAAGTAAAGCGAGGGATAGAAATCTCATTACAGCGTCTATCTAAAGCCTCTTGTCTGGTTGCCAGGTTCTGGTACTCTCTCGTAGGTGTTGCAAACACCACAGACGAAACACGCGCCCCGGACTCCAAATATAATTGGCGTTGTCTATTCTGGTAAAGACGTAACATGTTGACCGTTTTCTTGTCTATGCTGATTGTCCTAACTCCAGCTTTACTTTTTGGTGTACCTATTAACTTTAATAATCTACTGTAATTCTTGTTAATGCTTATAGTTCCATTCTCAAAATCGATATCCGACCATTCCAGGGCTACTACTTCACCGAAACGACAACCAGTAGCAAGTAAGACACTATACAGAACATAATCAAAATAATATCTATATTTCTTAAACGCCAGTTTTTCCATATGGAGCAACAAAGCCTTTAAGTCATCTGAAGCTATGAACTTGATTGCTTTATTCTCACGTTTAGGCTTTTTAGGGAGAATAATATCCCTAGCTGGATTGAATGGCAAGAGCTGGAGAGATACCCCATACTGTAAGACACGCCTATTTATTGAATGAACCACGGCATAGTGAACTAGCTGAGTCGATAAATCGTTAATAAAGCTTTGTATATAGCTAACAGATAGCTTGGTCAGTTTGAGAGTACCAAAGACAGGTATAAGATGATTGTACAGCATTCTCTTAGTGTCTAAAAAAGTCTGAGGTTTTACTGTAAGCTGGTAGCTGTCTAGCCATAGATCAGCTAACTCTTGATAATTCTTTACAGGTACTACTTTTGTCACTGTACAACCGTTTGATATAAAATCATCTTGCGCGTGCTTTGCTTTCTGCTTGACCTCTTTTCTTGTCCTACCCGTTACACTTGTTTTGGCTTTCTTTCCTGTTACCTGGTCAACTCCTAGATATACATTAGCTCGGTATACCATTGTACCGTTTTTCTTTTTGACTTCAGTTATTTGCATGTTTTAAACCTTTCTAAAAAACATCAGCAGGCAAGCTATTATTAAAAAGGTTTTAGATTGTTGTTTAAATCATGCTAGGGCTTCACCTTTTGCCCTATATTTGATTTTAGGAAGTCAGACGGTAAAATTGTGCCAGAGTAGGAAATAAGGCGGATATGGGGCTAATATAGCGTTGAACTCCGAGCGAAAATGAAGAAATTGCAAAATCAAAATTTAAGCCCCATACTAATTGAGATTCTCAGTTGTTCCCATTTTGGAAATACTGATTTTTATGCTATAATAATGAAAAACTCAGGAGGAGAAAGCATGGTTAAAGTTCGTAAGCTTCCTGTAATAGTAGATGCTATTCAAATTGATACAGAAATGTATATCGACACTTTAGAAGGAGTCATGAAGGCTTCTCCGGGAGATTGGATTGTCACAGGCGTAGATGGTGAAAAATATCCTGTTAAACCAGATATTTTTGAGAAAACTTATGAAATTATTCGAGGTTAGATCTTTAAGGTCTAACCTTTATTTTTTTGACAATATCAGACGACCTTTTATCAAAAGCTTGATCAATATATCTATTTGGGTTCTTTTTAAAATCATCCCATTTAACTAATATACAATACCGATCTTCTTCGCTCCATGCATGTTTGTCGTTGTCAAGAGGGAGATAAAAATTATAACTAAACTCTTTAACAGTAGTGTCTTCATTTATTTTGACTACATCATGATTTTTAAAACAAGTAAAACACGCCTGTTCTCCTCTATAAATACGATCATACATCGAAGGTAAAACTACTCCTAAAAGTCCATTTCTTTTACCTGCTGAAGTATTCGATAGCGAGGCTTGCAATTCTCTTTTGATGTAATTTTGATTTTGGCAATAGTTATTCTCGGAACTTTCGGAACCGATAAGATGAATAGTAACTGTAGAATCTTTTAGATAATCTTCTCGTATTCTTCGCATGATGTAGTCTTCATCTTGCGAATCAATCGGTTCGTTTAGAGACTTGTCAATCATATCCACGTCTAAATTTTCCTGTATATATTTTTTGAACTCCATATCATGAGTTTTAAAAGATATAAAACATTTATGCGCGCTCATTGTTTTTCCTTTCGTTGAATAGTGTCCGTTTGCAAGTTAGCCCAATTTATATTTTCGCTAGAGATAATAGTTTCACAACGTTCAACAAGCAAGGCGAAGCCATCTTTTTCGTTTTTATAAACCCCCGTACCTGTTAAAAACATATATTTTTCATGTTTTAAAGATTCGGTTGTTCTACGGTAATCAATCCAATTATCATGATGCTTCGATATAGATATAAAACTTTCACAAAGCAACATTGAACCAGCAAATACAGCAGACCAAAGTTCAAATTTTATTGGCTTGCAAATTGCTAATAGAGGAATTAAGAATCCCATCAGCACTTCTGTATACTTTAAAATTTTAAACCATTTTTGATGGTGTTGACTTTTTGTGTCATACCAATCAATTTGATTATCCAGTCTAGATTTTAGATATTCAGCAGGTTCCATCTATTTTCCTTTCTATATACTGAAGTTAGGAAACTAATCATCTTTTCTTATTTTTCTAGATTTTTCCTTAAGATTAGAAATGATATCAGAAGCCCATTCACCGGTTTCAAGGTACTTTTTGATTTTATATGCATAACTGTTTAAAAATGCTATCTGCATTTCTAAATCCATTAATTCTGTACCAGTAGATCCTTCTAAATAAGTTGATAATCCATCCACTGTTTGCTCAAAATAATCTTGCAAGTCTTCAAGACTTTCCAACGGTTTAGATGTGTTTTTTTGGAACAAATAGATATTAACTATATCTTCTATACCAAAATTTAAGAAGAAAGCCTTGTCAACAACTGCTTGAGTTCTTTGTAAGGCTGGTTTATCAATAGAGGCACCATTAAAAATTTTTTTAAAAAGTTCTTCTACAGCTTCCCAGTTATAATGACTTCCTCCGCGTTCCCCATGTAATAATTGACTTACAGTCATATCTCCAATCTTGGCTATAGACTTTAGACGCTCAGGATTCGGGATAGAAAGCCCGTTTTCCCATCGAGAAACTAGACCTTTTCCTGCTCCAAAGAGCTTCCCGAACTCCTCTAAAGTCATCCCTTTTTCTTGCCGTATGGATTTTATACGAGATCCAATTACTTTTTTATCTTCAATATCATTCATTAATCAAAGCCTCCTGTTTGCTTCAGACATATTGTATCAAACAGAAAGCTAAAAATCCACAAAATGTTTTAAAAAGTTATACAAAAGTGTTGACATTCAATTTGAAATAGACTAAAATTGGTTGCATAAGGTTATAAGAAAGGAGATTGTTATGTACAAACCTAATAAGGTCAGAGGTTATCGCAACATGTTAGGAATGACCCAAAAACAAATGGGTGAAGCACTTGGAATTAGCAAGCAAAGTTATATGAACAAGGAAAAAGGATATGTGACTTTTAAAGATTCTGAAAAACTAGTTTTTAAAAATCTACTGTTATCATTGTTCCCCGACATAAAACTTGAAGATATATTTTTTTAGAAAGAAGGTTATATAATGTTGCATGCTACCTTTGGTTTAGCTCTAAAGAAAGGATCAAAAACATGGAACTAGTCTACATGGACGGCAAGAAAGAGCCGTATACTACAAGCGAGATCATCGCCGAATGTGCTGAGGTTACTCATCACACAATACAAGAACTTTTAAGAAAGCATAAAGCTGATTTTGAAAGCTACGGAATTATCGCATTTGAAATGCGTAAATTAGACGGCCGAGGGAGACCAATGAAAATATATCGCCTAAATGAACAACAAGCGACCTTGCTGATCACTTATCTAAAGAATACCGAACCTGTACGGCGTTTTAAGATGAACCTGGTCAAAGCATTCTTTGAAATGCGTGAGGAACTTTCTAAGTTTCGTATGCAGAGGGCGCTAGAAAAGCCAAAAAGAAAAACACTGCATGACAGCATTGAGAACTGGGAACAAGCACCCAAGCACGCGCATAGCACTATGAACAACCTGCTACTGAAGGCAGTAACCGACAGGAACGCTAAGCAGTTAAGGGAAGAACGTGGGGGATACAATGGCATTGATAGCTTGACCAGTGACGAGCTGGAGCAATACCAAGCATTTGAGGATATGGTAATAGCCATGATTGGCTTGAATATGAGTTACCAAGAAATCAAGGCTATGGCATTCAGAAATAAAAAAACACGCCAAAGAAGCGCGTGAGAGCAACAAAAAAGGCTTACCGAGACCAATCAGCAAAGCCTTTCACACTAACACTAAAACGAATTTAACAAAAAGCAGGCAAGCTATTATTAAAGAGGTTTTAGTAAAGATTTATACCTAGATTATAGCATATTTAGGGCAATTTGACCATACGGAGAGCGCCAACTCTTTAAACTGGTACTTTTTCACGCTCTCAAACTTTGGCGAGTCTGAGCGTGATGCTAGGAATTACAAGAAACAATGTATAAGAAACAACCATTAAAAATCCCCACGCTCTCAAAGTTTGGCCACTCTGAGCGTGAGGCTGTAGGCAAGAAAAAAAGTATTAAAAAGCCATCGTGGCAAGTATAAAAAGATAGAAAAAGAGGTAAAAAACATGACAACAAAAAAAGCAACATCAAGCCAACAAGTTCTATTATCGGCTAAGAAACTAGCAGAATTAGGGAACGAATTAACCGACATCATGAATGTTTTAGAAATGAATAACCTAGCTCTTGAAGGGCTTGAGTTTGCACTACAGAATGATACAACCACGTTCTTATGGCTTGCTAAAAAATACACTGATACAGCATACGCCCAGAATGAAAAGCTATATGATCGTCTAAACGAAATAGCCTTTTTGCTTTTGAACAATGACGACGCTAAAGAGCTGGAGGCATACCATGACTAGAGATATTAAAGAAATGGCACAAGCCGAAGACGACTTGCTGAATATGGAACAACCTAAACAAGCGGAATTTATCAAGAACTATAAGGCGAGGGCATAACATGAATGAGTTAGATTTGACCAACACACAAGCGGTAATATTTATGGTGGTATTGATTGGCTTACTGCTTTATCTAAACCACCTAGACCGCAAAACAAGCGCCCAATTTGAGCGAGAAAACCAACAGACGATAGAAACACCTAGCGAGGATTTAAACCCTGATTATGGGCGATATATCCAACTTGCAGGGGTCAATGTATGGGGAGGAACTGAATGAGTCTATCAGAGAATGACAAACGAGTATTAAGACTAATCAAGGTAGGGGCTGAGAACTCCATAACAGGGGCAGAAATCAGCCTAATCACTAAGCTAGCAGAAAGAACCGTACAAGATATTATCAGCCGTCTAATCACGCGCCATAGCGTTCCTATTGTTGGGGTTCGCCATGGGACATTTAGAGGATATTTTATCCCTGCTAACAAAGAGGAGTTACTGGACGGAGCAAAAGCATTCTATAACCAAGTACAGGAAGAACAGAAACGCCTAACTGTCCTTTTAAATGCTGATTTAGAGAGCTACAAAGAAACCTTGAAGGAGGTGGGCGGATATGTTTAGCCTAAGCCGAGAAAGTGAGCAAGACCTAGTGCATGGCATTCTGGAGGTAGTGGAAAGATACCATGAAGCGCGTGATAGACTCAAACCACGACTGACAGGCTTAATATCAGCCCAGGAAGTCATGGACGAGTTAGATATAAAATATTTGACGCTCCAAAAGTGGGAAAAAGCTGGGCTAAGACGATACCAGCCCCCACTAGAAGATACTAGGAAAATCTATTACAAAGTTACGGACATCTGGCAGTTTCTGGGGGTGGAGAATGGCAAAAACTAAAATATATTTTTGGCTAAAAATTGATAAGAAATTTTTTGATAATATTTTTATCAAGAGACTAAAAACGGTACCTGGTGGGTACACTATGACGGTGATTTATATTAGGCTCATGCTAGAGAGCTTAGAAAGTGACTGTATTTTATACTATGAGGGTTACTTTGACAATCTCAAGGAAGAGTTAGCCCTAAAATTAGACGTATCGGAAGATGATATAGATATGACCATGGCATACTTTACTAAGTGTGGTCTAATACAAGTTGATGAAGATAAAAACGCAGAACTACCGCAGGCAAAAGCCTTGGTTGAGAGTGAAACAAACTGGGCAAACTATAAACGTGAACAACGAAAAAAAGCAAAATTGGAAGAAGTCCAACCATCTTTGACAATTTCCAATTCGTGTCCAACAGAGATAGAGATAGAGAAAGAGAAAGAGATAGAGAAAGAGTTAGAAGAAGAGATAGAGAAAAAAACTTCTTCTGCTCCTACTGCTGAAATCTCTAACTATTACCAAAAGCGTATAGGGGTTATGGATGGGCAACAATATCAAATACTGACTAACTATCTCACTCTTGACGGTATGGAGCTAGAGGTTATCAAGATTGCTATAGACAAGGCTGCAGATAACGGCAAGCGATCTTTTAGCTATATCAATTCAATACTCAAGAACTGGCGACAGAATGGTATTAGAACCATGGTACAAGTCGAAGATGAACAGAGACTGTTTCAGCAAAAGAAACAAGGTCAGTCTGACGATGATATTCAAGATCCGTTTATCTACTGACGGAGAGGAGAAACAATGGAATTACTGAATACAGACCAGCTCAATGAAAAAATAAAGGTGACTGATGAGCTTTGCCCAACTCATCAGATTAACCTAGTACAATTCAAAAAGCCAGATGGTTATACATCACCCTACTGTATGGAATGTACTAGGGAGAACATCAAACAGACGGAGCTAGAGGGCATAGAAAAAGCCCTAGGCCATGATCTGGACTCTTCAACCTATGATGTGCTAGCGCGTGAAAGTACGGTGTCAAATGAATTGAGAGAGGCCTCTTTTAGCACTTTCAAAGCCGAGACAAAAGAGGAACACGAGGCCAAGGAGTTTGCTATCAAACAAGCTAAGGAGTACCTAAACGGTATGACAGGAAACACGCTAATTATGGGCAATCCAGGTACTGGCAAAAGTCATTTATGCTATTCTATGGCCAAAGCCATTAACGAGGGCTATAAGTCTAGGAATGAGCCTAAGAGTGTGCTTTTTGTCAGTATTACTGAGATTATCACGCGTATTCAGTCAGGTTGGCAGTATAGACAGAGTGATTTTACAGAGTATGACGCCTTGAAGTTGCTGACCGAGGTTGACTATCTCTTTATTGATGATTTAGGAACAGAAAGCGTTATGAACAACCAAAAAAATGAAGCTAATAATTGGGTACAGGCCTTTCTTTTCAAGATTTTTGATAAGCGAGACACAACTATCATCAACACCAATCACAACGGAAAAGAGCTGGCCAGAATCTATAATGATAAGCTAGTCAGTCGCATTGGAAAACGATCAGAGGGGAACGTATTTATTATTACAGACATCAAAGATAAGAGGATGAAGCGAAATTTTTAGCCGGAGAAAAAGGAGATAGATTTTGGCTGAATGGTTCGAGATTGTGAGACAATATGAAGTAGTGTGCAATTTACAAAACGAACAAATACTACATATTAGACGGTTCGAATGTTAAAAAAGCTAGATATATCAAGGATTTAAGTAAGTAGAGCGTTCCAAAAAAGGGTGCGGTAAGCGTTCCAAAAAATGGTAAGGTTTTGGTTAGGTAGTGGCAGTAAATATGCCTGACAAATGGCAGGGTTATGTGTGTTGAACTCCGAGCGAACGCCGAGAAAGTGGCTATATTCCCCTATCATTTATCAAGCAGATAAGAGCAATAAAAACCCTCCTTAGCTCCCTGAGAAACGATAAGCAGATAAGCAAAGAAATAACATGCCTTAATTGCTTGCAGAATGACAAGGAAAGAAGAGAAATAAAAACATCCCTTAATTGCTTATCAAACCATAAGGAGATATGGGGGCTATCTCCCTCCCCACGCGCTTCTATGAGCTTCACACCGTCATTGTACATTTTTTCTCACGGGAAAGCATTTGAAGCTAGAGCGAACATAGAGAAATAGCAAAAAAAGCCAGCACAGGGCTGACTCCTTTGTGATATTCCGATAAAAATATTATATCATAGAGGAGGCCGAGGCATGACACCAGAGCAGGTAAAA
>ERZ772956.2429-NODE-2429-length-11816-cov-17.738118_pt1 | contig 11816 bp, 6 predicted proteins | sample MGYA00580683_ERZ772956 | MGnify/ENA primary metagenome ERZ772956 (study PRJEB29015, sample SAMEA2738077) | human oral metagenome | biome: human oral; feature: human-associated habitat; material: saliva | place: China | collected 2212 ...
TGGATATGATAACTAAGGTAATTGGCCTCATTATTTTGTCAGTAGGTTTATGTTTCCTATTTCTGTATGTATCAAAATCTGAAAAGTATGATGAGAACGAGAAGTACGTAGAAGATAAGATGAATCAGATTATTACAAAAATCACTGATTCATTTGATATTAAACTATTATCTGTGAAATTCTGCTTGGATATTGTAATTGCATGCATGTTATTACTGTTTTACCAGAATACATTTTTAGATAGTTTAAATACGATGGTATTAGTAAATGCTTTGTTTGTTATTACACTTTACGATTTAAAGTATCACATTATTCCAAATCGAGCATTGATTACTTTACTTGGTATTAAAGTAATAGTTGTACTATTAACTATTTTTACAGCAAAAGAGATATCTGTTCTGTTTCTCCTGATAGATATGTTGATTGCTGGATTGGCATTCTTGCTCATAGGCGTAGTTTGTCGGTTTATGAATAAGAATGCAATCGGAATGGGTGACGTTAAGTTACTCAGTGTGATTGGTATTGTTTTAGGTGTAAATGATAGTTTCCATATGGTTATAACAGGTATGGTATGTATCTTCTTTGTATCTGTTATTGGACTATTTTTAAAGAAGTTAACTCGTGATAGTGAGTTACCTTTAGCACCGTTTATTTTCGCTGGTTTAATTATTTCCGCTATTTCAATGGGGGTATAGAATGAAGAAAGAAATATTGATACCTTTAGGAATCGTACTTATTTCTATTGCGAGTATTTACTCGCTAGTGAATACAAATTTAACTACTAAGCAAGAATATGAGCAACATATAACACTTGCTAGACAAGCTAGTAAAAACGGTACGATTAAGAAGGCTGTAAAAGAATATAAAGAAGCCATGGATATCAAACCTTCATTAGATATTCAGTTGGAAATTTGCGATGCATATAAAGCAAATGATGACTTGCGTGCTGCCGAAAGATGGTACGAAAGAGAAGTAATCTCTGCTTATCCATTAGAACCAAAAGCATATGAATATGGTTTACAACTATATATTGAGAAAAAGAAGTTTGGTGATGCGTTTAGTTTGTATGAGTCTTTCCAAAAGAGAAACTTAAAGTCTGAAGCAGTGGATAAAATCATGGCTGAGATTAAGTATGTGTATAAACTAATTGGTAATTTTGAAGATGTGAAGGCATTTTCTGATAAACAGAAATTAGCACCGGTTAAGCAAGGTGAAACATGGTCATATGTTGATCAAAGCGGATATGCAAGTGGTATATCAAACATGTATACAGAAGCTGAGGAGTTCTTTAGTGATATAGCAGCTGTTGTAAAGAATGATAAACCAATGTACATCAATGCAAAGGGTGATGTAATTCTTACTCCTGAATATTTATATGATGCTAATTCTGATTTAAAGAAGATTACACAATTTAAAGAACAGATTGGTAATGTCATATTGGCATATGATGGATCAAAATGGGCATATTACGATGCGACTTCTTATAAGAAGATTAGTGAGAACTATAAGGATGCAACAATCATTACAAATGGTGTTGGTGGAGCAACTAAAAATGGTGGTTATTGGGCACTATTAGATAGTAAAGCAAATCCAATTACTGATGAGAAGTTTGATTCCATCGTTGTTGATGAACGAGGTGTTCCTTGCAGAAATGACTCGCTAATTGTTCAAAAGGATCTTCGTTACATCCTTGTAAATAAGAAGGGTGAACAAATATCAGATCAAGTCTATGAAGATGCTAAGGGATTTAATGATACAACGCTTGCGGCTGTTAAGAAGGGCAAGAAGTGGATATTTATTGATCCTACCGGAAAAGAAGTTGATCTTGGTGATTTTGAAGAAGTAAGCTCATTTAGCGGTGGACTTGCGGCAGTTAAGAAAAATGGGAAATGGGGATATATTGATATGACAGGTAAAATTGTCATTCCATGTATCTTTGAGGATGCAAGGTTAATTTCCGAAAGTGGAATCGGCTTTGTAAAGAACGACAATGGTCGTTGGCAGTTATTACAGTTGATTAGACTAAATCATGATTGAGAGGGTAGATAGTATGTTTAACTTAGATAGTAGAATTTCTTATGAAAATGATGCATCAGCTTCCTATTTGAACTATAAAATGCTCAAGGAGGAAGAACTGGATCGTGTTGGTCTAGGTATGTTACAAAACAATAATATCGAGGGGATTGTTCCAATTACTTTCTCACAGTTTAATCTAGACCGTAAGTTAGTATTTAATATCTCAGCACAAGTAACTTTAGAGGACATGCTAGAACGTCCAATTTATCGTAAAAAATTATTGACGATATTTTCTTGCATGGTAAAAACATTATTATCTGCAAATGAATATTTGCTTGAATTAAATGAGTTTGTGTTCAATACACAATATATCTTTTGTGATGTAAGTGAAGGTACTGCTAAGTTCATGTATCTTCCAGTCGTAAATGATGAAAAGCCGAATTTACATGACTTCTTCCAAAAGATTATGTTACGTGTACAATTAGATGAACAGGAAGATAAGCAATATTATTATGAAATTATGCAGTATCTTGCAAAGGCTGATTTCAATTTAGGTTCATTTGATGAGTTAATTGATACACTACGTAAGCAAGAAGTTTCCAATAAGAAGGTGGTATCTGATGTACATACAAATGGACAGGCAGATCATCTATATGAACAACCATCTATTACAGAGCCTGCTGTACAACATACAGTTGCTCAGCCTGTAGTGAAGGAAGTTGAAGCAGTGAAACAAGAAAAGCCAGCAAAGAAGGGTTCTTTCTTCGATATTTTCAAGCCTAAGAAAAAGGAAGTAGAAACAAAGAACAGTATCTTTACACCAACTGAAAAGAAGGCTGAAGCTCCAGTTGCTAAAGAAAATTATGCATTTGATATTCCAGGTATGGATAAACCTGCAACTTCACATGCTACAAGTTTTGCGGTACCAAATGAAAAACCAGCAGAACCAGTTGCTACGCCAGTAGCTCCAATAGCAAAAACTGAAGTAGCTTCTGGTGTTCCTTCCCTTAATACTGTTGCTGTTAACCAAAATATGCATGGTGAAACAGTAGACTTACAGCATGCAATCGGTGGTGGTACAGCAAACGGAGAAACAACAGTACTGAGTCAAGCAATGCAGGAAGAAATGATGATTAATCCTCGCTTGATTCGTGTTAAGAATAACGATATTATCCGTCTCGATAAGAAGTCTTTACGTCTTGGAAAAGAGAAGAGTTACGTGGATTACTTTATCGGTGATAATACTGCAATTAGTAGAAGTCATGCTGATTTTATCGTAGAAAATGGTCATTACTATGTTGTGGACAAGAATTCTACAAACCATACATATGTAAATGATGAAATGATTACAAGTAACATTAAAGTTGAGATTAAGGACGGAGATGTTATTCGTCTAGCGAATGAGAAGTTTGCGTTCAAGACAAGATAGGCCAGGGAAGATAATATGGATTTTATCGTTTCTGGAGCGACGGATATCGGTAATGTAAAAAAGACAAATCAAGATAGTTATAACGTTAAAGTTATTTCTACACCTATGGGAAAGATGGTCTTTGCAATTGTTTGCGATGGTATGGGCGGACTTTCCATGGGAGAGCTTGCAAGTGCTACCGTCGTACATGATTTTAATCAATGGGTATTAAACAGATTACCGTTGATTACTGCTGAAAAAAAGATCAATGAACGTACAATTCGAGAGGATTGGGAGAATCTGATTATTGCATCAAATGAAAAGATTTCTGCATTTGGTAAGCAACAAGGGTTTGCAATTGGAACCACACTAACTGCAATGTTATTGACACAGGACAGTCTATATATTGTCAATGTAGGTGATACACGTGCATATCAATTAACCGATAAGCTTGTAAGACTTACAGATGATCAGACTCTTGTGGCAAAAGAAGTTAGAGATGGAAAGATAACGGAAGAAGAAGCAGAAGCTGATACAAGAAGAGCAGTGCTCTTACAAGGTATTGGTGTTACACCACATCTTTATCCACAGTTCTTTAGTGGTAGTGTGGTGAAAGATGCAGTTTATATGTTATGTACAGACGGCTTCCGTCATGTTGTAAAAGAAAATGAGATTTTCGCTGCTTTAAATCCAACAAAGATGGTTAATGCAGCAGATATGACCACAAATATTAAGGGGTTAATCAATTTGAATAAGCAGCGTCAGGAAAGGGACAATATTACTTGCGCGGCAATTCGTACATTTTGATAGGGGATTAGTATGTTAAAAGAGAATGAATTGCTCGAGGGGAAATATCGTATCCTACGTAAAATCGGGCAAGGTGGAATGAGTGTTGTTTGGCTTGCGCTAAATGAAAGAGCCAATAAAACATGGGCAATTAAAGAAGTTCGTAAGGATGGTGTTATCAACTTTGAGGCTGTACGACAGGGATTAGTTGGCGAGACAGATATCTTAAAAGTTTTAAAACATCCGAGTTTGCCATCCATCATCGACGTAATTGATACAGATGATAGTTTGATTATTGTAATGGATTATATTGAAGGCAATAATCTAGACAAAATATTGAGTGAATTTGGCGCTCAGTCACAAGAGAATGTTGTGAATTGGGCGCTACAGTTATGTGATGTATTGGGTTATTTACATACACGTAAACCACCGATTATCTACCGTGATATGAAGCCGGCTAACGTTATGTTAAAACCAGACGGTAAGATTTCGCTAATTGACTTTGGAACTGCAAGAGAGTTCAAGGAAAAAAATTTAGCAGATACAACATGTCTTGGTACGGTTGGCTATGCAGCACCAGAGCAATTTGGTGGTATTGGGCAAACTGATGCAAGAACAGATATATACTGCTTAGGCGCAACACTATATCACGTAATAACTGGAAAAAATCCTAGTGAACCACCATATGAGATGGTTCCAATAAGACAGATTAATCCAAAACTATCAAAGGGATTGGAAGATATCATTCTCAAATGTACAGAAAAGGATCCTGCGAAACGCTATCAAAGCACGTCAGAGTTAACATATGCACTTGAACACTATCAGGACCAAGATGAAGGTTTACATAAACAATATAAAAAAAAGTTAGGAGTATTTATCCTAACAGCAGTACTTGCAGTTGTGATGTTTATTGCGGCAGGTGCTGCTAAATTCTTAGAAATGTCACAGTCAGAAGCAGTTTATCAATCATATATGAACCAGGCAGACTTAAGTTCTGACTATGCGGATAAGATTAAGGATTACATATCTGCCTTACAGGTAAGCGGATATGAAGATAAAAAGGAACCGTATATCAAAATCATGCAAGCATATAAGATGAATGATTCGGTATTTACGGTTGCGGAAGCAAAAGAAATTGAGAAGTTGATTACTTTGAATAGAGAAAAACTTGAAAAGACAGATAACTATGTAGATATCTGCTTTGAGGCAGGAAAACTCTATTGGTATTACTTCGATTACGGAAATGGTGCGGATAACCAGATAACTCGTGCAAAGAGTGCGGTTGTTTGGTTTAAAGAAGTACTTCAACATGCTTCTGAGGATTATGAAAATATCGGTATGGCAAAAACATATGCCGAGATTGGTGAGTTCTATAGAGATATCGCCACGCAGATTACTGAAGCAAATGATACTGGTAAATACAAACCATTCTATGAAAGTTTGCATACACTTCTAACAGAGGTTGTACCAAATGAATCAGAAGCAGAAATTGTTCGATTAGAACTAGCTGAAATGGTTCGTAATACAATTCAACAGTATGCAACAAAATTAAAAGTTGATGGTATTGAACAGAAAGAATTAAATTCTGATTTAGATTTGATTCAGAAATTTGTATCAAGTATCAAAACAACTACAGAATTAACAGAGAACATGCGTGTTCAAACGATGCAGTCGATTGAAGATACTAGACAAACAGTAAAAGTAGCATATGAGAGCGGTGGAGGTGAACGATGAATATTGATTTCTTACGTACAATATCAGTCAGTTTGTTCATTATTGGCATCGTTCTACTACTCATTGCTGTCTTGCTCTTTATTCGCTGGAAAGTTCCATTCTTAATTGCGGAAGTTTCAGGTGCTAACTCTCGAAAAGAGATTGCACGTATTCAACGTGATAGTGAACAAGGGCGACATACATCTGGTATGCATATGACTGCAAAGATTGTTACTCAGATGATACCAACTCTCGATGCAGAAGAAACGACAGTCTTAACAGAAACTTCTTCTAGTAGAGAGAGTGGGAAGACAAGTTCCCTAGATGATATTGGAAGTGAAACAACAGTACTGACAGAAAGTGTTGTTCAAGATAACACGCAAAGCAGTATACAGAATAGTATTAAACAAGAGTTTAGAGTTGAGTACGAAATAGGCTTTTCTGAAGGAAAAGGCATTATTGAGTAAAGGGAAGAGGAATGAAATATGTTTTTTAAGAGATTAAAGTGCTTAATATTTTCTGCAATTTTATTTATCACATTAATTCCAGTACAAGTTTTGGCAGAAGAAACGAATGTTGGGTTACCACCAGTAGGTGATGTTTCGGTTGATTTTGTGGTCAATGGTGGTATGAATGGTAAAATACAGGTTGATTCTACAGATTTAGATTTTGGGGATTCACATAAATATACATATCCTACTACATTGGGTTTAGACGTTCTTTTTAAAGTTATACCTAACCCACACTACCATATAAAAGAAGTACTTATCAATGGTGTTCCACAGGCTCCTTCAGCTACTAATGAATACTCAATTGAACATATTGATAAACAATATACAGTAGAAGTAACTTATGAGATAGATAAGTATACTGTGAATTTAGTACAGCCATCTGAGGGTGGAAGTATTACTTTTAATGGAGGAAATGGGAATAATAGTTTTGAACATGGCAGTTCAGCAACTATGATTTTTTCTCAAAAGCCAGATTATAAGCTAGATAAGATATTCTATACAGAGGATGATGGTACTAAGCATGATGTTGATATTGATTCAAATATTGAAGAAGTATCACATAATGTATATTCATGGACTATAAGTAATATTGATAGAAATATTAAAGTTCATGCAGAGTTTTCACCAATACCAAAAATAGCTTTTGATGCAATTACAATTATTACCCCAGAAGATTATGCAACTGAAGATGATAAGATTATTTTTGCTAATCAGCCAGTAACAATTCAGGTTAATAGAGATAAAATTCGAAATTTGCCAGAAGGTAAGGATGTATACATTGAAGTAAAATATATTAATAATAATACTTCTGAATACAAAAATAGCGCTGAATTAACTGAAGGTGGAATTATCAAAGAGATTACTTTATATCTAAAGCCTAAGGGAATACTAAATTTAAAAAGAGAGCCGTATAAGGTCAATATTGGCAATCCAATTAAACTTGTAAAGGAAGTAGATAGACCGAATTTAAATATAGAGCATCTTGATAGTAATAAGGCATATAATGAAAATATCTCATTAAATGTAATAGTTAATAATGCTAATAATATAAATCTGTCAGGTTTAAAGCGTATTACTTATTGGTTTGATTCTGAAGAGCCAAATGGTGATGCAAATGTTATATTTGAAACAAATGCGACAAGTTTTACGGATGAAGAAAAAAATAGTGCACCAAAAGATTATCCATTTACTATAAATGCAGCCGAAAATAACGGGGCTAAAAAACTATATGTTAAAGCAGAATTCCTAAGTGGTAAGTCCACAATCATATCTAAGGATATCGACATCGATACTGTAGCTCCAAAGGTTGATCTTGTATATGATAACAATAATGCGCAAAATGGTGAGTATTTCAACAAAGAGCGTATAGCTACTCTAACAGTAACAGAGCGCAGTGACCATTTTAATGAGAATAACGCTAAAAATAATATTTCTATAAAGCAATTAAATGGTAAGGGTGAAGTAATTGCCGAGCCACAATATACAATTGGTGAATGGAATACAACACCAGGTGATACACCTGATAAAGATAAGCACACAATTGAAATTAAATATACAGGTGATGCAGTTTATAAATTTGATTTCGAATATACAGATACTGCAGGTAATAAAAATGAGCCAATTAACGTAGATGATCAAAAGGCTGCATTTACCTTCGTAGTAGATAAGAATAAGCCAACTGCTACAATTGAAGCCACTTCTGATATTAAGGCAGATAATGGTTCCTTCATAAAGGAGAGTTGGTCTGGATTACAGAGTGAGTTGAATCTAGGTTATTTTGCAAAGAAAAATATTACTTTCAAATTAAGTGCTGATGATGAAACATCTGCCATTGCAAATATTTATTACTATGCAAAAAAATATTCAAATAATGAACCAAATTCGAAGATTTTAACTGAAGCTGAACTTGCAAGAGTATCTGATTGGCAAGAAGGTGATTCCTTTGAATTAACAGAAGAAGGAACATACGTTGTATATGTGAAGGCTGTAGATAAGGCTGGTAACGTAACTTATGTAAGTTCATCTGGTTTAATTGTCGATGAACAAAAACCTTCAATTGAATCAACAGTTCCTTCTATCACAATCAATCCGGAAGCTTCTCTAAACACGGTTTACAATGGTGATGTAAAAGTAAATGTACATGTATCTGAGCCTATTACGAATAACTCATATTCTGGTTTAAAGAAGATTAGTTATGTTGTAAGAAATATGGGAACTCAAACACAAGGACAAGATGATGGTGTATTATTTGAGGCTGAAACATTAGAGACATTGAAACTTGGAGATTTGATTGCAAGTAAGGATGTTAATTTTGTAGTATCTAGCCAATTAAATAATAGTAATGAAGTTGAAATTGAAGTTACAGTTGTAGATAATGCAGGCAATGTTTCTGTTAAGAAACAAACCATTCAGATTGATACAACTGCACCAGTTATCAGTGTTGCATATGACAACAATAATGCCAGTGACGGCAAGTACTTCAATGCACCACGTACAGCTACTGTTACTGTATATGAGCGTAACTTTAACGCTGATTACATTGAGATGCAACTGAAAGCTCTTGCTGGAAGTGCAATCCAGATTTCTGATTGGACACATACAGCGGGAACAGGTAATGGTGATGATGCTAAACATACGGCAACCATCAGTTATACTGTAGACGATGATTATACATTCTCAATCAAGGGTAGAGATACTGCAGGTAATGTATTCCAAGGTAATCCATATGTTGATGGAACAGTCGCAAGTGAAGAGTTTACAATTGACCAAGTACGTCCAACAATTTCTGTATCATATGATAACAACAATGCTAGAAATGGTAACTACTATAACGCAGCTAGAACTGCAACAATCACTATTGTTGAACGTAACTTCGATCCACAGAAAGTAACTGCAACGATTGCAAACGTAAGTGGTACAAATGGAGCACCAGCTCTTAGTGCTTGGACTGATAATGGGGATTCTCATACAGCTACGATTACATATTCTACTGATGGACAGTATCAATTTGATATTGATGTACAAGATAGAGCTGGAAACGCAGCTACAGACTATCCAAGAGATGAGTTCTTCATCGACTTAACAAAACCTCAATTAGAAATTAGAGATATTGTGGATCAATCCGCAAATAAGGGTAGAGTTGCTCCTGTAATTCAGTATTCTGACGCTAACTTTGATCCTTCTACTGTTGAGATTACACTTACAGGTGCGATGAGAGGTCGTGTTGAGAATAAGGGCTTCTATACTGAAATTCAAAATGGCCAAATTTATACATACTATGATTTCGCAAATGTGAAAGAAGAAGATGATATTTACACATTAACAGCGAAGATTACTGATAAGGCTGGTAATACTGAAGAAAAGCAAATTACATTCTCTGTAAACCGCTTTGGTTCTACATATGGATTTGATGAGAATACAAAGGCAATTGCAGGTAAGTATGTACGTGAAGTTGGTGATATTGTCATCTATGAAACAAATGTTGACCCAGTAGATAACGCGAAGATTACATTATTCAAGAATAATAAGACAGTTGTTCTTGAAAAGGGTAAGGATTATCAAGTAACAATTGAAGGTGGAAACGGAAAGTGGTACCACTACACATATAGAATTAATCGTTCACTATTTACAGATGATGCTGTATATTCCATTACACTATATTCTGAAGATAAGGCTGGAAACGTATCTGAGAATACTTTAGATACAAAGAAGATGAGCCTGCGTTTCGGTATCGATAAGACAACACCAAGTGTTACATTCAAGAATATCGACAAGAATAAGGTATATGTTGGTGAAAAGTATAAAGCAGAAATCAAGTTAGCAGATAACTTAGCACTATCTAAGGCTGAAATCTATCTAGATGGCAAACTAGTTGCGACTTTAGATCAAGCACAACTAGAAGAACTCATCAAGAATGGTGGAGACTATACATTAGAGATTGACAGTGCTGACTATGCTAGAAATGTGAAGATTGTTCTAACTGACGCAGCTGGCAATACAATTGAAGAAGAAATTGATAACTTCTTCGTAACAACAAATCTATGGGTTCGTTTTGTAAACAATAGACCTGTATTTGCTGGGACTTTAGCTACACTTCTTTCTGGATTTGCAATATTCTTCTTTATCCTCTGGAAGCGCAGAAAGAAAGAAGAAGAGGAAAAGTAAGTTTCAATAGAAACACAATAAAAGGATGACGGTATGAATCGTCATCCTTTTACTTGTATATTATTGGTGATAAATGTTTGATGTTATGTAGAAATTAGGCATCTGATCTAGAGAAGCCATTCTTCATACCCATGCTTGCAGTATAGAGAACTTTATCTAACAGGTCATTTGTATGTTGCCTTGCCATATCTGCGATTTCTTGGTTTGCTGTTTGGCATAGTATAACAGGGTCTACATTTTGATTGAATGCAGAATCATACTTCTTGATAATTTGATGACCCTTTGTTTGTACAGCATTTTGATAACGCTCAATAGCAGAACTTGTAGTACTGTAATGTGCATCTGCTAGAGCGCCGATAATACGGTTAGCCCAATAGAAGTTATCTGTTGTAACGGTTTTATCTGTATTTGATGTATAGACAGGTGTTTCATCAATATTTACATAGAATGGTACAAATGCATTGAATGTATTAGAGCCATAGGCAATCCATTCAATAGAACGAATTTCTTCTGGTACATATGGACGAATCTGCACGCATGCTAGGAAGTTATTACGGTTAATACCAATTGGTCTAAAGGAACCACGTAGTGATAAATCGCCATGCTTTCCATATGGGTCATATGGTGTGCCTTGATAATGGTGAGATAATACATACTTTACATCTTCAACTGTAATCTTATGTTCTGGCACAAAGCTCCAAGGAATGTTATCGGAATCAGGACGATAGTCTGCCTTAGGACCATCCCAACGGTAGGATGTTGGATTGAAGTAGCGGCCAATAATCCAAGCACGTGGTGTATTGTATACGTGGTCTGCATCTGAATGTGAACCAAATGCGTAACGTGGATTAAACTTCTTACTATCTTGGTTGAGGTTTAGATGATTCTTCTCAATAAATTCTACTAAGTCACTAGAGCAAAGGTGTTCTTTTTGTTTACCAAAAGCATCCTTTAAATCAAAGCTATCAATACCTTGTTGGTTAGGCATTACAACGTATTCATCATCTTTGACACGCTTTGCAATCCAATGATGTCCACCGATTGTTTCTAGCCACCAAATTTCATCAACATCTTGGAAGGCAATACCATTCATTTCGTATGTACCATATTTCTCTAAGATTTCTCCAAGACGAAGAACGCCTTCACGAGCACTCTTGATATAAGGAAGTACAAGTGTAACAATATCTTCTTCCCCAATACCACCAACGACTTCTGGG
>ERZ772956.2431-NODE-2431-length-11812-cov-9.021179_pt1 | contig 11812 bp, 5 predicted proteins | sample MGYA00580683_ERZ772956 | MGnify/ENA primary metagenome ERZ772956 (study PRJEB29015, sample SAMEA2738077) | human oral metagenome | biome: human oral; feature: human-associated habitat; material: saliva | place: China | collected 2212 ...
AAGGACCCGCGCGGCACGGGAATCCAGCAGACGATTCTCGTGGTGAAGCCTGCCGCTCAGACGCTTCCTGCCGACATCCTGGTCGGAAACGACACCGAGCACGACAGCGTGTACCCCGTTCTTCCCGGCCAGACGATCGACTTCACGGGCACCATCGAAGCATCTACGGTGAAGGCCCAGATGAAGGGTATTGAGTCTCAGTTCCCCAATACGACGGACTATGCAGGCATCAAGCTTTCGGATATGTCCTCCTCTTTCACGGCCACGTTCACCATTCCCGATGGCATGACCCTCCCTGAGAACCTGAACAAGGATTCCGTCAGGACCGATGGATTCTCCGACACCTTCACCGTGTCCGATGTGTCCGTCAGCGGCATCCTCCCGGGGGCGGCCGTGAACGACCTGCCCGGACGGCAGCCGCAGCCCCGGCGCCTCGGCGTCGCCGTCGACGACCCCGGTGAGCACAGCCGTCCCGGTCAGGTGGGCGACGAAGTCCGAACGGGGCGCGGACAGGATCCTCGCCGTCGGCCCCTGCTCCACCACTCGGCCCCGGTCCAGGACGACGACGTCCTCGGCCAGCGCCGTCAGGTCCAGGACGTCATGGGTCACCAGCAGCAGCGTCAGCCCCTCCTCGGCGCATCGGCGCGACACCAGGCGGCGCATCTCCTGACGGGCGGTCACGTCCAGGGCGGACATCGGCTCATCCAGGACCAGCAGGCGCGGGCCCGTCGCCAGTGCCCGAGCCAGAGCCACACGGGCCGCCTGCCCGCCCGAGAGCGCGCCTCCCGAACGGGAGGCCAGGTGATTGGCCCCGACGGCGGCCAGCTCGGCCCGAGCCCGACGGATCGCCTCGCCGCGGCTCACCCCCTGGCAGCGCAGCGCGAAGACCACGTTGCCCAGCACCGACATGTGGGTGAAGACGCCCGGCTCCTGGCTGAGCAGCGCCACCTGGCGCCGCCCCGCCCGCACGAAGCCCCCGGGGCCGTCCAGGGCGCGTCCGCCCAGCACGACCTGGCCGTTCTCGGCGTCCAGCAGGCCGGCCACCACGGAGCAGACCGTCGACTTGCCCGAGCCGTTGGGGCCGATGAGCGCTGTCGTGCGACCCGCCTCCACCTTCAGGTCGACGACGACGTCGCGCTGCGGCAACTCGAAGGCGACGTGCAGGTCCTGGCCGCGACCGATGCTCTCCTGGGGCGCTTCGGCGGAGGCGGTACTTGCGGAAGAGGGCAGGTCGCCGTCGGATTCCTCGTCAGAGGAGAGCTCGGATGTTGGGACGACCTCCTGCCCGCCCCGTTCCTGGCGAGCAGTCAGTAGCGCACCGATCAGACCGGACCAGTCCACGGTCGTGGCGCCAACGATGATGAAGGACAGGCCGATGAGCACCACTGCAAGGGCCAGGGAGGTGGCCGTGTCCTTCTCCCGTTCCAGGTAGATGGCCAGCGGCATCGTGCGGGTGACTCCCTCCTTGGAGCCGGCGAAGGCGATGGTCGCCCCGAACTCACCCAGGCTCCGGCCCAGCGCCAGGGCCGTGCCCCGAGCCAGAGCCGGCGTTGCCAACGGCAGCGTCACCTGTGCCAGAACCCGCCACGGCCCCGCCCCCAGGGTTCGAGCCGTGGTCTCGGCATGAGTGTCGCGGCTGCGCAGGGCCGCTTCCAGGGTGACCACCAGGAAAGGCATGGAGACGAACACCTGGGCGATGACCACCGCGGTGGTGGAGAAGGCGATGGGCACCCCCCACTCCTTCAGGTGCGCCCCCAACAGGCCGCGGTTGCCCAAGGTGGACAGCAGTGCGATACCGGCCACCACTGGCGGCATCGTCATCGGCAGCACCGCGAGGATCCGCGCGATCCTCACCCCCGGCCAGCTGCGGGCGAGCAGCAGCGCCAGCGGCACGCCCAGCACCACGCAGACGACCGTGGAGCTCAAGCAGGTGCGGATCGACAGCCACAGGGCCGCCTGCGCCGACGGCGTTGCCAGCAGCTGGGGGAGCTGCCCCCAGGACACGCGCGTGCCCATCCCCACCAGGGGCAGGACGATTGCGCAGCCTCCCAGGACGGCCAGCGCGGTCACGAGGACGGGCAGAGGTGAGCGAGCGGCCCGCCCACGCCCCAGGAGGGCGCGGACGGACCGCCGTACCGACTGCTGCTCGGAGCGTGCAGTGGGGGACATTTCGTTCACAAACTCATGTCTACCAGGCCACCGATTCAGGCCGGCAAACCGTCACGGAGCAGTGGTCTGCGCGGTGGGCTTGTTCGCCTCCGGGGTGGAGGACCCCTCAGCGGTCGCGGCCTGGGACGGGGCAGTGCTGGCCTCGGAGCCGGCCCCGGTGCTGGCCGCCGCGCTGCCTGCGGCGGAGGCCCCGGCACTCGCTCCGGCAGTGGTGCTGCCGGGTTTGCCGAAGCCGTGCTTGGCCAGGATCTCCTGACCGGTCTTGCCGGTGACGGCATCGATGAAGACCTGTGCGCCCGCAGGGTTCTCGGGCTTGGCCGTCTGGGCGATCGGGTAGTGGTTGACGACGCCGCCGTCGGGGATGTCGATCTTGTCCGCCTTGTCCTTGGCGGCCGCCGCGTCGGTGGTGTAGACGATGCCGGCGTCGGCCTCACCGGACTCGACCTTGCCGCGCACGTCGGTCACCTTCTGCTCCTCGGAGACCGGCTTGAGGGTGATTCCCTGGGCCTGGGCGAGCTTCTTGGTGGCCTCACCGCAGGGCACCTCGGGGGCGCAGATGACCAGGTTGGCGCCGTCCAGCGACGAGTCCAGCCCGGTGATCTTCTTGGGGTTGCCCTTGGGGACGATGAGGGTCAGGACGTTGGTGGCGAACTCGGTCTGGCTCCCGACCAGCTTCTGGTCCGCAGCGGTCTTCATCGTGGAGTTGTTGGCCGTGGCCAGGACGTCGGCGCTGTCGCCACCCGCCAGGGAGGCCACCAGGTCCTGGGAGCCCTGGAAGTCGAAGGTGACGTCCAGGCCGGGGTTGTCCTTCTCCACGGTCTTCTCGATCTCCTCGAAGGCCCCCTGGAGGGAGGCCGCGGCCAGGACCGTGACCTTGCCGGTCGCCTTCCCCGCGCCACCCGAGGTGCCTGCGGAAGCGGCGCCGGTGGCGCTGTTGGAGGCGGAGCCGCCGCACGCGGCCAGACAGACGGCGGAGAGCAGACTGACAGCGGCGATGGCCGCGCGACGAGTGATACTCATACGTTGTCCTTTCGTGACGGCGGGAACGTCCGGTTCAGGCTCCCTGGGAGGGAGTGACGTCGTTGGCCCCCTGGTTGCCGGTGCCCTGGGTCCGCACCGGGGTCCAGCCGCGTGAGGTCTGAGCGGTGGAGGTGGCGCCCTCGCGGGAACGGTAGACCACGTAGGGGCGGGTCACGTAGCCCACGGGCGCGGAGACCACGTGGACCAGGCGGGTGAAGGGCCAGATCGCCAGGAGCAGGAAGCCCGCGATGACGTGGAGCTTGAAGGAGACCGGCACGTCGGCCATGAGCTCGGGGCGCGGCTGGAGGACCAGCACCGAGCGCAGCCAGGGGCTGATCGTCTCGCGGTAGTCGTAGCCGTGGGCGTCGGCGAGCTGGTTGAGGACCGTGGCCGCCGTTCCCAGCAGGATCGGGACGATGAGGAAGCAGTACATGACCAGGTCGTTGCGGGTGGTGGCCAGGCGCACGCTCTTGACGACGATGCGCCGGTAGATGAGCCCGACCAGGCCCACGATCGTCAGGATGGCCGCCAAGGTTCCCAGGTAGGTGGCGCCCAGGTGGTACATGTGCTGGGAGACGCCCAGCATCTCGGTGACGTCCTTGGGCACCAGGAGCCCGACGACGTGACCGCCCATCACCATGAGGAAGCCCAGGTGGAACAGGGGGGAGGCCAGGCGCAGGATGCGGGACTCGTTCCACTGCGAGGAGCGGGAGGTCCAGCCGAACTGGTCGGTGCGCCACCGCCAGATCATGCCTGCCACCAGCAGCACCAGGCTGGCGTAGGGCAGGGCCACCCACATGAGGTTCTGCTGAATCGGGCTCATGTCATGCTCTCCTGGCTGCTTGTGAAGGGGAAGGATCGGCGACTGGTGCCGAGCCCGGCACGGCGGTTACACCGGACAGGCTCGGGTTGCGCACGGGAATGGTCGGGAAGGGCAGGGTGTCGGTGACACCGACGGTCTCGGTGGGCGGACCGGCCGCCACGAGGGCGCGCACGCGCTCGGCGGTGGCCTCGTCGATCCGTGGCAGGGTCATCGAGACGGCCTCCACCAGCCCCGCGTAGGGGGAGGCGGCATCGGCCAGGGCGCTACGGAGCACCTCGATGCCCTCGCGGTGGGAGGACAGAAGCGCACTGGCCACCTCGTCGCCGCTGCGCGCGGACAGCTCGAGGACCACCGGCAGGTAGTCGGGCAGCTCGTCGGCGGCCATCTCGTAGCCGGCCGCCGCCAGTGCCTGCTTGAAGGCCAGCAGCGCGGCGCCCCGGTGCCGGGTGTCGCCCACCGTGTAGTACGTCAGGTACAGGCAGCAGCGCCGACGTCGGTCGAAGACCTCCACGTAGTGCTCGGCCATGGCCCGCTCGCCGCGGCGCCGCGCCTGAGCGATGAACTCCTCCAGGAGGACGGCCACCTCCGCCGGCAGCGTGGCCAGCTCGGCCTCGACGGCGTTCAGACGCGTCTCCAGACTGCCCTCGGCCGGGTAGTCCAGCAGCAGCGAGGCCGCCATGTGCACGATGGCTCGCTGAGAGGAGTCCAGGGGCACCTCGGGGGGCGCCTCGAGGACTCGGGGAGCACGGACGAAGGAGACCATCTCAGAGGTCCCTGGGGGCCGCGACCGCGGGACCTGTCGACGTGGCCCGTGAGGGAGCGTCGGCCGACTGAGCCTGACCCACCGGCTGAGGCATCCCGACCTCCGGCATTCCCGGGCCGGCAGCCGGCACCGGCTCGCGGCGCACGGTCGGCAGCGGCAGGCTCACCGGGCCGTTGTTGACGCCGCCGGCACCGCCCTGACCGTGGAAGGAGGCGACGTCGGGGTGGCAGCCGGCCGGGGCCCCCTCACCCAGGAGGGTTTTGACGTCGTTGCCCATGGACTTCATGCCGCGGGGGACCTCGGGCTTGGTGGTGGGGATGACGTAGCGGTCGTCGTACTTGGCGATGGCCAGCAGCCGGTACATGGCCTCCAGCTTCTTGCCGTCCAGGCCCACGGCGGCGGCGATGGCCGGGTCGGGCTCGCGGCCCAGGCGCACGTCGCGCATGTGGGAGCGCATCGCGGCCAGGCGCCGCAGCACGAGCTCGACCGTGTTGGTCTCACCGGCCGTGAACAGGCCCGCCAGGTACTCCAGCGGGATGCGCATGTCGGAGACGGCCGTCAGCAGCACCTTGTAGTTCTCGCCGTCCAGTCCGGCGGCCGCGACCTCGTCGACGACCGGGGAGAGCGGCGGGATGTACCAGACCATCGGCATGGTGCGGTACTCGGGGTGCAGGGGCAGGGCCACCTCGTAGGTGTCGATGAGGTCCCAGACGGGGGAGGCCTGGGCCGCCTCGATCCAGTTGTCCGGGACGCCCTCGGCGCGCGCGCCCGCCACGACCTCGGGGTCGTGGGGGTTGAGGAGGATCTCGCGCTGGGCCATGTACAGGTCCTGCGGGTCCTTGACGGCGGCGGCCTGCGAGACGCGATCGGCGTCGTAGAGGAGGACGCCCAGGTAGCGCAGGCGGCCCACGCAGGTCTCCGAGCACACGGTGGGCTCGCCGACCTCCAGGCGCGGGTAGCACAGGGTGCACTTCTCGGCCTTGCCGGTGGCGTGGTTGAAGTAGACCTTCTTGTAGGGGCAGGCCGACACGCACATGCGCCAGCCGCGGCAGGCGTCCTGGTCCACCAGGACGATGCCGTCCTCGGTGCGCTTGTACATGGCGCCCGACGGGCAGGCGGACACGCAGGTGGGGTTGAGGCAGTGCTCGCAGATGCGCGGCAGGTAGAACATGAAGGCCGACTCGATGTCGGTGCGCACCTTCGTGCTCATCGCCTCGATGATCGGGTCCTGCTGGAGGGTCTCCATGGAGCCGCCCAGGTCGTCGTCCCAGTTGGGACCCCACTTGATGGTGGGCATGTACTCGCCGGTCAGCTGGCTCTTGGCGCGCGCCACCGGAATCGCCGGGGAGTCCTTGGGGGCCGAGAGCAGCTTGTCGTACTCGTAGGTCCACGGCTCGTAGTAGTCCTCGACCGTGGGCATCTCCGGGTTGGCGAAGATGTTGACCAGGCGGCGCAGGCGCCCGCCCGAGCGGGGCCGCAGGCGGCCCGAGGCCGTGCGCTCCCAGCCACCGCGCCAGGTGTCCTGGTCCTCCCAGCCCTTGGGGTAGCCGACACCAGGGCGGGTCTCGACGTTGTTGAACCACATGTACTCGGTGCCCTCGCGGTTGGTCCAGGCCTGCTTGCAGGTCACTGAACAGGTGTGGCAGCCGATGCACTTGTCGAGGTTCATCACCATTGCGATCTGGGCCATGACCTTCATCAGAAAGTCACCTCCTGGTTGCTGCGGCGACGGATAAGCGTGACCTCGTCGCGGTTGTTGCCCGTGGGGCCGATGTAGTTGAAGGCGTAGGACAGCTGCCCGTAGCCGCCTGCGAAGTGGCTGGGCTTGAGCACGATCCGCGTCAGGGAGTTGTGCGTCCCGCCGCGCCTGCCGCTGGACTCGGTCAGCGGGGTGTTCATGGTGCGCTCCTGGGCGTGGTGCATGAAGACCATGCCCTCGGGGATGCGGTGGGAGACGATGGCGCGCGCCGCCACGATGCCGTTGCGGTTGTAGGCCTCGACCCACTCGTTGTCCTTGACGCCGATCTTGTCGGCGTCCTGGGGGCTCATCCAGATGGTCTGGCCTCCGCGTCCCAGCGTGAGCATGTGCAGGTTGTCGAAGTACTGCGAGTGGATCGCCCACTTGTTGTGCGCGGTGATGTAGCGCACCGCGACCTCCGCCGTGCCCGCCTGGCTCGTGGACACCGAGCCCGGCGCGGCCTCCCCGTACAGGGCGTGGAAGTCCAGCGGAGGCCGGAAGACCGGCAGGGACTCGCCCATGTCCCGCATCCAGTCGTGGTCGAGGTAGTAGTGCATGCGCCCGGTCAGGGTGTGCCAGGGCTTGGCGTGCTCCACGTTGACCACGAAGGCCGAGTAGCGCCGTCCGCCGTGCTCGGAGCCGGACCACTCCGGGGAGGTGATGACTCCCTGGGGCTTGACCTGGGTGTCGGCGAAGGAGATGTGCTTGCCGGCCTCCTCCTCGCTGAGCTCGACCAGCGGGGTGCCGGTGCGCTTGGACAGCGTGTCCCAGCCCTCGGTGGAGATGCGCCCGTTGGTGGTGCCCGACAGCGTGAAGATCGCGTCGGCGGCGCGGATGTCGGTGTCGAGCAGTGGTCGGCCGGCGGCCACGCCGTCGGAGGAGACTCCGTGGTTGCGGGCCAGGCGCTCCACCTCCGGCCCGGGCTTGAGCATGATGCCCTTGCAGGGAATCCCCAGCTTCTCGGCCAGGGGGCCCAGGGCGTCGAACTTGGCCCGGATCTGGGTGTAGTCGCGCTCGGTGGGCACCAGCTTGGGCATCGTCACTCCCGGCACCCACTCCTGGGGCAGGGAGGACACGTCACCGTGCGCCATCGTCAGGGCGTCGGGGGTGTCGTGCGTCAGGGGCGCGGCGACGACGTCGGTCTGGGTGCCCAGGTAGCGCGGCGCCCAGGCGGAGATGAGCCCGGCCAGGGTCTGGAAGACCTGGAAGTCGGTGCGCGCCTCCCAGGGCGGGTCGATGGCCGCGTTGAAGGAGTGCACGAAGGGGTGCATGTCGGTCGAGGAGATGTCGTGCTTCTCGTACCAGGTGGCCGCGGGCAGGACGACGTCGGAGTGCAGGGTGGTGGAGGTGTTGCGGAAGTCCGCGGTCCACATGAGGTCGAGCTTGCCCACGGGGGCCTCGTCGCGCCAGGTCACCGAGGCGGGCCGCTGCTCGGGTGGGGCCTCGACGGCGTTGACGTCGTTGTCCGCGCCCACCATGTGGCGCAGGAAGAACTCCGTGCCCTTGGCCGAGCTGCCCAGCAGGTTCGTGCGCCACGAGCACAGGATGCGCGGGAAGTTCTCGGGGGCGTCGGGGTCCTCGCAGGCGAAGCGCAGCTCACCGGAGCGCAGCTGCTCGACGACGTAGTCCTTGGGGTCCATGCCCGCCTCGGCGGCCTGCTGGCCCAGGAGCAGCGGGCTGCGGTTGAAGGTCGGGTAGGACGGCGTCCACCCGCGCTTCATGGCCTCGACCATGGCGTCGGTCGTGGTCTTGCCCGCCAGGGTGCCGGGCCCCAGCGGGGAGGCCAGGCGCTCGGCGGAGGTGGTGTCGTAGCGCCACTGGTCGGTGGTGATGTACCAGAAGCCGGTGGAGATCATCTGCCGGGCCGGGCGGTGCCAGTCCAGGGCGAAGGCGTACTGCTGGAAGCCGCTGAGCGGGCGGACCTTCTCCTGACCCACGTAGTGGGCCCAGCCGCCGCCGTTGACGCCCTGGGTGGCGCACATGGAGGTCAGCGCCAGGATCGTCCGGTAGATCTGGTCGGCGTGGTAGTAGTGGTTGATGCCCGCGCCCATGACGATCTGGGAGCGGCCGCCGGACTCCACGGCGTTGAGAGCGAAGTCGCGCGCCACCTGGATGATGGCGGGGCCGGGAACGCCGGTGATCTCGCTGGCCCAGGCGGGAGTGCCTGGGACAGTGGCGTCCTGGTAGTCCGCGGGCCACTCGCCCGGCATGGACGGGCGCTCGACGGCGTACTGGGCCAGGAGCAGGTCGTAGACGGTGGTGACCATGCGGTCCCCGATGCGGGTGACCGGCACGCCGCGGCGCACGACGCCGCCGCCCACGGAGCCCTCGGGGGTGGAGGAGCCGGGCAGGTCGAAGCGGGGCAGGAGGACCTCGGCGGCCTGAACCTGGGGGCCCTCGCCGTGCAGGTCCAGGATGCTCATGACCGGGTCGACACCCTCCATGAGCAGGTTCCACTTGCCCTCACCCTCGGGGGTGAAGCGGTCGGCCAGGGTGCCGCCGGGGTCGGCCGGGCCGCGCTCGCGGTCCCACACGAGGGGGCGGAACTCGTTCTTCGGGGCGCCGGTGGCGACGCCGTTGACGTCGGAGGCCGTCACGAAGCGCCCGGGCACGTAGCCGGTGCCGTCGGGGGAGGGGTCCAGACTGATGAGGAAGGGGGAGTCGGTGTGACGGCGCATGTAGTCCAGGAAGAAGGACTCCTCGCGCTTGACGTGGAACTCCGAGAGGATGACGTGACCCATTGCCTGGGCCAGGGCGCCGTCGGTGCCCGGGGCCACGCGCAGCCACTGGTCGGCGAACTTGGTGTTGTCGGCGTAGTCGGGGGAGACGGCCACGACCTTCTGCCCGTGGTAGCGGGCCTCGGTCATGAAGTGGGCGTCCGGGGTGCGGGTCAGCGGCAGGTTGGAGCCCCACATCATGAGGTACTGGGAGTTGTACCAGTCGCCGGCCTCGGGGACGTCGGTCTGGTCCCCGAAGACCTGCGGTGAGGCCGGGGGCAGGTCGGCGTACCAGTCGTAGAAGGAGAGCATCGTGCCGCCGATGAGCTCGTGGAGGCGGCCTCCGGCTCCGTAGGAGACCTGGGACATGGCTGGGATGACGCTGAAGCCGGCGATCCGGTCCGGGCCCCAGGCGCGGATGGTGTGGACGTAGGCGGCCGCGACGATCTCCATGGCCTCGTCCCAGCCCACGCGGACCATGCCGCCCTTGCCTCGGGCGGACTTGTAGGCCTTGGCGGTGGCGGGGTCACCGGTGACCTGCGCCCAGGCGGCGACCGGGTCGCCGTCGTTGTCGGCCTTCGCGGCGCGGAAGGCGTCCAGCAGGACTGAGCGCACGTAGGGGTAGCGGATGCGCGTGGGGGAGTAGGTGTACCAGGAGAAGGCCGCGCCGCGCGGGCAGCCGCGGGGCTCGTACTCGGGCATGTCCGGCCCCGTGGTGGGGTAGTCGGTGATCTGCTTCTCCCAGGTGATGATGCCGTCGGAGACGTAGACCTCCCAGGCGCACGACCCGGTGCAGTTGACCCCGTGGGTGGAGTGGACCATCTTGTCGTGGCTCCACCGGTGGCGGTAGAAGGTGTCGGCCTCGCGCCCTCCGGTCAGGAACAGGCGGCGGGCGTCGGCAGAGGCTTGTCCTCGACGCAGGTACGAGCCCAGCGTGAGCAGTCCGGGGGCGTTCTCGACCTGCTGGTCGGGTCCAGGAACGATCCCGGGGCCGGTGGTCTGGGAGCCGGTGGTGCTCATCAATGGTCCTTTGATCCGTGAAGCTGGTGGGTGGTCAATGGTGTGTCTGTGTTCATCAGTGGTCAGCCTGGGGCTGGCTGGCTGGCGGCGGTCCGGCCGATGGCGACCGGGCGGGCGCTGCCCCCTCGACGGGCCAGGCGGGCGGGTGAGCCGTGAGCCGCCGAGCCCGTCAGACAGTTGTGGGCGTTCCGAACGGACGCCGGATGTGGGAACTCAGCCCGGGAACGGGGCTCCCGGTCGCGCGTAGCGCAGCCAGCAGATGACCGCGCACACGGCGCAGTAGGCGACCGAGATCCAGAACCAGGCGGTGGTGCCCAGGGAGGCGATGGCGACGCCGACGATGAAGGGGCCCAGGCTGGCAACGGCAGCCGTGAAGCCGATGGCGCCGCCGGCCTGGCGCTTGGGCATGATCATCGGCATCTGCTTGAAGGTGCCGGCGTTGCCCAGGCCGGAGAAGAAGAACATCGCCAGCATGGACCACAGGAACCCGGGGAACTGCGCCGGATCGGTCGGATGGAGGTAGAAGGTGGTGACGGCCAGCGTGGCACCCATTCCGATGATGGAGATGAAGGTCCAGATGGCCCCGCCGAAGCGGTCGCACAGGGGCCCCCACAGCATTCGGACCACCGACCCGATCAGTGGCCCGAGGAAGGCGTAAGTCGCCCCCAGGGGCAGAAGTGACTTGTCGAAGTGCTCGGCCAGGGCCGACTGAGGCCCGTAGGTGTTCTTGATGAGGAGTCCGAACTGTGCGGCGAACCCGGAGAACAGGCCGAAGGTCGCCACGTACATGAGCGTCATGTACCAGGTGTCGGGGTTGGTGAAGATGTCGATCTGCTGGCGGATGTTAGCCTTGACCGGGACGTCCTTGAGCAGGGCGAAGGCGAGGACCGCGGCCACGATGGTCCACGGGATGAAGAAGACGGCCACGTTGTGGACCCAGACCTGGCCGCTGCCGGCGTGCTGGGGGGCGATCCAGGTGATGCCCAGCAGACCGAAACCCATGAGCCAGGGGCTCAGCAACTGGATGATACTCATTCCCATGTTCCCGACGCCCGCCTGGATCCCCAGGGCGGTACCGGTCAGCCGCTTGGGGAAGAAGTAACCGGTCGAGGGCATGTAGCCGGAGAACGAGCCGCCCCCGATCCCGCAGGCGAAGGCCAGGGCGAGCAGTGTCCCGAAGCTCGTCTCGGTGCTCTGCACCGCGAAGAACCAGCCGAGCATCGGCAGAGCGTAGAGCAGGGACGACCATGCGACGAGCTTGCGCGTGCCGACGATCGGCGGCAGGAACATGTAGACGAGACGGATCAGGCCACAGGACAGGCCGGGCATGGCGGCGAGCCAGTACAGCTGGCTATCGGTGAGCTTGAAGCCGATCTCGGTGAGCTTGGGGGCGATCGCGCTGGGGAGGAGCCAGACGCAGAAGGCCAGGATCATCGAGTAGGTCGAGATGGTCAGGGTGGTCCAGGCTATCTTCGCGGACCAGTTCTCCGGCTCCTCGGGGTTCCAGCCTGTGAGGACGCGACCGGAGGTGTCGAGCGTGGACATAGGGCTCCTGCTGTGAT
>ERZ772956.2432-NODE-2432-length-11810-cov-2.886346_pt1 | contig 11810 bp, 11 predicted proteins | sample MGYA00580683_ERZ772956 | MGnify/ENA primary metagenome ERZ772956 (study PRJEB29015, sample SAMEA2738077) | human oral metagenome | biome: human oral; feature: human-associated habitat; material: saliva | place: China | collected 2212 ...
ACCGACGGTTCGCGATGTCTTATCAGAAGCTGCACCAGTTGATGCAGCGCCCGAGGCGGTTTCTTCGAAAGGGGTAACGGTGCAGCCGAATATGCCAGCAATGCCAGCGCCTAGCGTAGAAGCTGCGCCAGCCGCAAATCCTGCTAGTTCAGACCAAGACCAAGCGCGGTCTGCCGTTGATGCAGCTCTGTCGGCAGCATCAGCTGCGCCATCGTCTGGCGCGGTTGACGATTTACCGCCATTACCGCCATTACCGCCGTTGCCAGATTTTTCATCCTTGCCGCCAGTACCAGCTAATGGCGGGGTCGGAGCTGACACTTTAGAATCTACTCTACCGCCGCCGCCAGCTCCAGCAGTTTCGGCGCCAACATCAAATGATCCGGCTCAGTTCAAGATTCCAGGGCAAGCTTAAGCTTGCGAATAGGCTTCAGATTGACTCTGAAAAGATTTTAGAATCAATGCTACGGGGTATGCTGATATACTTGAAGTATGAGTGACAGGGTTATATTGATCGATAAGCCGCCATGCATGACTAGCTTCGGGGTGGTGGCGCGAGTTCGCCGCGTACTTAGCCATCGGGCTGGCAAAAAAGTCAAAGTCGGTCATTGCGGGACGCTTGATCCGTTTGCGACGGGCCTGTTGATTTTGGTTACGGGCAAGGAATGCCGCAACGCGATGCGTTATACCAAGCTTGATAAGGTTTATGAAGCGACGTTCCGGTTGGGGCAGACTAGTACGACTGGCGACCCGGAAGGCGAAATTATGCCGTATGTTGCAAGCGACGAACTACAAGGAGCTGAATCTTCACCTTTACTCAAACAACCGGATGCAGCAGCAGTTAAGCATGTTCTAGCGCAATTTGTTGGCGATATCAAACAACGCCCGCCAGCGTTCAGTGCTATCAAAATTAACGGCCAGCGGGCCTACAAATTAGCTCGCAGCGGTAAAAAAGTTGATATTCCAGAACGCGCAGTGACGATTTATGCGCTGGAATTGCTTGATTACGCTTATCCGCTGCTCAAAGTTCGGGCCCATGTCTCTAGCGGTACCTATATTCGTAGTTTGGCAGTTGATATCGGTGAGGCGCTAGGTACGGGCGCTTACTGTCAAGAATTGCGCCGTACGCAGATTGCCGATTGGCAAGTTAGTCAAGCGCAAAAGCTAGCTGATTTTGGCATTGAATCATAAGAAGTATAAAAATTTGCTTATTTAGACTTTTTATGATATAATGAAAGAATGACAGATTATGAGAATCTTGCTCATACAGAGCCTGTACCTGATCAAGAAACATTCCATAACTTGCGCCGTCAAGCTGCGGAAACATTAAAACGAGTAGGTAAAGAAGTAGAGGAACCTGGCCGTTTATCGCTAGAGGGTCAGCCTCTCAAAAGTTTCTCATATCCACTGACGCCGGAATTGGTTAGTAAGGCTCTCCATTTTGATGACCAAGAGGCAGCTGTGCCGGAAGGTTGCGAATTAGTGTATGTGCCAGAATCGAAACAAGACGGCGAGATGTTTCAAGATGAGCTATACATGAGTGTTAAAAAACGTATTGAAAGTGTTCCGGGACAAATAGTTGAGGTTGTGGAACAATGGCTTATTTACGGCGGACTTGGACAACCGACAAGACATGAATATAGCGTAGACTATTATAGGAATGAGCAGCCGGAAACTTTAAATAATTTTATTCCAAGCAAAACGCTACCTGGCGCAGAAACGATTACCAAACTTATTAAGGGCTGGATAGACCAGTCTCGTCAGATGACGATTGACGATATTGAGAAAATCTATAAGGTGATAGATATGATAAGAAGTTCGCACAACTTGACTGATTAGCGGATCTCTGCTAAAGTTATTAGCTATGATATCAAAGGATAACAAAGCGAAAGCTATTGCTTTGACTCAGGTCAACGAGAACGACGTCGGCAGCCCGCAAGCGCAGATTTCGATCTTGACGGCTCGTATCAAAGAGGTGACTGAACATCTCAAGTCCAACAAGCACGACCGTATGGCGCGCCGCGGACTGATTCAGATGGTAGGTAAGCGCAAGCGCCTGCTGAAATACCTTGAGAAGACGAACTTTGAGGCCTACAAGGCAACGCTAGAGAAGCTCGGTCTGCGCAAATAAACGTGCAGCCTGGGCCAAAAACCGTCTCGTATCGAGGCGGTTTTTGGTTTGTAAAGGTAGATCGCGGCTGCCGTATTGCTAAAATTGCTAATCTAAGTAATAATATTGACAAAAAGCATAAGCTGTGTTAGCATAAAAAGGTAAGTAAGCGGCAAAAATAAAAATGATTACAAAAGAACGCTTCCCAACATCTTCTCGTGAGGTGACTAACAGCCGCGGCGAGTCGTTTGACTATAGAAGTACGGTATTGAGCCGATAGTTAAGTCTAACTCTCTTGATGGTGATAATTTTAGTACGCCGCACGAATGGACGCCGGCTGGCCGGGCCGAGAAAGTCAATGATGCTCGCGATGCGGTAGCGATTGCTTTCGGCGATAAGCCGCCCGCTTTGGCGCGCCAAGAGTCGAATACCGGCAGGCAGCTGCTAGTTGGCGAGGCTTCCAAAGCCGCTACTGACGGCGGCGCGGCACCGACGAACGAGCGTGCATCTACACGGCGAGTCCTTATTACTGGCGAGAAAATAACTGGTAAGTTACCGTCGCATGCTGACGCCGAGAGAGGGCCGCAAAGTGTTGATGAAATGCTCGATCGGCGTGCTCGACTGATAGAGAATGGTGTTCCAGGGGATATGGTTGATGGTATTGTCAGGGGTGAGCGTAACAGTGATAGAGGCGATAATCTAGTTCAATATGCTTCGCGGCCGCCAGCTGAGCAAGTAGCGTATGAGCAACCAGCTATACATGAGCAGCCAAAAGAGCTGGTTGCGCGTGAGACCAATGCTAGCGCTGCTATGCCCGAGGCAGAAGAGGTACCGCTACCGCCGCGTGCTGAGATTCCGAAAGCAGAAATTGATGCAGCCAAGCCGTCTAGCGAACCAGAACCTAAAGCGCCGAAAGAAAGTGTGCCGCTAGAAACCGCTAGAAACGAAAGTCCAAAGATAGAGGCTACAGAAACTAAACCTGCCACAAGTAATCGCACCGCCGAGAAAAATCCGGCAGAAGATAAGACATCGCCAGTAGAATCTCAATCAGATGGCAATCAAAAAAATACGGTAGAATCTGAAGCAGACGTATCAAAGTCAGACGGAAAACAGGCCGCTGGAGAGCAAAATACGACAAAACCTGGCGAGCGCCAACAAAGAGCCAACAAATGGGCGGGAGACTTCTTGAGGGCTTATGGCGGATTTCTCGACCAAAATGTTAGGGCAGAGTTAGCTGATAGGCTAAAAGCTAAAGGCGGACTAAATGTTGATGCAAAAACTCTTCAAGCAATGTCTAACTTAGTGAAAAAAGCTGGCCCGCAGTCGCTGGTATGGCAAACTGAACCAGGCAGCGGCTCAGCTTTGCAGCAATTTGCTGGCAGAGCTCGCAGAGATCTACAGAGTATCATTGAAAGTTTATAGTTTATAACTATTTGTGTACTAAACCTCCGCAATTGTGTATAATATAAACACAAGTAAGTGAAAGGAGTTCGCAATGGCGTTTGGGCCGATGATGAAATTAACAACCGATAGGGGCTTATCGGTTGAACTGGCGCCGTTTGCGCGCGATAATCTAGCGGTGTTTGTCGAGGGTTTTGCGCGCGGCACGGTAACACAGTACTTATCAGCGCACCGAGCGCAGACAATCGAGACCGAGCAGTCCTGGTATGATGAAATGATCAAGAATAAAACCAGCCTAAACTGGGGTATTTGGGTTATAGATGGCGACAAGCGCCAGCTGATCGGCAACACAGCGCTTACCGAGATAACCAAAGATCACGTTCATTATGCGACAAGCGGTATAGTTATTGCCGATAAAAAATATTGGGGCCAGGGGATTGCCAGTGCTTGCCATCGGGCACGAACCTGGTATGCTTTCGAAAATCTAGGTTTACACCGGATCAAGTCGGCGGTTATTCACGGCAACGCGGCGAGCTGGCGGGCGCTTGAGAAGTGCGGCTACGAACTTGTCTATACCGAGCGCAATGAAGAGTTCGTGAACGGTAAATTACGCCACATGGATTGCCTGGAATGCCTCAACCCGGCAGATTGGGCCTGGCGGCAGTGGTGGGGCGATGATCGCCCGCCGCGAAAGAGCTTGGAGGCGCGCAAACGGGCGCAAGCGGCGGTTGATTGGGCGCGGCAAAACGTGACGCTAGAGTAGTTGTTGGTGCTGCTCGTTGAAATTATCGACGACGAGGACTGGCTGGTTGCTATTGATGTACTGTGCGATATCGGTGTGCTGTAGAAATTCGGGGTAGAGAACGCATTGCGACGGGTCGATATACTCGCAAAGCGCTAATTCTTGGGCGCCATGCGTTGTTTGGCTAATGTCAATATCAGTAAAGTCATCAGGATTATCGACCGCGAAGAAGAACTCTAATTCCTCTTCGTAGCCAGCCCGCGATGATGGGAATTGCTGAATGAATAGCAGTTTGCCAGGTTTGGCGGTCACGCCAGTTTCTTCGCGTAATTCGCGGATTAAACATTCAGTTAGCGACTCGTGCGGGTCGAGACCGCCGCCTGGTACGGCGTAATAAGGGGCCGCTTGGTCGCCGCGGCGATGTTTGACGGCGAGTATTTTTCCTTCGCGATAAATAATAGCGCGTACATTAATGCGCCGCCCAGTATATAGACTTTCGGTTTGTGGCATAAGGCCTCCTTGTTGATTAAGTTTGAATAGCTTGCGATTAGCTTAATTTAGCAGGGGCTAGCATTAAGATATAATATCAAGGATATTGTTCGGTTGCCAGAAAAAAGTGTCCAGAATTAACCCTATTACCATCGCTTTGCTGGAAAACAACGGTTAGAGGTCTTTGATCGCCATCATCTAAGTCCAGAGAGTTAGGGTGTTTGGTTACGCCTCTAGCCTCGAGTTGAGGTGAGTCGTCAGACCCGAACAATCCATCTGCTTCGTCTATTCGGCGGAGATCAGTAAATGAAGCTTTAACTTGAGCAATGACGGCTCTAACTGAGGTTTTTCCTATACCAGCAGATACAACTATGATAGAATCCACTTAGGAATAAACTTGCGAACCCCTTATGAGATGTTGCAAAGGTAGGGGGATTTGTACGTAGCATGATAAAATATAGATGAAATAATGCTTACAGTCTGTTATAATAAGACAGTTATCGTTAACGCGGAAGTGATAGAGATGAGAATTTGTTGCCTGCGGCGTTAGGGCGCTATAGCCTCGCCGAAGACGAATTTTCACCCCTGTTACTGCCGCGAAGAAAGGAGCTCTTTATGAGTATTATCAACCCGAGCGGCAAAGAGATTTTTGCTGTCGAGACGGAATTGTGCGGTCGGCCGCTAAGTATTGAGGTTAACCGCGTTGGTTTTCGGACGACTGGCAGTGTGCTGGTGCGCTATGGCGACACGGTGGTGCTGGGTAGCGCTCAGGTCGGTTCGCGGCCGGTGCAGCTAGATTATTTCCCGCTGTCGATTGATTATGAAGAAAAGTTTTATGCTGCCGGTAAAATTTCTGGCTCGCGGTTTATCAAGCGCGAGGGTCGGCCCAGCGACGAAGCAGTACTGATCGGCCGGTTGATCGACCGCCCGATTCGGCCGCTGTTTCCAAAGGGCTACCGCCAGGAAGTGCAAGTGGTGGCGACAGTGCTGAGCATGGATCCGGATTTCCGCCCGGACGTGGTGGCGATGATTGCGGCGTCGAGTGCCTTGATGCTGACCGGGACGCCGTTTGACGGGCCGGTGGCGGGCTTGCGGGTGGGCCGCGTGAATGGTGAGTTTAAGGCCTTTTTGACACCCGAGGAGCGCCAGCAATCTGATTTGGACCTAGTGGTGGCCGGTATTGCCAGCGGTATTACCATGGTGGAAGCTGGTGCTAAGGAGGTATCAGAAGAGGTAATCGTCGATGCGATGGCCTGGGCGCACCAGATGATGCAGCCGGCGATTGCTTTGCAGCGAGAACTGGCGGCCAAAGTGGCGCCAGTCGCGCAGGAATATGAATTAGTTTTACCCGACGAAACAATTCAGCAGACGGCTGATGCGTGGGTTGATGGCAAGCTGGGCGAGAAAATTCGCCGGCCGTATCCAGAGCGTAATGAAGTGGTTAACGAGATTCGCTGGGCATTCCACGAAGCGATGGCCGAAAAGCTGGGTTTGAGTGCTGAGGAATACGACGAAGTACGCGACGAGTACGATGAAGCATTCACCTTGGCGTTGCATAAAGATGTTCGCCGCGGTATCGTCGAGGATAATATGCGTCCAGACGGCCGCAAACTAACTGAAATCCGCCCGTTAAGCTCAGAGGTTGGTTTGCTGCCGCGAGCGCACGGCTCAAGCCTGTTTACCCGCGGCGTGACGCAGGGTATGAATATTGTGACTTTGGCGCCGCTGAGTTACGCGCAGCTGGTTGATACTATGGAGGTCAATGACGGCGAGCGGCGCTACATGCACCATTACAATGCGCCGGGCTATACGGTTGGCGAGGTCAAGCGGATGGGCAGCCCAGGCCGGCGCGAAATTGGCCACGGCTACTTGGCGGAGCGAGCCTTGACGCCGGTGCTGCCGAGTGAAGAAGACTTCCCATACGCCATCCGTAGTGTCACCGAAATCATGAGCCAGAACGGTTCGACGTCGATGGCAGCGACCTGTTCAAGCTGCTTGGCGCTGATGGATGCTGGCGTACCTCTCTCGGCGCCAGTTAGCGGTATTGCCATGGGTCTGATGATGGACGGCGATACGCCGTACGTACTAAGTGATATTGCTGATGCCGAGGATTTTGCCGGTGATATGGATTTCAAGGTGACCGGTACCAGCAAAGGCATCACGGCGCTGCAGATGGATATGAAAGTGCATGGTTTGCCAGTGGCAGTGCTGCGCCAAGCGATTGAGCAGAGTAAGGCTGGTCGGGCGCATATTTTGGAACATATGCTGAGTGTGCTGTCGGCGCCGCGCGAAGCACTCAGTCCGTACGCGCCGCGGATTGAAAAGCTAAAAATTGATCCAGATAAAATCGGCGCGGTGATCGGCAAAGGCGGCGAGGTGATTAACAAGATTACCAGCGAGACTGGTGCCGAAGTCGACATCAAGGAAGACGGCTTGATTACCATCGCCAGTCCGAACGGCGAATCAATTGAGAAGGCGCTTGCTTGGATTAAAAGCCTGGTCGAAGAGCCAGAAGTTGGCAAAATTTACCAAGGCAAGGTCGTCAGCATCAAAGATTTCGGAGCGTTCGTGAATATCCTGCCGGGAATTGACGGTATGTTGCATATTTCACAACTATCGGATAAACGAGTCGGCAAAGTAACTGATGTCTTGAAAGAGGGTCAAACGGTACGTGTTAAGTTAACAGAAATTGATAACCGCGGGCGCCTAAGCTTGACAATGAAGGGAATTAAACAGCGATAATATTTCTACGTAAACGAATACTATACGGAACAGCTTGAGTTTTGCTATACTTAATAGAGATACACTTATAAAAGAGGGGAAGTCTATGAACAATCAACCGCAACCACCTGAATCGCCGCAGCCAGTGCCGCCTGCGCCGCAGCCAGCTCCAATGTCCGCGCCGCCTATGCAACAGCCGGGGATGCCGCCGCAAATGCCGGTCAAAAAAGGTCTTAGTAAAGGGGCTTTGTGGGGGATAATTGGCGGTTCTGTTGGATTTTTACTGCTGATTATCGTAATAGTGGTTGTTTTGCTGCTTAATATGGGGCCGAGCAAAGAAGATTACCGTCAAGCCGTTTCGTGGATGAATGATGAAAGCTCGAAATTGAACAGTTTGCAGTATTCATCTGTACGTAATCCAGAAGCCTACAAAGAAACGGTTAATAGCGCTATCAAGAGCCGCGATGAGCTAAACGACAAATTATCGAAATCTAAGATTATGCACGATAAAGCTGTCAAAGAAGCTTACGATAAGTATAAGAAAGCTTACGATGTTGCTAAGCCGGAAATGGAGGGCTTGTCGCAGTACGTAGAGGTTTATAGCGAGGTCAGAAAAAAATGCGATAACGTATTTTATCTTGGCCATATAAGCAAGAAACCGGATGAAGTTGATAAGGAAGTCAGTCAAAAATACGGCGATTGTACATCCTTGATGCAGAAACTGAGCAAATCAAATAATAGCAATGTGGCTAATTTCGGCAAAGAATGGAGCGATTACTATGCTTCGCTGAAGAAATACTATGTCGAATACGCTAGAGCCTATACTAGCGGCAATTTCAGCGCTCGGCCGCGCCGTCCGATAGAGCCGTCGACTACTGGCTATACGTTAATTACTAACGCTAGCCGCAAAGTTACCGATAGCGGAATGGATCGGTACTACAACGACTTTTCAAGCGTTGTCAATCGAAAATTAACTGCGCTGCGTTAATATTCGCCGCGCCGGTAGTACCCTCTGTATCAGCAGAGGGTACTATTTTGGTAAAATGTAATTATGGATAAGCAAGCTGAATTAGACGCCTTGGCGGCGGAAATTATCAAATCTGGGGTTTGTTCGGAATTGGCGGCTCAAGCGACGCAGCTGGTGATGGGCGATGGCAATGCTGATGCTGATATCGTATTCATTGGCGAAGCGCCGGGTAAGAATGAGGATTTGCAGGGCAAGCCGTTCGTCGGCGCAGCGGGCAAATTTCTCGACGAGATGCTGGCGGCAGCTAGTTTGCGGCGCTCAGATGTTTATATTACCAACATTGTGAAGTACCGGCCGCCAAATAACCGCGACCCGCTGCCAGAGGAGAAGCGTCAGTTTTGGCCGTATTTGATGCGGCAATTGGAAATTATCCAGCCAAAAGCAGTGCTGACATTGGGGCGGCACAGCGGCGGCGGTTTTATCCCTGGATTAAGGATTAGCCAAGACCACGGCCGGCCGCGGCGAGTGCGCTTGCATGAGTTAGAGTTTGTAGTAATCCCGCTGTATCATCCAGCAGCGGCGCTGTACAATGGCAGCATGCGTCAGACGCTGATTGATGATTTTATGCGGGCGGCGGCGTTTGTGCAGCAGAATAATCCTGAATCGTAAGATTGTCACACTGGCAACCTATAGATATCTGCTCAAAAGTCAGGGCTTATTTCCAATTCGTTTATTAAACTCTTGCAAAAACTAAGCAACCGTAGTATAGTGGATAATCGATATCCACTATATCTAATTTACGGAAGGACGAACATGAAACTATCGGGAGCTGTTGAACAAGCATGCTGTATCATGGCAATTTTAGCTGATCCGCAGCGAAAAGCGCCGATGACCAACGATGCTTTGGCAGAAAAGATGGCAGTATCGCCGACCTATCTGAAGAAAATTAGCCGCAAGCTGGTGGTGGCGCGGTTGATTACTTCGACGCAGGGCGCTGGTGGCGGTTTCATTTTGGCGCGGGAAATGGGCCAAGTGACGCTGCATGATGTGGTGCTGGCGATTGAAGGCGAAGCGCCGTTTTTCCAGCCTCAAGGAATTGTCGAAAGAGTGTTTGCGTCGCGGCCTCGTCAGGTGGAAATTGGCATGACTATGATTGAAAAAGTCTTTTCCGAGGCGCAAGAGAAGTGGAGCGAGTATCTAAAAACGGTAACGTTAGAAGACGTTGTCAAGGAGGTAATGCATGGTTGAAAAATTAAAGCGGCTGTCAAATAGACGCCGCGTCAATATGGTGCGAGCCGAATGGCAGCACCTCTGCAAAAACAAAATATTACTACTGTCGATGGCGGTTATTTCGTTTATTCCGATTATGTACAGCGGTTTTTTCTTGGGCTCAATTTGGGATCCATATGGGCAGGTGAAAAATCTGCCGGTAGCGTTTGTTAATGAGGACAAAGGCGCGCAGCTGAACGGTCAAACGGTAAATATTGGGCAATCTGTTAAGCAAAAACTCAAAAGTAATCATGATTTGGGCTGGGAATTTGTAAATAAACAGCAGGCTGATGATGGGGTCAATAGCGGCCATTTCTATGCAGTGGTGACTGTTCCGACGGATTTTTCGGCAAAAGCGGCGTCGATTACTGCTGCTCAACCGCAGCAGGCGGTGATTCGCTACACGACTACGCCAGCCAAGAACTATATTGGTTCGCTGGTCAGCAATCAAGCGTCTGAAAAAGTCAAAACGTTGGTGGCTGAGCAAATCACTCAGGCGTACGCTAAGGGTGTGTTGGAAAATATCGGTAAGCTCGGCGATGGTCTGGAGACAGCAGCGGGCGGCGCAGCTAAACTGCACGGCGGTTTGACGCAGCTGCAAGCGGGCGCGCAGACGTATACTGGCGGCGTCAGGCAATTGGCGGTAAATCAGTGGGCGATGGCTAATGGATTAGCGCGGCTCGGCGATGGATCGCGCCAGTTGCAGGCAGGTTTGGGGCAATTGTCGAACGGTTTGCCAAGCGAATCGCAAGTTGCGCAGTTAACAAACGGTATGAAACAGTTGCAGGCAGGCCTCAATCAATTAAATACCAGCGTCCATAACCCGTCGCCAATATTGGCCAGCCAGCAGAATAAGGTACAGAATGAGGCGCAAGCTTTGGCGCAAACGATGCAAACGTCCTCGGCGGACTTAGCGGCAGCGAGCGGGACGCTGCAGACACTGAGAGCTAATGCAGCAAATTCTGGCGGTTCGACAACCATAACTTTGCCGCAAATTAGCCAGCTTTCCCAGGCGCTTAATAAAACGCAAACGATTAGCGTTCAAGCAGCTGCGCTGCTTAAAGATTTGCAGATACTTACTCAAAGTCTGTCAACGCAGCAAGCACAATTGCAAACCGGCGTTTCTACGCTGAACAACGGCGTTAACCAGCTGGTGCCAAATGCAATCACTGCTCTTAATGGTTATAACAGCGTAAGAGCAGCGAATAATCAGTTGCTGGCCGGCTCGACATCGCTAACAAATGGTCTGGCGCAGTCGCAAACTGGCAGCCAACAGCTAGCGAATGGCGCGCGGCTGTTAGATAGCCGCTCTGGTGTACTGACGAATGGCGCCTCGCAATTGGCGGGCGGCGCAGATACTTTGGCTACGAAGTTGGCGGATACCTCCCAGCAACTCAGAATACAACCAACTGGCGCAGCCACTCAGCAGCAGATGGCCAGTCCGGTGAAGTCGGAAACGACCAAACAGGGCGACGTGCCGAATTACGGCTATGCGCTGGCGCCGTACGTGTTATCGCTGAGCTTGTTTGTCGGGGCGATTGCTCTGAATATTATTTATCCAATCCGCAAAACTTTTGCCGAGCAGGAAAACGCTTTTCGCTGGTGGCTAGCCAAAGCTTCGGTTACTGGCGCAGCGGCTTTCGTTCAGGCAACCATCTTGATGCTGATCATGGTTTACTGCCTGGGTTTAGTGCCAGATCACCCAGTAAACTTCATCGGGGCGATTTATTTGACGTCGTTTGTCTATATGTCAATCGTATCTCTTCTGGTAATTGTGCTGGATAATCCAGGACGCTTCCTAGCGATGGTACTATTGGTGTTGCAACTGGGGTCGAGCGAGGGAACGTTCCCGATTCAAACAGCCAATGGCTTCTTTCAGGCGGTTAATCCGCTGGTGCCGATGACTTATTCTATTCGGGCGTTACGCCAGGCTATTTCGGGAGGCTTAGGTAGTTCGTTCTATAGTGATAGCATGTGGGTGCTAGCGGGATTCTTGCTGGCGGCTAACTTGTTGACGATCGGTTTCTTTATCTACCGCGGTAAGCGCAAGTTCGCTCATACTTCGGTGGATGGCGACGATTAACCTTCTTTGAAGCTTTTAGAAAATGCCAGCG
>ERZ772956.2436-NODE-2436-length-11796-cov-18.922835_pt1 | contig 11796 bp, 10 predicted proteins | sample MGYA00580683_ERZ772956 | MGnify/ENA primary metagenome ERZ772956 (study PRJEB29015, sample SAMEA2738077) | human oral metagenome | biome: human oral; feature: human-associated habitat; material: saliva | place: China | collected 2212 ...
TCCCCGGCCTCGTTCATTGACGAGGCCGGGGAGGGTGTGCGAGATCGTCGAAGCTTTGAGGGAGGCGCGCAAGGCGTCGTAGCGTAAGCTAAGCGTGCGCTTCGCCTCATCTGTTCGCTGTGGTGACGCGCATCATGAGCGGAATATATGAGGGCGTGTTGACCCTGGCAAGGAAATCGAGGGCATAGTGGCGGCAATGATCGAGTGAGCGGAGCTGCACAAGACGATCTGGCGCATCGCCAACGACCTGCGCGGAAGCGTGGACGGGTGGGACTTCAAAAGCTACGTGCTGGGCTTCCTGTTCTACCGCTTCATCTCCGAGAAACTGACGGACTACATGAACGCCTCCGAGCGAGAGGGGATCCTCTCTGAAGGTGGAACGCCTGAGGAAGCTGCAGCCTTCGATTACGCGACCCTCAGCGACGAGGAGGCGGAGAGTGATCGCGAGAATATTGTGAGGGAAAAGGGGTTCTTTATTCGTCCCTCCGACCTGTTCGGGAACGTACGTGCGCGGGCGGCCGCTGACGAGAATCTGAACGAGACCCTCGCCTATGCCTTCCGATTCATCGAAAACTCCGCGCGAGGCAGGGGCTCTGAGTCTGACCTGCGTGGCCTCTTCGACGACGTGGACGTGAACTCAACAAAGCTCGGCAACACGGTTGCGCAGCGCAACGCAAAGCTCGTCAAAATTATGGACGCCGTCGGTGACCTGCCACTGGAACACGGTGTCACGCAGATCGATGCCTTCGGCGATGCGTATGAGTATCTGATGACGATGTACGCCTCAAGCGCGGGTAAATCGGGCGGCGAGTTCTACACGCCCCAGGAAGTCGCCGAGGTCCTCGCGACCCTCGCCCTGGACGGGCGCTCTGACGTGGCTCGTGTGTACGACCCGTGCGCGGGTTCGGGGTCGCTGCTCCTCAAATTCGCGAAGCTGCTGGGGCCGTCGAGCACCCGCCAGTATTTCGGTCAGGAGATCAACCTGACAACGTACAACCTGTGCCGCATCAACATGTTCCTGCACGATGTCAACTTCTCAAACTTTGACATCGCGCTGGGGGATACCCTGACGGAGCCCGCCCACTGGGACAATCAGCCTTTCGACGCGATCGTCTCGAACCCGCCGTATTCCACGAAGTGGGCGGGTAAGGACGACGTCGCTCTCATCAACGACCCGCGTTTTGCCTCAGCGGGCGCGCTGGCCCCTAAATCCAAGGCCGACCTGGCCTTCACCATGCATATGCTGCACTGGCTGGCAGAGGATGGGACGGCCGCGATCGTCGAGTTCCCGGGTGTCCTGTACCGTGGTGCCGCCGAGGGGAAGATTCGACGCTACCTGGTCGAAAACAACTTTGTGCACGCGGTCATCCAGCTGCCGCCGGATCTGTTCTTTGGGACGACGATCGCGACCTGCATCATCGTGTTGAAGAAGGCACGTCCCGACCACAGCGTCCTCTTCGTGGACGCGTCCGCTGAGTGCGTGCGTGAGGGTAACAAGAATCGGCTGACGGCGGAGAACCAGCAGCGAATTCTGTCCCTCGTGTCCGAGCGCCAGGCTGTGGACCACGTGGCGGCGCTGGTGTCGATCGACGACATTGAAGACAATGACTGGAACCTGTCGGTGTCCTCCTACGTCGAGCACGAGGATACACGCGAGCAGGTGGACATCGTCGAGCTGAACACTCGCATCGCCGGCATCGTGGAGCGTCAGCGTGAGCTGCGCGCCTCCATCGACGCGATCGTCGCAGAACTGGAGGCTGACCGATGAGCCGCCTCGCTGACCTGATCGCGCAGCTGTGCCCGGACGGGGTGGAGTATCAGCCCCTGAGCGAACTCGTACGTATTCGAAATGGATGCGACTATAAGATGTTGTCATCGGGAAATGTGCCCGTGTACGGTTCGGGTGGTGTGATGACGCATGTTTCGGAGGCTCTTGGTGAAGGGCCGACGGTTCTAATTCCACGAAAAGGATCTCTCGATAACATTTTCTTTGTGGAGGGGAAATTTTGGACTGTCGATACGATTTTTTACACGGAAATCGCTTCAGATCTTGATCCGAAGTTCTTCTATTACAAAATGAAGACAATGCATCTGTCCCAGATGAACGAGGCAGCAGGCGTACCGAGTATGAATCGGTGGTGTCAATGGGTGGTAGCAATGAGTTGGTTGAATGCTTCTGTGGGGGTGCGGTAGCCGAGGGTGGCTCTGGGGCAGTTGTTCAGTTCGTAGGCGATGGCGTCGAGGTAGGGCTGGTGGCTGGTGATGGGGGTTCCTTTGGGAAGGTAGCGGCGGATAAGTCGGTTGGTATTTTCGTTTGTTCCTCGCTCCCAGGGGCTATGGGGGTGAGCGAAGAACACCTCCACGCCGGTATCTTGGGTGAGGCGCTGGTGGTGGGCCATTTCCCGTCCTTGGTCCCATGTCAGTGTTCGCATCGCTCCTTCGGGTAGGCCCTGGATGCGGCGGGTGAGCGCATCACAGACCTGGTCGGCCCTGCGTCCCAGTGGCAGGGCCACGATGATCAGGTAGCGGGTGGTGCGCTCGACCAGGGTTGCGCACGCACTGGCCCCATCTTTGCCGATGATGAGGTCCCCCTCCCAGTTGCCAGGGATCATCCGGTCAGCAATGTCGGGGCGTTCGTCAATTAATCGCATGCCGACAATGGGTGGTGTGCGCCCGCCTGCAGGGGGTTTCTTGCGCATCCACCGCCTGGAGGGCAGGCATACGCCGTGCTCGATCAGCGTCTTCTTGGGGTGGGCGTAGATCCACGTGTAGATCGCCTCGTGGCTGATCATGCGGCCCCCTGGGCGTGGGGAGAATTATCCATAGGAGCCACTGTGCCACATGCCTCCACGCTCAGGCGTCCGCTGATCTGGCGGGGCGTGCGCCCCTGCGACAAATCAAAGATCACGCGGCGGCGGAGAATCTCATCGCGGTCCAGGAGCCGCTTCTTAGGGCGGCGCCTGGCCACCTGCGCTGCTCTCCCGGCATCCTCGGCCTGGTACACGCCGCCAGGACCCCGATGGCGGGCGATTTCACGGCACACCACCGAGGGGCTACGCCCAATCAAGTGGGCGATACGCGTCTGGGACAAGCCCGCCTCCAACCCCGCCATGATCGCCGCGCGATCCTCAACACTCAGCATCCGACGACACCCCATGATCAGCCTCCGAACAGCATCACCGCTACACGAAAATTGCTTACACCCTATGACACTGCCATCAAAAGAAACTTGGTCGTATTCTCATTCCTGTTCCTCCGCTGGAAGTGCAGCGGGAGATCGTGAGAATATTGGATCAATTTACAACGCTGGAAGTGGAGCTGGAAGCGGAGCTGGAAGCAAGGCAGGCCCAGTACGAGTACTACCGCAACCACTTGCTCTCGTATGAATCCATGGCCGCCCGTGGTCCGTTCAGTTGGATTCCCCTTCGGGAGCTCGGCGTTTGGAGTGGGGGCGGGACTCCTTCAAAGAGTCGAGCTGACTATTGGGATGAGGGTAACATCCCGTGGATTACACCGAAAGATATGCGATCATCGAAAATTCAGAATTCGATGATGAATGTTACCGACAGAGCTGTGCGCGAGTCTAACGTCAAACTGATTGAGGCTCCCTCAATCGCTCTTGTTGTGCGTTCTAGTATTTTGCAGCACACGTTTCCTATTGCGCAGATTGATGTTGATGCGACATTTAACCAGGACATGAAAGCTCTTGTCGTAGATATTGATCGTTTCGAGCATCGGTATATTTACTACGCACTATCAGCAAATGGGCAAGAGATTCTGAGGCAGACATCGAAGCAAGGTGGCTCGGTTAACTCGCTTGTCGTTCCGCGGTTGATGGACTTTGAAATTCCTGTGCCTACGCTCGACGAGCAAAGGCGTATCGCCGATTTGCTGGACCGCTTCGATGCCCTCGTGAACGACATTACGTCGGGTCTGCCCGCCGAGATTGCGGCACGCCGCGCCCAGTACGAGCACTACAGAGACCGCCTGCTGTCCTTCCCCGAGAAGAAGGCCGAATAACGAACTGAGGGGGCGGGTGTTAGACCCGCCCCCTCAGTGGTAACTAGCCCCTGCTTCGATGGGGATCGTTCCCAGGCTTGATGGTGTCCTGGGCGCGGATTTTCCCGTTCTCTCCTCGCGTCCGCATCTCGCCGCCACCCTGATTAGCCAGAATGTCGCGTGCGCGCTGTTGAGCAGCTGCCTGCGTAGGTTCAACCGCGGATGCTCTGGATGCGTTCGGATCGAAAATACCCCATCCGTCGCCATGTCGGCGTACTTCTCGAATGTTCATTCGTCACCTCCTTTCTCCTATGTAGGGAGGGTAGAAGGTGGCATGCACATCTGCGTCCAGTCCATCTGCAAGTGGTGAACGGCCGGTGTTCGATTCTGTGTAGCTGCTTCGACTTCGCACGTAGCTCTCTTGCGTGGCTTTTGAAGTGATCTCTCTAAACCTTGATACTCCGCTGAAAAGACTTCGCGAAGGAAGCGCTTGGGCGGGAAATGGCGTGCGGGACTCGTTGTTTGCGGGCAGCGTTTCCTCCGACAGGACCCTCGAATACGCGTGTTCCCCTCGCGCACGCGCGAGGGGAACACGCGGGCGTGACTTCAGTTTGCCGTCCACGAGTGGACTATTACGAGGCTCTGGTTCGCCAGGTTTCGCGGGTACGGCCCGTATTCGAGCGGCCCATGTCAGTCCTTAGCCTTGCTCTTCAGGCTGGTGTGCTCATCGACTCCGGCGAAAGGTGCCAACGGACGCTCAGATGAGAACGGGATGCTCCAGATAGTAGCTGCGCATTGCGTCCTGGGTAATGACTGTGTCTGATGGTTCGGAGGGCTTCCGGCCGTCGCGCGCATCGAGCCAGGGGGATTCTCGGTGTGTGCGTTCGCTCAGCTCAGCACCAGTCGCGTGTCCCATCGCAGCACACACATTGTCGATAACAGAACGTTCGTGATCGGTCAGAGTCGACGAATCGCCGCCTTCTAGCTCGCCTGGACGAATCAGAAACTTTCCGCGATGCAGGGCATAAAGTTCCGGAACGACCGGGCCGCCCCGCCACGCCCGAAAGTCCTCCGGGAAGAGCTGCACTCCATGCTTCGTGAGGTGCTGAGCCTGGGAGTAGAAGGCAAGCTTCTGGAGCTTCATGGTCGTGATCGTATCCGTGCGCTCCAGGATGTAGGTTGCGACATCAACGACTGAACGTGCCATGATGTCCCCTTTCCTCAGATGGGCTTCCGCATCACTATACTCTGAATATGAAGCAAAATCAGCGGGAACGCGTGAGTCGCGAGGCGGCTTCCAAAGCTGGAAAACGCCTCAAGACTAGTAAAGGGCACGATGAACGAGCGCTCGCTACAGCTCAGCTATGGCGTGTGCAACACCTGGAGCCGACAGCGCGTTGCTTCGAGGCGCTTGCAAGGTGTGCTGAACAGTTTGAGGGTGCGGTTGTGTCCTATCGGCTCAAGCGTATGACCTCGATCCTGAGGAAGCTCCTGCGGCTCAACAGCAACTTCAAACTCGGTACGCTTGATGATATCGGGGGGTGCAGACTCATTGTGAGAAGTGTTGCTGAGGTGTACCGTGCGGTGGCGGTTCTCAATGAGGAACTGGGTACATGGAAAGCTAAAGACTACATCAGTAGACCCCAATCAAGCGGCTATCGAAGCTATCACGCCATCTACCAAATTCCTGAGGGAGGTATCTCGTATCGGATCGAGGTTCAAATACGCACACACCTGCAGCATCTCTGGGCAACAGGGGTGGAAGCGGTCGGCGAAGTCTACGGTGTCGAATACAAGAGTCCGGACGTTCAGGACAACCTCGAGGGAGAGTCTCTCGAGCGTCAGAGATTCCTGGCGCTGAGCTCTCACCTTTTCGCTCTCGAAGAAGGAACGCCGGGAATCCCTGACGTATGTGAGGACCTGTCTGCAGTATGCTGTGAGATCGACGAGATCTGTGGCTCGACCATGCTGCTGAGTGAGCTTGCTGCTGCACGCAGCGGAATCGTTGTTTCGACAGATGCAGACGAACACGATGAGTACTTTCTTCTTTGCCTGATCCGTGATCTCCAGTTTTTTTGATATCGTCGGCTTCCCGGGCTTTTCAGAAGCGAATGAGGAATATCAGCGTCTCGAGAGGGAAGCGCTTATGGCAGGTGATCAGGATCAGTTGTTTGTTGCAGAACCGAAGTTCGACAATGTCGTTCTGGTGAAGGCCGGGAGTGCCGAATTGATTCGGCAGTCATACTTGAACTACAGCCTTGGAGTCGGCCAGTTCATCGATAGGATCGAAGGGCTGCTTGCAGGACACAGTTAGGGGCAGAAACGAGGCAGCCTGGACGCAGATGAGGACGGGGCACGTTAGCATCGAAACAACCTCATGAAGGCGGGAGGGAAGCCTCCCGCAGACCCAGCCCCCGGCCTCGACCGAGACCCGTAGAGAAAGGAACGCGAGTGTCCACCGACGCACCTCGCCCCCGCATTGAACCCGTCGTCCTCACCGACGACTTCACGGTCGTCGGCCTGTACGAGCCGACCCGCGAGGAGGAACGCGACTACCAGAGCGAAGGCTCGCTCGAAGACGCCCTCATCAACCAGCTGCGTGGCCAGGCCTACGAGTACGCGGACATCCACGACGCGGCCGGCCTCGAAGCAAACCTGCGTGCTCAGCTGACGGCCCTCAACGACTACCACTTCACCGACGACGAATGGCGGCGCTTCTACCAGCACAACATCGTCGATGTCCCCTCGGCTGACGCCAACCCTGTGGTCGCCAAAGCCCGGCGCATCCAGGAGGACCACGTGCAGGTCCTCACCCGCGACGACGGCACGCCCAAGAACATCCGCCTCATCGACAAGACCAACATCCACCGCAACAAGGTGCAGGTCATCCACCAGTACGCAGTCGACACGGGGCTGCGTTCCAACCGCTACGACGTCACCATCCTCGTCAACGGACTGCCCCTCGTCCACATCGAACTCAAACGACGCGGCAAAAAACTGCGCGAAGCCTTCAACCAGATCGACCGCTACCAGCGCGACTCCTTCTACGCCGGAGACGGCCTCTTCGGCTACGTACAGATCTTCGTTATCTCCAACGGAGCCCAGACCAAGTACTACTCCAACACCGTACGCCTCCAACACATCCGCGAAAACGTCGGGCACAGGCGCGAAGTCGCCGCCGCCAACGCCCACTCCTACGAATTCACCAACTGGTGGACCGACGCCGCCAACAACCAGATCCCCGACCTTACCGACTTCGCGGCTACCTTTCTGGCCAAGCGCACCATCCTCGCAATCCTCACCCGCTACTGCGTCCTCGATACCTCTGACAAGCTCCTCGTCATGCGGCCCTACCAGATTGCCGCCACCGAAGCGATCCTCCAGCGCATCAAGACATCCACCATGAACAAGCAAACCGGCACCGTCGCAGCCGGAGGATACATCTGGCACACGACGGGTTCCGGAAAGACCCTCACCTCCTTCAAGACGGCGAAGCTCGCTGCTGGCATGGAAGGCGTCGACAAGGTCCTCTTCGTCGTCGACCGCAAGGACCTGGACCACCAGACCATCAAGGAATACAACACCTTCGCCGCGGGAACGGTCTCTGCGAACCAGTCCACTCGACAGCTCGCCGAACAAATCAACGATGCATCCATCCCGATCATCGTCACGACCATCCAAAAGCTCTCCACATTCGTCAAGGCAAACCGCGGACACGCCATCTACAACGGGCACGTCGTCCTCGTCTTCGACGAGTGCCACCGCAGCCAATTTGGCGACATGCACACCGACATCACGCGCGCGTTCCGCAACTATCACCTCTTCGGCTTCACCGGTACCCCCATCTTCGCGGAGAATGCCTCCAGCTCCGGGAAAGCAAACCTGCGCACCACTGAGCAGGCCTTCGGGGACCAGCTGCACTCCTACACCATCGTCGACGCCATCCGGGACAAGACCGTCCTGCCCTTCCGCGTCGACTACGTCAACACCTTCCGAGTACGCGATGGTATCGACAACCGCGAGGTGGAGGGCATCGACACTGACAGTGCCTACATGAACCCGGCACACATCTCGTCAGTCGTCTCCTACATCCTCGAGCACTTCGACCATAAGACGAAGCGTCACGCCTCCTACCAGCTGCGTGACCAGCGGGTGGCAGGATTCAACTCCCTGTTCGCCACCTCCTCCATCAAGGCCGCCCGCGCCTACTACCAGGAGTTCGCTCGCCAGCAGGCTGACCTGCCTCCCGCACGCAGGCGCTCCGTCGGCATCATCTACTCCTATGCGCCCAACGCCGATGCACCCGGAACCGGCCTGCTCACCGAAGAATCCATGGACCCCTCGGCCCTCTCCCAGGACGACCGCGCCTTCCTCGACGACGCGATCGCCGACTACAACCAGCAATTCGGCACCAACTTCGGCACCGACGCATCGGGATTCGAGCACTACTACGAGCACCTATCTCGCGTCCTCGCCGAGAAACGCATCGATCTGGTCATCGTCGTCGACATGTTTCTCACCGGCTTCGACTCCAAGTCACTCAACACTCTGTGGGTCGACAAGAACCTGCGCGCCCACGGCCTCGTCCAAGCCTTCTCACGTACCAACCGAATCCTCAACTCGGTGAAAACCTACGGCAACATCGTGTGCTTCCGGAATCTTGAACAGGCCACTGAAGACGCGATCGCCCTCTTCGGCAACAAAGACGCGCGTGGACAAGTGCTGCTGCGCCCTTACGGTGAATACCTGTCCAGCTACCTGGAGACAATGGATCAGCTGCGCGTCGACTTCCCCCTCCCCATCGGGGCGATCGCCTCGGAGCAGGAACAAAAGCGCTTCATCATCCTCATGGGACAGGTCCTCCGACTGCGCAACATCCTGACGTCCTTCGACGACTTCGAATCCGATGACCCCATCCCGTCTCGTGACCTCGAAGACTACCGGAGTATCTACCTGGACCTGTACAACGAGTCTCGTGAACGCGCTCGGGCCGATAAAGAACCCATCGCTGACGACCTGGTCTTTGAGATGGAACTGGTCAAGCAGGTGGACATCAACGTCGACTACATCCTCATGCTGGTCGAACATCACCGGGGAGAAAAGGGAGACGGCGAGGACCGAGAAATCCCCGTTGACATTGCGCGCGCCCTGGCGTCTTCTCCGACACTGCGAGGCAAGCGCGATCTCATCGAAGAGTTCTACTGCAGGGTCTCCGTCAACGGGGATGTCCCCACCGAGTTTGAGGCCTTCATTGCCACGAAACGCGAGGGAGAACTGGCCGCCATCATCGAGGCTGAACGCCTGGGCGAAGGGGCGCGCGAGTTTGCCTACGAGTCGCTACGTGAGGGCTACGTGAACGATGAAGGAACCGGCCTGTCCTCCATCCTTCCGCCCATGCGGCGCTTTGGTGCAGGAGCCGGGCGCGAAGCCGTGCGCGTCCGTGTCCTCGAGGCTCTTCGGGCCTGGGTCGAACGCTTCACCGGGCTCGGTCGGGTGTAACTGCTTGGTTCCGCGCCTCATCGATCCACGAAGTGCGGGACTAGTTCATTCGATCTTGCTGAGAGTTTTCCGTTAGCCGCCTCATGACAAGGAGCCTCGTGTTTACACCTATCCATCGAGCCTTGGGACTCGAAGCCGGGAATGCAACCATCGATCTGATCCAACAAGCAGTTGACCACGGAGTCGAAGAAACCGCCGATCTGGACTGGAAGCAGGCTGTCTACGATTCACGAAAACCGAACTGGGATGAAGAGGCGGCAAAAGATATCGCTGCCATGGCGAATAGCGGTGGCGGATGGATCGTGTTTGGAGTCAAAGAGAGCGGGGGCACAAATGCCGCCTGCGAGATTGCTCCGATAGGATGGTTTGCCGCCGAGCAACAGAGAATCCTCAGGACCGCGTATGCGAAGATTGGGCCGCCAGTTGTCGGCATAGAGTTCTATAACATTCCGTGCGGCAACGAAGGCGATGGGAGCGTCGTCATGATGCGGGTACCGGACTCTGCGGACGCGCCACACTTCGCTCGTAAGGGAGATAACGCGTTCGTCGCTCCACGGCGCAACGGCCCTCATACCGTGTACATGAGTGACCGCGAGATCGAACGTGGATTTAGGGAGCGTTTCCAGTATGCAGACGATAGGGAACACCTTCTCCAGGACCGCTTTGAGCGTGCTTGTGAGGCGCTGCGCCCTGAGGACGGAGTGTTCCTTGCTGTTGCAGCTGTCCCCCTGGAGCCGGTCACTGGACGAGGGGCCAGCGCAATGGAACAGGTATATCAATACAGAGACGAACCCTTATTGCCTGCACAAGTGGGTGTGAGGGCGCAAAATAATTGGTGGCAAGGGGGAGAAATTAAGAAGGGGCTGCGTCAATGGATATTACGCGCCCACAAGAGCGCACATCGTAAGTTTCGGAAGTTCCTTTGCGATGATGCAGCAGTGTTAGGCGCGTACCAACTGGGACTCTTGATCACTGACGAGAAGTGGAATGACCAATACCCCGTGGGTCTGACGAACCACTGTAGGGCCGTTGATGTCCAGACTGCAGTCATCGATTGTGTCACTTTACTTCGCAGTCATGCAGAGGAACGGCAAGCACATGGCGGATTTCGAATTAGGGTGGGTCTTGTTGGAATCGCGGGGAAACCGATAGTCATAAGGGAGATGGACGACTGGGGTGACAGACTGCGTGACGCCGACGATATGGAACCCATTGTGAGGTTTCAGCCGATTACAATTGAGCTTGATCCGCTGTCGATGATCGATGAAATACTCCCCATCATCAATGATCTGGTGTGGGATTTGGTTAGTCAGGGTGGTGTCGAATATCTATAGGTGATTGCGGAACCGAGTAGCTGACTACCTGAAGTTCAGTAAATGAAACGGCCTCGGCCTCGTCAATGAACGAGGTCGGGGCCGGTTTCGCGTCTTGCCTGGCAGCAGGGGAGTGGTTGCTCAGAGGGTGGAGACGAACTCCGCCAGGTGCTTCGCGTGCTCGCGCGAACGCTTGATCATGTCGGCGCGTGCCGCCTCATCCGTGCGATTCGCGTAGGACACCCCGTACAGAGGCAGAACACCCGCATACTCCAGGCCAGTCAGGGCGCTCGTCGCCTTCACCGCGGCCAAGAAATGCTCGATGCCGCCCGGCTGGGCGTCATAGTAAGATTCCGCCGCTCCGGTCGTCAGCGACACCACCAGCTTCTTGCCGCGCAGCGCCGTGCCCGTCGACCCGTGGCTGAAACCGCGCACAAACACGTCCTCCACCCACTTTTGCAGCAGCGACGGCCAGCCGTACCACCACAGCGGATACTGCAACACGATCACGTCCGCCGCGGCAAGCTTCGCCTGCTCCGCCTCAACGTCGAACGCGTAATCGGGATACAGCTCGTCGAGATGATCGATCTCGGCGCCCGGAAGTAGGGACGTTAGCTCCTTCAGAATCGTCTTATTCGCCACCGAATCGTCACCGAGACGCGGATGACCCGACACAATCAGAACCTTGGACATCTCTTTTCCTTTCGTCGATGCCAGAAGTCTACGCCCGCACAAACCGGCGCGAACAGGACGTGCACATGCGTTTCGCGCGGGGTGAAGCCACGAAACAGAAGATGCGTTACCCAGGACTACAGTAGAGACATGGACCACATCTACTCCCAGACTCTCACCCTGCGCCGCATCCTTCTCGTCATTGCGACGGGCGTCGGCGCAGGCTTCCTTTCCGGACTCTTCGGCGTTGGCGGTGGCCTCGTCATCGTCCCCGCGCTCATGGCCGTCCTGGGCATGGACCAGCGCCGCGCCT
>ERZ772956.2438-NODE-2438-length-11786-cov-9.248231_pt1 | contig 11786 bp, 9 predicted proteins | sample MGYA00580683_ERZ772956 | MGnify/ENA primary metagenome ERZ772956 (study PRJEB29015, sample SAMEA2738077) | human oral metagenome | biome: human oral; feature: human-associated habitat; material: saliva | place: China | collected 2212 ...
CATATCTGCACCTCCTTAAATATTTTTTACTAAGACTCGCCATATAAGGTGGATTGCTCACTTTGTTACCTTACACGTGCGGTTGTAGTAGCTATTTTAGGAGCTACTCAACATTACAATTCTAACATATATAACTATACTCGTCAACCATTATTTAAATTTTTTATTGATTTTTCTCCTTCCTCTATTCTTAAGTAAAGAAAAGAATCTTGAATTTCTTCAAGATTCCTATACTAATTATTTTCTTTTTTTCTTATTACTAGAAACAAGTGTTACTTTGTTTGGATCAAATGCTTGTTTCTTTTGTTTTTCAGGTTTGTACGGTGGATAAATTTTATATCCTAAGTACGTTTGGAATATTAAGAATACTCCCCCTACAATATAATACACGGCTACCGCTCCTGCAACCCAGAATGAGAATACAGCAATCATTACTGGACTCAGCCATTGCATCATTTGCATTTGACCTTGAAGTTGCTCTTGACCAGGTTGTGTAACTTGTGGTGTCATTCTCATTGCTAAACGCGTTTGAATTGCATACACTATAAATGCAATTACAGGTAGTATGTATGATCTAGTCCCTAGACTAAACACTCCTAAGAATGTTGAATCAATGATTCCTGCTGAATACAACGGGTTAGATAATGTGAAGAATAATCCTGTTAAGAATGGCATTTGAATTAATAATGGTAAACATCCACCAACAGTTAGCGGCATTGCATTATATTTTTTCATAATTGCCATTTGTTCTCTTTGAAGTTCCATAAGTTCAGATCTTGCTTGTGCTTTTTCTTCATTAGAGATTGCACGAGCTTCTTTTTCACGAGCTTCTTTTTGCTTAGCTTGAACCACCTCTAATTCTGGACGAGCTAGCTCTTGCCCGCGACGTGCTTCATTTTGAGCTTTATAGTTTTTTAACATGAATGGTAAAATAATGATACGTATAATTAAAGTAATTATTACAATTGACCATCCCCAACTACCAACATAGTCATGGATTTTGCTTAAAGATATATCCATTGGTTTTACAAATGTTTCATAGAATGTTCCACTTCTGTCTTGCGCCGAACATCCAGATAAAACAAACATACCCGCAAAACCTAATAAAAGTGCAGATAATTTTTTCAATTTAGTACTCCTTTAAAAATATTTTATAATAAAAAATTAAAAATAAGGTAAGATTCTCACCTTACACAATTTTATTTACCTTGTAAATTATATCAGATTAAAAAGAGGTAGTCAAACCTTTTAGCAACTACCTCTTTAATTATTTTATTATTTTTCTTTTTTAGGTAAGAAGGCATTTAATAAAACACCACTTATTGCAGCTAAGGCCATTGCAGGTAATTCAAAATGAATACTTTCAAATTTTAACATTGCTCCACCTACTCCAAGAACAATGATTACTGATGAAATTACTAAGTTTCTATTAATACTTAAATCTACTTTTTCATCTACTAACATTCTAAGTCCGCTTGAAGCTATAATACCAAATAATAATATTGATACTCCTCCCATAACTGGTGATGGAATAGTAGAAATTAAAGCAGAAAATTTACCTACAAAACTTAATATAAGTGCAAATACGGCTGCTCCACCTAAAACAAATACCGAGAACACACGAGTAATAGCAAGAACTCCAATATTTTCACCATAAGTTGTACTTGGCGGTCCACCTAATAATGATGCAAACATCATTGCCGTTCCATCTGCTAAAATTGAACGATGTAACCCTGGATCTTTCAGAACATTACGCCCAATTACCTCTGATAATACCATTTGATGACCTATATGTTCATTAATAGTTACAATCGCGATAGGTACCATAGCAAGGGCAGCTATATTCCATTCTGGTGTGTAAGTTACAAATGGTACTGTAAATTTAGGTAAGCTAAACCATGGAGCATCTATAACAGGTTGGAAATTTACTAGCCCTGCTATAACCGCTACTATATATCCAAATACAATTCCTAATAATACTGGTATTTGTTTAGCAAATCCTCTTAAAGCTACCGCACAAATAATTGTAATTAGTAGTGTAATAAGTGCTACTGAAAAGTATTTCAAATCATAGACTTTTGCGCCATCAACAGTTTTGTTCATAGCCATATCAATTGCTGTTGGTGCAAGACCTAATCCAATAACAATAATAATTGGCCCTACTACAACTGGTGGTAAAAGTTTTAATAACCAGTTAACACCGAATTTATAGATAAACATTGCTACTACACCGTAAACTAAGCTGGCTAAGAAAGCACCAAGCATAGCTGTCTCTACATTATGTGTAGTTGATAAAACTATAATTGGGTTAATAAATGCGAATGATGATCCTAAATATGCTGGAATTTTTCCGCGTGTTATTAATAAATACGTTAATGTCCCAATACCTGATGTTGTCAGTGCTGTACTAGCTGGTAATCCTGTTAAAATCGGTACTAGAACTGTTGCCCCAAACATTGCGAATAAATGTTGCAAACTTAGTGTAATCCAAAGCCCAATACTCGGCTTCTCATGAACATCTAAGACTGGTTTTACTCTTGACTCTTGTGTCATCTTTTTTCTCCTTAATATTATATTATTAATTAGATTGATAAAAGTCTATCCTCTTTTATTCAAACTTTCATAATTATACCACAAGGCTAGTTATAATAAAAGTATTTTTTTACAGAATAATAAAAAAGATAAATTAGCATCAAAATATAAATTTGACTGCAAATCTATCTTTAATTATCTTCTATTCTACATCTATTCCAACAATAACAACTTCTTCTACTGGTTTATCTTGAGCTCCAGTTTCCACTGCTGCAATTTTTTCTAAAGTTTCTGCACCTTCTAATAATTGACCAAAAACTGTATGACGATGATCTAAATGAGGTGTTCCACCTACTTCAGCATATCCTTTAATAGCTTCTTCTGGCCAACCACCTTGTTCTAATGCATCCAAAGTTCTTGCATCTAGGTGATTATTTTGAACAATAAAGAATTGGCTACCATTTGTATTTGGACCTGCATTTGCCATACTTAAAGCTCCATAAAAGTGGAAGTAATCCATTGAAAATTCATCTTCAAAACTATTACCCCAGATTGATTCTCCTCCCATACCAGTTCCTGTTGGGTCTCCTCCTTGAATCATAAAATCTTTTATAACACGGTGGAATATTATTCCATTATAATATCCGTTTTTAGCGTGTGTTACAAAATTTTCTACTGCTTTAGGAATATCTTTTTCGAAAAGCTTAAATGCCATGTCTCCATGAGTTGTTTTAATAGTTACTTTGATTTCTCCATCAAGTATTTCTTTTGTTAATTGTGGTAACATATATTTCCTCCAAGGCAAGAGGAAGAAGACTCCTCTTCCTCTTTATTTTTCTTTTATTATGCGTTTTTTTCAATTAATCTTTCGTTAATCTCTTTTAAAATATTTTCTTTAAATTCAACAAAGCTTTCTTCTTTTTGATCATGAGAACCAAATGTTCTAACATTAACTCCTTTATTTTCTACTTCTTTATCCCCTATTACTAGAGTATAAGGTATTTTCTTGTTAGCTGCTTCACGAATTTTATATCCAAGTTTTTCATCTCTATCATCGATAGCTACTTTTACACCAGCTTTTTTAAGTTCTTGCATGATTTCTTTAGAATAATCATAGTGGTAATCATTATTTACAGGAATAATTCGCACTTGGTTTGGAGCTAACCATGTTGGAAGGTCTCCTTTGTATTCTTCTAATAAGAAGGCAACCATACGTTCCATTGTTGATACAATACCACGGTGAATTACTACTGGACGATGTGCTTTACCATCTTCTCCAATGTATTCTAATTCAAAACGTTCTGGTAATAAGAAGTCTAATTGAATTGTTGACAATGTTTCTTGTTTACCTATTGCAGTTTCTACTTGAACATCAAGTTTTGGTCCATAGAAGGCAGCTTCTCCTTCAGCTTCAACATAATCAAGACCTAATTCGTCTGCAGTTTCTTTTAACATTTGCTGTGCATTATTCCACATCACATCGTCATCAAAATATTTTTCTGTATTTTCTGGATCTCTATAAGATAAACGATAGCTAAAGTTAGTAATTCCTAAATCTTTATATGCTTCTTCAATTAATCCTACTGTTAATTTGAACTCATCTTTAAGTTGATCTGGACGAACAAAAATATGTGCATCATTAAGAGTCATTCCACGAACACGTTGAAGCCCACTTACTGCCCCACTTGATTCATAACGGTGCATCATACCAAGTTCAGCAATACGAATAGGTAATTCACGGTAAGAGTGACGCTCATTTTTGTAAACCATCATATGGTGTGGACAGTTCATAGGACGAAGAACCATTGTTTCGTGATCCATTTCCATTGGTGGGAACATGTCTTCTTGATAGTGCTCCCAGTGTCCACTAGTAATATATAAATCTTTAGAACCTAAAACTGGTGTATAAACATGATCATATCCAAGTTCTACTTCTTTATCAACGATATATCTTTCGATTGTACGACGGATAGTAGCACCGTTTGGTAACCAAAGTGGTAGTCCTGCTCCTACTTTTTGACTTGTTGTAAAGATTCCTAATTCTTTACCTAGTTTTCTGTGATCACGTTCACGAGCTTCTTGTAACCTTACTAAGTGTTGTTCTAAATGTTCTTTAGTGAAATAAGCTGTTCCATAAATACGTTGTAACATCTTATTATCACTATTTCCACGCCAATAAGCTCCTGCTACTGATAAAAGTTTAAATTCTTTAATTTTAGAAGTAGAAGCTACATGTCCTCCACGACAAAGATCAACAAAATCACCTTGAGTGTAAACAGTAATTACTTCATCTTCTGGAAGGTCATTAATTAATTCAACTTTATATGGGTCTGCTGCGAAAATTTCTAACGCTTCAGTACGACTAACCTCACGTCCTTCAATAGCAACATTTTCACTAATTATTTTTTTCATTTCTTTTTCAATATTTTTAAAGTCTTCTTCACTTATTTTGTATTCTGAATCAAAGTCATAGTAGAATCCACCGTCAATTGCTGGCCCAACACCAAAATGAACATCTTTTCCATATAATCTTCTCAGTGCTTGTGCAAGCAAGTGTGCTGAAGAGTGGCGAAGTACATATAATGAATCTTGGTCTTCATCATCAGCAACAATAAGTTTTAAGTGCCCATCTTTTGTAATTGGTTTGTTCAACTCGATATAGTCTTCATCTAATTTCGCTGAAATAACTTTTTTCTTAAGACTGATACTAATACTCTCTGCAATTTCTAACGCTGTTTTATTATCATATTCTCTAACATTTCCATCAGGAAAAACTAATTTTGCCATTATAAAAATCTCCTTTTATTTACATGAATACTTAGCTTTACATATATTTGTTACACAAAATAAAAAGCCCTTCTCTAGCCTATGCTAAAGAAGGGACGAATAATTTCGTGGTACCACCCAAGTTCGAAGTAAATACTTCCTCATAATGCAATTAAAGCTTGCTAACTTTATACTATAAACAAGGTAGTAACATATAACACTTATAGGTATTTCCAGCACCATACCCTCTCTAAAATAAGTTAGCCATATATCGTATCCTAAGTACATATGTATTTTTATTCATTAATGTAATTCTAGCACAAAGACTCTTCAATTTCAAGAGGGTTTTTACAATTTATTTTCTTTTATCTCTCTTAAAATAATCTCTCTTTTTCTACGTAAATCCATTTCAGATAATTTTATTAAACTATCATTTAGATTTTGTAAAACTTTCGAATCTGTGTTCATTTTTTTCAATACTCGAATCCCCTTAATTGAATGTTTTTTTATTTTTTTAGCAGTAGCATTAATTGATTGCTTTGTTTTATAGTTTTCTGGTTTTTCTTCTAACTTTTTCTGTTCTTTCCTTATTTCCTCAATTATTTTCTGGAATTTAACTCTATGTGAAAAATAATTATTTATATTAATTATTTCATTTAGAAGAAATTCAGCTACTTTAAATCCATCTTTTATTAACTCTAAATCAAATCCCGAGTTTTTTCCTTGATGAGCATAGGTATGGCGGTGTTCTATTAATTTATCATAAGACTGAAAAAGAACTTTATTTTCGGGTATCTTAAGTAATGATATTTTATCTATTTTATTTTCATCCATGAAAATATATTTTTTTAATTGCGAGTCAATATTTTTCACTTTAATATCAGGAGAAAATTTATCTTCAGGTAGCACACTTTTTATAAATTTATACACATGCTTATTGTCCAATTCGTCTATTTCGGCATCTAAAATATTATAAATAAATTTCTTAAATAGTTGTTCACAAAAAGTATATATATCTATTAGTAATGCTGGAACATAAAAATCAAATGCCGTAAGTAGTACTGAAAAATCTATATCAATATTACTAGCAAATTCTCTATATGCATTTCGGTTATCTGATAAGCTTTTACGGATATCGCCTGCTTTCTTTATCTTCTCGTCTATAGTATGTAATCTTTCTTTAAACTCTGTATAGTCACGCGACATCAACATTTTATACACCTATAATTTCTTTAGTAATTTCATATCTTTTCTTTATCATTTCTTCAGTACCAGTATTAGCAGAAAATGGATTAGGTTTCTTATCTAAAATCGCATCTTCATATATTCTTTTCATAATAGACTTATACATAATTTCGATATTTTCTTTTACTGATATCCCCTCTTCTACAATAGTCCCTAATAATGCTTCTAAAATACCAATATTAAGCACCCCCTCATATTTATCATCAGAATTCACTCTTCTAAATATATTTTCCGAACCAAAAATTTGCAAAAGTTCATGTAAAATTTTAAAGAACTGTTTAATTCTCTCTTCTGAAATATTTGTATTCCTACATAATTCACAATACTCATCTAAGATATTTTTTATTCCATTTCTCTTTATCTGTATTTTTCCATAAACCAAGTCCGTTATAGCTAAAAACCGTAAAAGCGCTTCTACGTGGATATCTCTCTTTATTTGTGAAACACTAAATAAATTCAAGTAATTTTCATCTGAATTTGCATATCTATAAAGATTAATCATAAATTCTCCATAAGCCAAAGACTTCCTAATTTGCATGGCGTTTAGTTTATCCGATCCAGTATTTATACGCTCAAAAATTAAATATTTAGAACTAAAATCACCTGGAGTTAATTGCTTAAATTCCATTAATGGTATTGTACTTCGTCTTATTTTTCTTTGATATTTCTCATCCAGATCATTAAATTTTTTCCCTGCTATTTCATTTAATATATTTTTTGAAGACAATTTAGCAGCAATATTTCTTCCCTTCTCCTTTTTTCCTCCCCATGGATTTCCTTGCACAAAATTAAATACAGTAGTTAATCTCTGGTATCCATCTATTATCTCATATTCATTATCATTAACTTCTAATAAGAATAATGGGGGTATTGGTAATCCTAAAACAATTGATTCTATTAATCTTGAACTTTTACTAGAATTCCAAACAAACTCCCTTTGCATTTCTGGAATTTTTATTTCTTTATTCTCATACATATCAATTAATTCTCCAAAAGAACGATTACTCACCCAGTGTTTGATTTTAAATCCTTCACTTAAATCCTCATTTGTATATTCTGCAGTAGATTCATCATCCATAAAAATTTCTTCTAACTCTTCCCTTTGTTCATCACTTAACTCATATTCTTTTTCACTAAATTTTAATATTGCATTATCAAAATTTTCTGCTTCAATAAAATTTACATATTCTTCTGTTTTTATTTCTGTAGAAATCCCTAAAATCCTATCTTTAGAAAATTTATAATAAATTTTTGTTAATTCCATAGTTTTATCTCCTTAATTTATTTAAAAACTTATTCCTATCTTTCTTAAATACAATATAATTTATTGTTTAATATTTTTCCATTAAAACTATCTAATATTTTACTTATTCCTTCTCCAATAACTTCTTATACCACTAAAAGTTATTAAGACAATCAGTAACATAAATATATAGTTTTTGATACTAAAGTATTTGGCTGCTTCTGTTTTTACTATCTCTAGATTTTTATCAATATCGTTATCTTTTTTTACAGCCATATTAATTGCTTCAAATTTATCCAAATCACTGTTGCTAATTTTTGTGTTTTTTACTGCAACATAGTAAAGATACTTATGATTATTTAAAGGCGTTATATCTTTTACCCCAGTATCAGAAATATCTAAACTTGCTAAATGATCAACAGTTTTCAAAGCACTAATATCTTTTAAACCTAGATTTTCATTTAGCATCAAACGATATAAATATTTTTTCCCAGCTAATACTGAAATATCCTCAAGATTATTTTTATATAGTAATAATTCTTCAAGATTATCTAAATTTTTCAACGGGCTTATATCACGTATATCATTTCTATCCAAATAAAGTGTACGCAAAGTCTTTAATTCGGCTAGTGGGTTTAAATCTTTTATAGCATTTTTTTCAGCAATAAGACTTTCTAGTTTAACTGCACTTTTTAAAAAAGAAATATTGTCAAAGCCAATTCCAGATATATTTAGACTGCGAATATTATCAAGCTTTAAGTTGTTAGGTATATAATCTTTTAATACACCGTTCATCGAAATGTCTAATGATTCAACATTTAGATTATTCATAAAATCTAAGTTATTCATTAAGTTTTTACGAAGAACTAATTGTCTTAACTTCGTAAGCTTTCCTAAACTTTCTGGATTTTTTATTTTATTATTAGTTAAGTTTAAATCTTCCAATTCTGTTAATTTTTCTAATGGCTTTAAGTCCTCTATAAAATTATTAGAAAGATTTAAACTTTTCAGGTTAGTTGCATGTTCTAGCCCTTGAAGCGAGAAAATATTCATCCATGGTAATGACAAACTAGTAAACTGCTTCATCATCCCAACCGTAATGTCTTTTCCTTTATACTTCTTATCTATATGAAATTTATAATACTCTAGCAATGCTTCTTTTAAGTTCAAGTCTTCAAAGTTTATTTTCTCACCACTTTCAGCCTCTGAATAATTCCTTTCACCAAAAGGTACATAAACATCATTCGCCAACACTATTTGTGGTACTGTAAAACTTAAAGTAAGAACCGCTAAAGTGCTATATAGTACTTTTTTCATCTTTTTCCTCTTTTAATTTTTTATACTCTTTTATTTTATTTCTAACAATTACTAAACCATAAGCTGCAAGTGGAATTAAAAATACAAAATATGGGAAAATGTATCTACTCTTCGCTTCCCAAATCATATTAAATAATGTTCCACCTATAAAAGCAATAGGTATAATAGCAAAAAATTCATTTTTTCGTTTATACATAACAACCGCAAAAACAAATGTAAATAAATAAACAAAAACTTGAAATACTTTCATTATAAATTCTAAAACAGTGTGTGTGTGATTAAAGTAAATCTGTTTAACAAAAAAGTCTCTAATCTTTTCAAGTGTTGTTTCATTACTAAAGTTTCGCTGTGGTGCTGTTACTAATAAACTTTGAAACGTAGGCTCTATAAATTGGTTTTCATATTTCCTTTGATAAAAATCTAAAGCATATTTTGGATTATCACGAAAAACATTTAACCTCTGCTTCATTGAGGTTTTAGAAATTTCAATAATACGTTTTGTATCATACTCCTCTTCGGGCATAATATCATAATTAAACCTATTCCACCAACCAGCCTCACGTTCACCTTCTTGCATTCCCATAGCTATCCAAGTAATTTTTGGAACTCCTTCAGCGATTTCTTTTTGGCTTTTCACTTCATAATAATTTGTAATAACACTCTTTGACGCACTCATTAAAAATACACAACTTAAGATAAATGCAATTACCTTCCAATCCTTATTACGAATAAAATAAATTACAGCTACTGCAAAAATTGCCAACAAGTGTATTAAATTATTACCAATTAGAAGTATTGCTAAGTTGATACTTAAGGCGCTTATTACAAGCTGATACCAATGTTTTTCTTTTGTATACTTTATAAAATAATAATATGCAACAAGCGTTAAAAACATTCCAGGTAATAAGCCATAAACAAAAGCTACATAAAAAATAAGTGGAAAACATAACGCACCTAATATGACAACAATATAATTGGTATCTTCATCCTCAAAAAGTATATTCGCAATTTTATACAACATAAAAATTATAAAACTTATAGAAAAACTTTGCATTATATAAAGAATAAATGTTGCTCTTCCAAATAAAGATAATATTATTTGAAAAATAAATACCGTTGTAATTTGATGTGAATAGATATATAAATAATTATCTCCTTTATCAAGTCCACTATAATTTTCACGAATAAAGTTATTAGCTTGATCAATTACGTGAAACGGGTCAAACTGAACATAATCCCGGCGTAATATTGCAAACAAAATACTTATAATAAAAGTATATATCATAACAAGAAGTACAAGTCGTTTTACACTTATAATCTTTTTCAAATACTTCACTAATATTAAGATAACTATACTAAATATTATTAAGAAAATAATATTTAGTATAGCATTATCCTGTTTATAATATAATGTTTCTTGATAATCGCTAGGAAATATTGCAGTTTTTGTAAGTACTAGTAGAGTATTTAAACCCATTAGTACAAAAAATATAATAGCTACTATTTTCACTAAAAAATTAGATAACTTAGTAAATATTTCCTTATTCATAGATTATTTCTCACTTTTTTCTTCGTTCAAGAATTTTTCAACAATAAATCTTGGACGTTCTTTAGACTCTAAGTAGATTTTACCTACATATTCTCCAACAATTCCAAGAGAAATCATAATCATTCCTCCGATAAACCACATTGAAATCATCATACTTGACCATCCAGGTCTAGCAAAACCTGCAAAGTAACTATACAATGTATAGAAGAATACTATTGCTGCAATAAAAATCATCAATGCTCCACCAACTGTAATAAATCTAATTAGTTTTACAGATAAAGATGTAATTCCTTCAAAAGCAAAAGCTAACATTTTTGATAGTGGATACTTACTTTCTCCAGCAAATCTCTCTGCTCTTTCATATGTTACGATATCATTTGGATATCCAATCATAGGAACAATTCCACGTAAAAATAGGTTTACTTCTTTAAACTCTGCTAAACCATCTAAAGCACGTTTACTCATTAAACGATAGTCAGCATGGTTAAAAACAGTATTAGCACCTAGTTTTTCCATAACGCGATAAAATGCTTCTGCAGTGAAGCGTTTAAAGAATGTATCAGTCGTACGAGCTGAACGAACTCCATAAACTATATCGCAACCTGCTAGATATTTTTTCATCATCTCATCCATCGCGTTAATATCATCTTGTAAATCTGCATCCATTGAGATACTTACATCACAATGATCTTTAACAGTCATAAGCCCCGCTAAAAGAGCATTTTGGTGCCCACGGTTTCTACTTAAATTAATACCACTGAATAATGGATTTTTTTCATGAAGTTCTTCAATCATTTGCCATGTTTTATCTTTAGAACCGTCATTTACTAATACTACACGGCTGTCCTTAGAAATTAAATCTTCATCCATCATATTATTCATTTTAATTTCTAATCTTTTTGCAGTTTCAAACAATACCTCTTCTTCGTTATAACAAGGTATTACTACATATAACTTTTTCATTATAAATCTCCTATTTTTATTTTCTACTTATTGCTTTATTAAGTCTATTCAATAACGCAATATTTTCTTTAGTTTCTTTTATTGGTAGAATATATATTTCTTCTACTTTTTCTTCGTCAAACTCTCTTAGAATATTATATAAATTTTTATTAGATTGTTCAACACTTTTCT
>ERZ772956.2442-NODE-2442-length-11784-cov-6.931026_pt1 | contig 11784 bp, 5 predicted proteins | sample MGYA00580683_ERZ772956 | MGnify/ENA primary metagenome ERZ772956 (study PRJEB29015, sample SAMEA2738077) | human oral metagenome | biome: human oral; feature: human-associated habitat; material: saliva | place: China | collected 2212 ...
GGCCGTGTGGCGCACGGTTCTGCTCTCCGCCACCGACGACGACACCGAGCAGTTCCTCACGGCTGCCAGGCAGGATCGGCTCGCCCTGGTTCCGCACCGGTTGGCCGCCGATCAGCCCGAGCGCTTCCGCAAGCTGGTGGTGTGGGCTGCCATGCACGGCGTCGGCTTGCTGGGACTGACTGCCCTGGTCTCCATCGCCTACAGCGCCTCCATTCGGTCGGTGCTGCGACGCGAACGAGCCGACCTGCTGCTGCGTCATCTCTATGGCGCGACGTCGGCTCAGCTCACCATACGCCTGGCGGCCTTCCTGGCCGTCACCATGCTGGTGCTTCCGGCTCTGACGCTTCTGGCCTTGGCGGCCAGCACTCTGTTGAGGGGCGCCGCAGCGGCAGCCGGGAGCGCCCTCATCATCATCTACCTGGTCTTTCTCATGACGACAGTCCGCCGTGTGCGATTCGAGTTCGCGCGATCCGGGACAGTCCGATGACGCAGGCTTTGGAGCTGATCGAGGTCAGCGTCGATTACCACCGTGGCGGTCAGCCGGTCCACGCACTCGACTCGGTGTCACTTGCCATCGGCCGATCCGAGTCGGTAGCGGTGATGGGGCCCTCCGGGTGCGGCAAGTCAACCCTGCTGGGCGTACTGGCACTGACGATCCCACCGACCTCCGGAAGCGTCCTCGTTGGCGGCGTCCCCGCTCCCTCCAGCCCGGATGGGCGAGCCCGGACCCGTAACCGCTTACTGGGCCTCATCCCTCAGAGCGGCGCGGTCATCGACCATCTGAGCGTGCTGGCGAACGTCTCTCTTCCCCTGGAGTACAGCAGGCCCCGCACCAGGCGCAGGGTCAGGCACGAGCGGGCCAGACAGGCCCTGGCCGACGTCGGGATCGGCTGGGCCGAGGCGACCACACCCCCGCGGCTCTCGGGCGGGGAGCGTCAGCGTGTGGCCGTCGCGCGAGCCTTGGTCAACCGGCCGCGCTGCATCCTGGCCGATGAGCCTACGGCGTCGCTGGACTCCGCCACCGCCCTGGAGGTCACGTCGCTGCTCATCTCCCAGAGCACTCGTCACGGCGGCAGCCTCATCATCGCCACGCACGATCCGCGGGTGGCTGAGGCCTGTGACCGGGTCCTGACCATGCAGGACGGCCGGATCACCGGTTGAGGCGATCAAGCTCCCCTTGTCATTAGCACGTGCGTCAGCGGCGTTTGCGGTAGGTGGTGGCCTCGGTCTCGTAGGAGGTGTCGCCCTGGACGACGGCGCGCAGGAGCACCTCGGCCCACCGCACGACCTCCTCGCCGGACAGGGCCGCCCCGCCCATGCGGTTGGTGCCCGGGGCAGGCACCACGATGGTGCGCGTGGCCGGCTTCAGCACGGTGCCCGGGTAGAGGCGGGTGACCTTCATGCGCGCCGACTCGGGCAGGTCCACCGGGGCGAAGCGCACCGACTTGCCCTGGGCGACGATCTCGCGCACCCCCAGCTGGGCGGCCAGGGCCCGCAGCCGCGCCAGCGCCGCCAGACGGGCGGTCGCCTCGGGCACCGGCCCGTAGCGGTCGGCCAGCTCCTCCAGGACGTCGTCGACCTGCTCGCCCGAGCGCGCCGCCGCGAACTTCGTGTACGCCTCCAGGCGCAGGCGCTCGTGGGGGATGTAGTCCTCGGGGACGGTGGCGTCCACGGGCAGCTCGATGCGCAGCTCGACGTCCTCCTCGTCGCCCTCCTCAAAGCCGATCACGTCGGCGCCGGCCTTCCCGGAGCGGGCCAGGGCCTTCTTGTAGGCGGCCACGGCCTCGGAGACCATGCGCACGTACAAATCGAAGCCGACCCCGGCGATGTGCCCGGACTGCTCGCCGCCGAGCAGGTTGCCCGAGCCGCGGATCTCCAGGTCCTTCATGGCCACCTGCATCCCGGCCCCGAGATCCGTGTTGGTGGCGATGGTGCGCAGGCGCTCCAGGGCCGTCTCGGTCAGCGGCTTGTCCGAGGGGTAGAGGAAGTAGGCGTAGGCCCGCTCCCGGCCGCGCCCCACGCGCCCGCGCAGCTGGTGGAGCTGGGACAGGCCCATGCGGTCGGCGCGGTCGACGATGAGGGTGTTGGCGTTGGACACGTCCAGCCCGGTCTCCACGATCGTGGTGCACACGAGCACGTCGGTCTCCTTGCGCCAGAAGGAGTCGATGACGGCCTCGAGCTGGTGCTCGTTCATCTGCCCGTGGGCGGTGGCCACGCGCGCCTCGGGCACCAGCTCGGCCAGGCGCGCGGCGGTGGCGTCAATGTCCTCGACCCGGTTGTGGACGAAGAACACCTGCCCCTCGCGCAGCAGCTCGCGGCGGATCGCGGCGGAGACCTGCTTGGTCTCGTAGGCGCCCACGTAGGTCAGGATCGGGTGGCGGTCCTCGGGAGGGGTCGCCAGGGTGGACATCTCGCGCAGGCCGGTGACCGCCATCTCCAGGGTCCGCGGGATCGGGGTGGCGGACATGGACAGGACGTCCACGTTGGTGCGCAGCGCCTTGAGGGTCTCCTTGTGCTCCACCCCGAAGCGCTGCTCCTCATCGATGATGACCAGGCCCAGGTCCTTGAACTTCACCTGGCCGGTGATGAGGCGGTGGGTGCCGACGACGACGTCGACACTCCCCTTCTCCAGACCCTCGAGCACCTTGGCGGACTCGGCGGCGTCCTGGAAGCGGGACAGGGCCGCCACGGTCACCGGGAAGCCGGCGTAGCGCTCGGTGAAGGTCTCGGCGTGCTGACTCACCAGGAGCGTGGTGGGCACCAGGACCGCGACCTGCTTGCCGTCCTGAACGGCCTTGAAGGCGGCGCGCACGGCGATCTCGGTCTTGCCGTAGCCGACGTCGCCGCACACGAGCCGGTCCATCGGCTGGGCCTTCTCCATGTCGGCCTTGACCTCGTCGATGGTGGAGAGCTGGTCGGGGGTCTCGGTGTAGGGGAAGGCCTCCTCCAGCTCGGTCTGCCAGGGGGTGTCGGGGCTGAAGGCGTGGCCGGTGGTGGCGGCGCGGGCGGCGTAGAGGCGCACGAGCTCGCCGGCGATCTCGCGCACGGCCTTGCGGGCCTTGGACTTGGTCTTGGCCCAGTCGGCGCCGCCCATCTTGCTCAGGGCGGGGCTGTCGCCGCCGACGTACTTGGTGACCTGGTCCAGGGCGTCGGTGGGCACCAGGAGGCGGTCGCCGGGCTGGCCGCGCTTGGAGGGGGCGTACTCGATGACGAGGTACTCGCGGGTGGCCGAGGAGCGGGCCCCGCCCACGGTGCGCCGGCTCAGCTCGATGAAGCGCCCCACCCCGTGCTGGGCGTGGACCACGAGGTCCCCGGCGTGCAGGGACAGGGGGTCCACGGAGCGGCGGGCGCGGCGGGCCGGCAGGCTGCGGCGCTCGCGGGGGCCTGCCGAGGCCCGCCCGGTGAGGTCGGACTCGGCGATGAGTGCCAGGCGCAGGCCCTCAGCGAGGAAGCCATGGCCGGCGCTGGCCTGGGTGACGCGCACGACGCCGTCGCCGGGGCCCGCGGCCGGGGCGCCATCGGCACCAGTTGGGCCGTCGGCGTCATCAGCAACAGCGGCCGGGTCGGGGGTCCAGTCGCCGTCGCGGCCGAGCTCGCCGACCTCGGAGAGCTGGTCGACGATGCGGGCGGGGACGTCGCCGTCGCCCAGGAGCTGGGCCATGCGCCGGCCGGGTCCGGGCCCGTCGGTGGCCACGACGACGGTCCAGCCCTGGCGGGCCAGCCGGCCCAGGTCGGCCACGGCCCGCTCGAGCTCGCCGCGGTAGGTGTGGGGGTCGCTGAGGTCCAGGCGGGTGGTCTCGGGGCCGGCGGCCAGGGCGGTGAAGGACCACCAGCCGCGGTTGGAGGACAGGGCCAGGGCCCGGGCCTCGGCCAGGTGGGCGAAGGCGGCGGCGGACAGGTCGACGGGGACCGTGCCACCGGAGGCCGCCGAGGTCCAGGCGGCGGCGAGGAACTCGGTAGTGGTGGCGGTCAGGTCCTCGGCGCGCTTGCGCACCCGCTCGGGCTCCAGCAGCACCGTGAGCCGGTCGCCGACGAGGTCGAGCAGCGGGACCATCGCGTCGACCAGCACCGGGGCGAGGGACTCCATGCCCTCGACGGCGATGCCCTGGCTGATCTTCTCCAGCATGTCGGCGGCGCCGGGGACGGCGTCGACCAGGGCGGCGGCGCGCTCGCGCACCGCGTCGGTGAGGACCAGCTCGCGGCAGGCGGTGGCGGTGACGGCGCCCAGCGTCTCAATGGTGCGCTGGTCGGCGACGGCGAAGGAGGAGACCTCGTCGATCTCGTCGCCGAAGAAGTCCACGCGCACCGGCCTGGGCTCGGAGGGCGGGAAGACGTCGAGGATGCCGCCGCGCACGGCGTACTCGCCGCGGGACTCGACCATGTCGACGCGCGTGTAGGCGGCGGCCTCCAGGCGGCGGGCGGTCTCCTCCAGGCCGACGGTCAGACCGGGGGCCAGCTGGACGGGCTCGAGCTCGCCGAGCCCGGCGATGACGGGGGCCAGCAGGGCGCGCACGGGGACGATGAGGACGCGGATCGCCCCACCCTCCTCGGGGTGGGCCAGGCGGCGCAGGACGGACAGGCGCTGGGCGACGGTGTCGGCGCGCGGCGAGAGGCGCTCGTGGGGCAGGGTCTCCCAGGCGGGCATGACGGCGACGTCCTCCGCCGGCAGGTAGCTGCGCAGGGCCAGGGCGGTCTCCTCGGCCTCGCGGCCGGTGGCGGTGACGACCAGCAGGGGCGTGCCGGAGGCGTCTGCGAAGTTGCCGTCAGTGTCCTTCCGCCCGACGGCGGTCGAGCCGGCCGCCTCGGCGTCGTCGCCGGCGACCCGCTGGACACCGGTCTCGCCCAGGGTCATGGCGGCCAGGACGGCGGGGCGGGCACCCGGTGCCACAACGAGACTGCGGTCGGAGCGCGAGCGGGAGGAGGCGGCGCGAACGGTGCGGGCGATGTCGGCGTCGGCGAGCAGCGGAGGCAGGAGCGCAGTCAGGAGCACGGCCGCGAGTCTAGTGACTCCCCGCCTCGGCGCCATCGGTGGCGTGGACGGCCGAGCGGACCGGCCGACCGGCGAAGACCCTGCGGGACCAGTCCCCGCTGCGGATCCGGTTCCAGGGGTTGTCGTGCCCGGCGACGACGCCCACGCCCCCGCCCGCGGTGTTGTTGCGACTCTCCAGCAGGACGGAGACCTGCGCCGAGGCCGCCATCCCGGCGATGAGCCACACGACGGTGCCGATCTGGGTGATGAAGGCGACCGTCCCGTAGGCCGGGATGAGGCTGAGCAGGGCGATCTGCGCGGGGTTGGAGCGCTGGGTGAGGGCCCTGGCACCGTAGACCAGCAGCCCCACCATGAGGAGCGCCACGGGAATCCAGCCGAAGCGCAGCGCGCTCAGGAGCAGGTCGTTGTCGATGGAGCTGTAGCCGCCCCAGGCCACCGAGTCCCCTGCCTTCTGGTAGGCCGAGGACAGTCCCAGCGGCTTGAGCTGACGCACCAGGACGAGGATGTCGCCGCGGTAGCCGGCCGAGTCCTCCTGCTCGCGGCCGGCCGAGTCGAAGACGCCCAGGACGTAGGGCAGCAGCACGCTGCCCACACCGACCAGCACCATGAGGAAGCTCATCCGCCACAGGGCGGGGATATTGATGTGCACCTGCATGAGGCTGAGGATGACGGCGATGACGGCGCAGGCGATCGCCGAGCGGGAGAAGGTCGGGATGGTCGCCCCCAGAACGAGGGCGCCGGCCGCGATCCGGTAGCCGGGCCTCCACCGCGTGGCCAGGATGAGCGGGATCCCGGCCGCCAGGCACACTCCCAGGGCGATGGGGTGGCCGAAGGCCCCCTCGACGCGGGTGAAACTGCCCCGGGCCAGGGGCGGGGCCCACTCCTCGTAGAGGTTGTTGTCGATGGTGATGTAGCTGAAGGGGTTGATGGTGGTGACGGCCTCGAACAGCGCCAGCACCGCCACCACGATCCACACGACCGCCAGGACCTCGGCCATGCGCCGCAGCCCGAGCCGCTCCACGAGCAGCCGTCCGGCGAGGTAGGCGGGCAGGGCACCGAAGACGACGTCGGACAGGACGTAGTTGAGCGGCGAGCCCGCGGCGACGGACAGGCCCACCAGGCACCAGGCGGTGGCGACCATGAAGTCACCGCTGGTCAGCCGCCACGAGAAACCGGGCAGGAGGGCGACGATCACCAGGAAGCAGGCCAGGGTGGCCGGAGGCACATTGGGCTCGAAGGGGATCATCACCCACACCGGCACGAAGCCGATGGCGCCCATGACCAGGCCGGCCCCGACGATGGGGCGGCGGTGGATGCGGTCGGCCACGAAGATGAGGACCGCCAGGGCGGAGGCCACCATGGGGAGGACGATGAACAGGGTCCTGGCGAAGGACATCGTTCCTCCCTTGTCCTGTCATGGCCGCGGTGATGTCACGGCGGCCGAATCAGTGGTCGATAGGTGGTTTGTCGGCGGACGGAGCTGCACGGCGGCGAGCCGCCACAGGACCGCCGTAAGAAGTACCCGGGAAGATGCTGGGAGAGCCTCCGAGGTCCTGACCAAGGTCAGGTGCAACCGGAAGAAGTCCGACGACGTCGCCCCGGCAGGGCCGACCCCGATGCCTTCTTCACTGCTGGGGCGGGGGTCCTCAGGGCCCTCGCCCGTCACACGGTTCCGGTGAAAGACTCACCACATCGCCCGCTCCCCCACGTCTGAGGATTCCAGGCGTGGCCGGGGGCGCAGCGAAGGCTACTACAGTCACCGAGACCTGAGCGTGATCTTACAGTTAGGGTTGGGCCGTAGCCTTTCAGCATCCGCCGGGCCATACGGCCCACGGTGTCCAACGGGCCGCCGGAACCGATCAGATCCAGATCATCCCCAGACCAGATGAGGAGCAGCGTGCAGCCGTCGCAGATCCTTCACGCCATCCGCAGGAACCTTGTGGCCTGCCTCGTCATCCTGCTCGTGTGCATCCTGACCGGGCTGGGAGTGGCCCTGGCAACGAAGCCGGTCGCAGTGGCCACCACGACCCTGGGCATCCAGCCCAAGTCCAAGGAGACCCCGTCCTTCTCCACCCAGGCCAAGGACCTCATGCCGACCCTCGTGGAGCTCTCCACGAGCCCGAAGGTCCTCGATCCGGCGGCGGCCAACCTGAACATGGAGACCACCGACCTGTCGGACGCCCTGACGGTCACCAACCCGCCTGAGACGCTGGTCCTGTCCATCACCGCCAAGGCCGACACCAAGCAGAAGGCCGTCGACATGGCCCAGGCGACGGCCAACTCGCTCAACAAGGAGCTCTCCTCCGGTGAGCTGCTGGGCAAGCAGGCCCTGGGCATGACGACGAGCACCACCTCGCCCGCCACCACGGCCAACACCACCATGGAGCGCCCCGGCGCCCAAGCCGCGGCCGTCTCCGGCCTGCTGCTGGGTCTTCTGGCCTCCGTCTCCTATGCGATGTTCCGTCACCGTCGTGACAGTGGCCTTGGCGGCGACAGTGGCGCCGAGAACAGTCCCGGGCGTATAGCGGCCGCACTGAACACCCTGAGGCAGAAGACCTCGGACCTGCTGCGACCGAGCCAGCAGCCGCCCGCGCAGCCTCAGGTGCAGGCGCAGCCGCCCTACCAGTATCAACAGCTCCCGGCCCCGTACCAGGCCCCGGTCTCCCCTGAGGTCTCCGGCATCCAGGATCCTGGCGCCATGGCCCCGCAGGCGGCCCCCGCCTCGATGCCGTCTCCCGGCTCCGCGCCCATGCTGCCAGCTTCGACATCGACCCCGGCACCGACCTCTCAGCCGACGGCCTCCTCCGCACCGGCCCCGGCCTTCCCGACCCCGCAGTCGCCGCAGCAGACGACCGCGATGCCCGCGTTCTCCGACTCCGCGTACCCGGCAGCCCAGCCAGTGCCCTACGCCCAGGAGCCGGTGTCTTCCGCACAAGAGCCGGTCCACTCCCCGGTGCCGACGCCGCCCCAAGCCTTCCCGGTGCCCGCCACGTCGTCAACGCACTCCCCCGTCTCCATGAGTGCGGCGCCGCTGTCTGCGGCCTCGGCGGCCTCGGTCTCCGATCAGTCCTCGATACAGCCCCCCACCCAGGGCCCCACCCCAACCCCCGCGCACAGCTTCACCTCCGGAATCACCTCCGCCATGCAGCGTCAGCAGGCCGACCGGCCCGCGCCGGCCACCCCGGCCGGGATCATGTCGGCCGGGACCGCCTCATCCCAGTCGGCCTCTGAGGCCACCGCCCTCTACCGGCACGCGCCACTGCCCCCGCCGCAGCCCACCCCCGCCGACCTGACGGTGCCGGCCTCCCCGTCGATCGCGGTGCAGCCCTACACGACCACCCCATCCTCCGGGAGCCACCGTTTCCCGGGCGCACCGGACGGCCCCACCCGCCGCAGCACCGCCCTGCCCACCGGGCAGACCGTCTCCGGGTCCTCAGCCTCCCCGGCCTCCTCCGCCCCCTTGGCGGGGCCCTCCTACCAGTATCCTCCGGCGCCGGTATCGACTCAGGCGCCTGCCCCGATATCCTCCCCCGCCGATTCCCTCACCGCCACGCCGACCACCGGCCGTCGGCGTGTTTCTGCGCCGACGTCGAGCTCCGCGCCGAGCGTGCCCACTCGGCGGCGCATCACCTCGCCGTCGGCAGACCGCCCGGCGTCGCCGACCGGCTGGCAGGACGCCTCCTCCCTTCCCACGACGACGGGCCGGCGCCGGGTCCAGGCGGATTCCTCGGCCCCCGAGCCCGCAGCTGGCGCTGAGGACTCACGCGCCGCGGCGCGCACGCAGACCCCGGCCTCCGAGACCGGCTCCCCCACCGCCCCTTCGACGTCGATGCGTCAGCAGGCGCCCTCGCGCCGGCAGACCCTGGCTCGACGCCGGCGGATGTCCAAGCCGCGGCTGACTCTCGTGACGCCACTGTCCGAGGAGTCCTCCATCGAGCAGACCCGCCATCTCACGCCGGTGTCGGCGTCGGCGGGTGGACGCCACCGCAGTCCTGATCCGCCGGACGCCCCGCCGCCGCCTCCGCCGCCGTCGATCCAGCCCGGTCAGCAGATGGCCTCGGCGTCCTCGGCCTCCTCAGCGGCGCGGCACTCAGCCTCCGCCTCGGCGGCCTCTGCGGCCTCGGCCGGTCGCCGCGGGCAGTCAACGCGCCGCTCCTGGTGAGCCGGCTGCCGGCACCAGCGTCAAGGGCGGGTCCGATGCTCCAAGCATCAGACCCGCCCTTCATGTACGCACCGAGCCAAGCAGGTTCCAGGCCAGGACCCGCATGGCTCGAGCGCTTAGTTGTCGTCCTCCTCATCGGCGTCCTGGTCCTCATCGGCGTCCTGCTGGTTGCCGCCCTGGTCCGCGTCCTTGTCGGCGTCCTTCGCCTCAGCGGCGGGCTGCGCCTTCTTGCCCTTCTCCTTGTTGTTCTGCGCCGTCTGGGGGACCGTGACACTGGGGATCTGGGCGGTGATGGTGTTGCCGCTGGGGTCGGAGACCACCAGGCGGTAGGTGTGATCGCCAGGCGAGCAGGTGGTGTCCTCCAGGCTGTGGCTCTTGAGCGCCCAGCGGGTGTCGCTGATCTTCTCGGTGGCCACCGGCGTGGTCTCGTCATCCCGGTAGAGGCTGTAGGTCAGGGTCGGGTCGTCGCGGTCCCAGGTGGCTTTGAACCCCACCTTCACCGAGCCCGGGGCCGTCACCTCCGCCTTGGCGGCCAGGGTCTCGGCCTTGCCCTCGGGGGGCAGCGTGGGCTGGCCCGCACGCTTGGGGTAGCGCACGATCCCCTGCTGGACCTTGCCGTCGGCCTCGATGAACTCACCCACCATGAGGACGTAGGAGTCGGTGACGTCGACCTTGTAGGCGGCCTGGGACGTCTTCGTGAACTTCCCCGCCTCCAGGTCCGGGTACCAGCCGATGATCGTGGGGCTCTTGAGACCCGAGGTCGACCAGTCCTGGTACCCGTCGGCCACCCCCTGGTGGCGGATGGTGATGTCGGGGCTGTTTGTGAAGGCCATGGCCCGCACGTACAGAGGGTGCTGACCGTCCTTGCGTACCTCAGGCATGTTGGGGAACCCGTAGATGGTCTCGCAGGAGTGGGCGTGCCCCACCGTGTAGACGGTGTCCTTGGTGGGGGCGATCCCGTAGGTGTCTCCGTGGCACGGCTCGAGCCAGATGAGGTTGCCGTCCCAGTCCGCCCTGAAGCTCCCCTCGAGGTTGGCCTCGTCGAGGCGTCCGACGGCGGAGTAGGCGGTGCCGTAGAAACCGTCGTCGTCGACGGCGATGTCGAAGATGGCGGCCTTCTCGCCGGCCGTGCGCACGGTGTCGTTGACCGGCATGGGCAGCACCTCACCGGTGGAGGCGCTCAGGAGCGCCATCCCGTAGCCGGGTTTGCTCGAGCCGTTGACCGAGGAGAAGGAGCCGCCGATGACGACCTTGGAGTGGTCCGGGGAGACCTCGATCGCGTAGACCTGGGCGTTGGGGCCCTCTGCGGAGGCCGTCCAGTTCAGCAGCTGACCGGTGGAGGCCTTGAGGGCAGCCAGCCTGACACGCGGCTGACCGTTCACCTTGGTGAAGTAGCCCCCGGCGTAGAGGGTGTCGCCGGCGACCGCGATGTCCTTGACGGTCGTGTTGAACATGGGCTTGAAGGAGGAGATGAGGGTTCCGTGCCCCTGGGTGAGGTCAAAGGCCGCCAGGCGGCTGTGCCACTCGCCGTTGACCTTGTCGAACTCCCCGGCGACGTAAAGGGTCTTGCCGTCCTGGGAGACGGCCAGGCTGCGTCCTGGCCCGTTGAGGGTGGGGGCGAAGTCCTCGATGAGCTTCCCGGTGTTGAGGTCGTAGGCCAGGATGTTGGAGCGCGCGATCTGCTGCTGCTTCTTGGGGGCGCCGGCCGGGCGAGCATTGTCGAAGCTGCCGACGACATAGACCACGTCGCCGACGACGAGCTGTCCCCAGGCGACGCCGTCGATCTGCACCGTGGGCAGGGGTGCGGCCGTGTACGCGGGCTCCCGGGAGGACTGACCGGAGGGGTCGGTGCCCGCAGCACCGCCGCCCCCGTTGTCGCCGACATTGCCGGAGCCGTCGCCCTGGTCGTTCCCATCGGTATCGGCGTCGGCCTCCTGAGCCGTGGCCACCGGTGCGGCGGGAGTCAGGACGACCATCGAGGCGAGCAGCAGCGGCAGGAGGGACAGGATGATGGCAAGACGAGGGATGGTGGAGAGACGACGCACGGAAACCTCCGGTACATATGGCGAGCAACGCGCAGGCGGATCACGGCACACCGTTGGCATCAGGGAGAATGAGGCTCACTTGAGTCGCCGGTCAAATGCCTGTGATAACGATTAATTTAACTGGTAGCGCCTGTCAGTTCTGGGAGCACGTCCACTCATGCGGAACACGAAGAGAGAACGAAAAGGTCACAAATCCATGACGGCACCACGCTACGCGACCGTGAGGTCGGATTGCAACATAATCGTTACCTGAAGAGTGCTCCACGCCCTGAGCGCGACTCGCCGTCATGGGGAGCCCGCCCCATGACAGACGCCCTCGCCGGACCCCGGTACGGGGCCCAGCGAGGTCGGGAGAGTGAAGGCCGGAACTAGCGCGCGGTGGCTATGGGGGTCCTGCGAGGAGCAGGCCCTCCGGCCTCAGGCGCCGGCGACGCCGACGGTGTCGAAGAGGGAGGCCACCGAGCCGTCGTCGAACACCGCCTTGATGGCCCGGGCCAGCAACGGCGCAATCGGCAGAATGGTCAGCTGGTCAAAGCGCTTGCCGGCGGGGATCGGCAGGGTGTCGGTGACGATGACCTCGCGGGCCC
>ERZ772956.2445-NODE-2445-length-11780-cov-13.537996_pt1 | contig 11780 bp, 2 predicted proteins | sample MGYA00580683_ERZ772956 | MGnify/ENA primary metagenome ERZ772956 (study PRJEB29015, sample SAMEA2738077) | human oral metagenome | biome: human oral; feature: human-associated habitat; material: saliva | place: China | collected 2212 ...
TTGCTCGACAATCCAAAAATAATTAAGAGGCTAGGACTTTTGTCCCAGCCTCTTTGCTAGATAATTGAAGTTACTTGCCCACCAGATCACTCATCTTTTTGTTTTCGTATACCTAGAATGGATAGACCAGTGAGAAAGGCAACTGCTCCTGTTACAAAGTGAGTCGTCTCTGCTGTCCCCGTTTTTGGAAGTAGGGCTACTGAGTGACGATGGTGCAACTCTTCACCCACTGGAATTATTGATGAAGAAAGTCTCCATGAAACACTGGCATACGAGGTACGAGACACTGATTCACTAGAAGAGACAACATCGCTCAATGATTCGATCACTAATTGTGATTGGCTAAGTGACTGATTGTCATTAACTGTATCAGAGGTTGAGGTCGATTCAAATAAGGACATTGACGCTGAATGTGAAGCGAATTCAGAGGCCACAATGGACTCTGAGGTACTCACTGAGGCTGAGGCATTGACTGAGGCAGAGGCCCGGGCAGAATCAAACATTGACTCTGAGACAGACAAAGACTCCGAGACTCTTTCAGAAAACGATGCACTTCTAGATTCAGATGTTGAAACGAATTCTAAAGTTGAGATTGAGGCCGAATGTGAGACTGAATGAGCCTCCTGAACCGACGTACTCTGAGACTCTGAATCTGAAACACTGGCTGATTCTGAGTAAGAGAGCGATACAGACGATGACAATGATACTGTGGTAGAACTTGAAATTGACTCTGAGGTACTTACTAATACAGATGTGCTAACCGATTCAGATGTACGTGCTGATTCAGATAAGGATTCTGAGACTGACGCACTAACCGAAGCAGATTCACTTACTGATTCAGATAATGAGATCGATTTGGAGTGCGAGATCGAGTCCGAAACAGAAACACTGGCTGATCCTGAATAAGAATTCGATTCAGACGTTGACAATGATACTGAGACAGAACTTGAAATTGAGATACTTGCTGACTCAGATATACTTATCGATTCGAATTCACTTATTGATTCAGATAAGGATTCTGAGACTGACGCTGAAAGGGATTCACTTCTAGATTCCAATACTGAGACCGATTCGGAGTGCGAGATCGAGCCCGAAACAGAAACACTGGCTGATCCTGAATAAGAATTCGATTCAGACGATGACACTGATCCAGATGTTGAAACTGATTCAGATGTAGAAACAGATTCAGACATTGAGACTGATTCGGATGTAGACTCTGATTCAGAAGCCGATGCCGATGCTGAGGTTGATACCGATTCGGACGTCGAGGCTGATTCAGACGTAGAAACTGATTCAGATGTTGAAACTGATTCGGAGGTTGATACCGAATCGGAGATCGATACTGACTCAGACGCAGAGACCGACTCAGATGTTGATACTGACTCAGACGCAGAGACCGACTCAGATGTTGAAACTGATTCAGACGTTGATACCGATTCAGATGCTGAAACCGATTCAGACGTTGATACCGATTCAGATGCTGAAACCGATTCAGATGTAGATACCGACTCAGATGTCGACACGGATTCTGAGGTTGATAATGACTCAGATGTCGACACGGATTCTGAGGTTGATACTGACTCAGATGTTGACACGGATTCTGAGGTTGATACTGACTCAGATGTTGAAACTGATTCGGAGGTTGATACCGACTCAGACGTTGAGACCAATTCAGAGGTTGAGGCTGATTCAGAAGCCGATAATGATTCAGACGTTGAGACTGATGCAGAAGTCGAGACTGACTCAGATGTTGAAACTGATTCTGAGGTCGATACTGACTCAGACGTTGAAACTGATTCAGACGTCGACGCAGATTCAGATGATGAAACCGATTCAGACGTTGACGCAGATTCAGATGTTGATACTGAGTCTGATGTAGAAACTGATTCAGACGTTGAGACTGATGCAGAAATAGATACCGACTCGGATGTCGACACGGATTCTGAGGTCGAAACTGATTCAGACGTAGAAACTGATTCAGACTCAGAGACTGATTCAGACGTAGAAACTGATTCAGACGCAGAAACTGACTCAGATGTTGAAACTGATTCGGAGGTCGATACTGACTCAGATGTTGAAACTGATTCGGACATCGAAACTGATTCAGAAGTCGATACTGATTCTGATATTGAAACAGAGACTAAGTTCGAGAATGATCCAGATGTCGATGAAGATAACGACGCTAAAACTGAATCTGAGATTGATTCGGACATTGAAACCGACTCTGAGATTGATTCAAATCCTGACATCGACGTAGATGTAGATGCAGAAACAGAGGCTGATGTTGAAACCGACACCAAATTAGAGACAGAATCACTTTCCGATTCTGAGCTACTCAACGATGCTGACAATGATTCAGAACCGCTTACCGATTCAGATGTTGATATCGATTCTGAACTTGAAACCAATTGGCTTTCTGATACTGAACTACTGAACGACTCGGACACTGATTCAGATTCGAAGGTTGAGATAGACTCTGAGATTGACTCCGATGTTGAAGCTGACTCTGATAGTGAGACTGATACACTTGTTGAAATAGAGGCCAACTCTGACTCGCTTGCTGATTCAGAAATGAATGCTGATTCGGATTCCGATATCGATTCTGACACTCGTTCACTCTCTGAAATTGAGGTGGAGACCGCTACGGACTCACTAGTGCTGGCTGATACCGAAGCTGATACAAAAGCACTCTTTGAAGCAAGCTCTGATACACGAACAGATTCGAATAGACTTGTCGAAATAGACTCTGAATTCGATACAGATTGACTGTATTCTGTTGAGTCCATCGTTACCGCAACCAAGTTACTTGCATCCGAATAAACCGGATGATCCCCATAAAAGATAAGAGTTTTTGCATTCACTCCACCTGACTGCAAGGGCACTGTCGGGACTACTATCGTCTGACCAGAAGCATCAGCTACTGCCCTTCCAACTTCTTCGTCATTGTTATACAAAACGACTGTCGACCCAGGCTTGGCACCTGTAACTGTTACAGGTGTCTGAGTATTCGCTTTCTCCAACAGTCGCGTCGTAACTGTAGGTGCTGGGAGGTGCTTCACAGGGACCGTCACATCATTTGAAGTGTTATCTTTATACGTAATGGTCACTACACCTGACGCTGAGACAGAATACTCCTTGAAATCCTTCGAACTTACAATTTGTGGATTAGAGGCCCGAAACGCTTCCCAGATCCTATTTTTCTCAACCTCTGCTAGTTTGCTCGTATCGTTGACATAGATCTCAGTCGTTACATCTCTAATCGGGTTACGAATGCCGTCATTTTGAGGCAAAACTTTAATTCGGAAAGAGCGATCAATAAACTGATTGTTCGAATTGGTAAAACGAACCGTAATCGTATAAGTCTTTCCAGGTTCTACGGCCTCTTTGCCTCCAACTTTCCCTTCGATCAGCATAGGTGCGAACGGAGATTTCAAAGTCGCATTGGGAACCAAAATACCTTCAACGCGCTCACTGTTTGGAGCATATCCCATATAGGTCAAGACGACCCCACCATTTCGCTCTCTTACAATGTACTGTAGCTTAACCGGGTCTGAATTGTAAGCCGTTATCAAATAATTATTTGCTGGTCCACTCATGAAAAATGGCACACGAAAACGATTCTCTGCATCTAACGAACTGCCCGTGCGCGGATCTCGTTGACCTGAAGTAGCACGGAGCACCGCATTGGCTAAGCGATTCCGAGCACTCTTTGCTTGGCTTTCAACAGCTTCAATTTGGATCGCTGGATTGGATAAACCGCTACGAATCGCATCCAAAGCCAAATTTCCACTTTCAATCGCAGCTTCTGTCCCAGGTATCTCCAAAGCCTGAGCACGATAGGCGTATAAATCCAAAGCCAAGGCTTGCAGACGTTTTACATCCTCCTCTGAGTGAGTGGTTTGATTCTCGGTTACTTTCTCACTGATCTCAGGATCCTGTTCAGAAGATAATGGCCTGTCTACATGACTAGTTGAACCACTTGCAACATGGGATTCGCTCAACGAAACCGACTGCGATAATGAGCTGCTTTTTGAAATAGACTGATGGCCTGGCTCCGTAAGTGATAGGGATGCACTGATGGACTGGTTCATTGACACAGATTCTGTAGCAGATGTCGTCCCCAAAACAAAACTGTCCTGGCCAACTACACCTGTTGTTGGGCTGATTTCAAATCCAAGAGTCGAACTCACCTCATGATCATCTGCCAACACAGGTGTAGCAATTGTAGTTGCTCCAGTAAGAGCCCCTAACACAAGGATCCCTTTAGAAATCGGAGCAGGAACTGGATCAGCAAATGATTCGAAAGGTCCCACCATTTTATCAGCCACGTCAGAACGAGAAACACGAAAAAGTCCTAGTCGAGAGACCGATGCTCGTACCCAATTCTTTCCTGATTTGATTAGTTTATAACGAGTAACCCGGTCCGTTTCACGAAATTCACCCTTCGAACGTTTAAAAAACATGTCCGCTCCTTAAATTTTAGATATCAAGTAATTATACATCATTTTTCCCCCAATGTAACCAATTAAGACCATTTTCTAACACTTTATAAAGGACGCAAAAAGAGAACCCGAAGGTTCTCTTTTTGATTTTTTCACATTACCTGTCAACGAGAAAGGCTTGAATCAAATGAGGCTAGAAGGTTATTCTTCCTCTTCTTTTTTACGACGACCAAGTACTATTGCCCCAGCAAGTCCTGCAACTGTTCCAAGAAGAGCAGATGTTACAGATGTTGTTTGGCCCGTATTTGGTAGTGTTTCAGATTGACCGTTCTTTTGTGAACTACTTGTTGATTCCGAGGTTAATACTACCACTAAACCTGAAGTTGATTGACTCAGCAACGTCGATTGCGAACCGTTACCAGATGGTGATTGACTCAGCGAGTTTGAGTAAGAACTGCTATCAGATATTGATACTGATTCAGAAGTCGAAATTGATTCAGATGCTGATACTGAGTCGGACGTCGATACTGATTCTGAGGTTAAAACCGATTCAGACGCAGAAACTGATTCGGAGGTCGAGGCTGATTCGGATGTAGAAACTGACTCGGACGTTGACGCAGATTCAGATGTTGATACTGATTCTGAGGTCGATACTGACTCAGACGTAGAAACTGATTCAGATGCTGATACCGATTCGGACATCGAAACTGATTCAGAAGTTGATGCCGATTCAGATGATGAAACCGATTCAGAAGTAGATACCGACTCGGACATCGATACGGATTCAGAAGCCGATGCTGATTCAGACGTTGAGACTGATGCAGAAGCCGATACTGATTCAGAAGTCGATGCCAAAGCAGAAATCGATACTGACTCAGATGTAGAAACTGATTCGGAGGTTGAGACCAAGTCAGACGTTGACACAGATTCAGATGTTGAAACCGATTCAGATGTAGATACCGACTCAGACGCTGAAACTGATTCAGACGTTGACGCAGATTCAGATGTTGAAACCGATTCAGATGTAGATACCGACTCAGATGACGACACAGATTCTGAGGTTGACGCTGATACTGACTCGGAAACTGATTCAGAAATCGATACTGATTCAGACGCTGAAACTGATTCTGAGGTCGATACTGATTCAGACGTTGACGCTGATTCAGACGTTGACGCTGATTCAGATGTTGAAACTGATTCAGATGCTGAAACCGATTCAGACGTTGATACCGATTCAGACGTTGATACCGATTCAGATGCTGAAACCGTTTCAGATGTAGATACCGACTCAGATGTAGACACGGATTCTGAGGTTGATACTGACTCAGATGTTGAAACCGATTCAGAAGTCGATACCGATTCTGATGTTGATACAGACTCAGACATCGAAACTGATTCAGACGTTGATACCGATTCAGACGCAGAGACCGACTCAGACGCTGAAACTGACTCAGACGTTGAAACTGACTCAGATGTTGAAACTGATTCAGACGTTGAGACTGATTCTGAGGTTGATACCAACTCAGACGTTGACACTGATTCAGATGCAGAAACTGATTCAGATGCAGAAATTGATTCAGATGCAGAAATTGATTCAGATGCAGAAATTGATTCAGACGTTGAAACTGATTCAGACGCTGAAACTGACTCAGATGCTGAAACCGATTCAGATGTAGATACCGACTCAGATGTTGAAACTGATTCGGACATCGAAACTGATTCAGACGTTGAAACTGACTCAGATGTTGAAACTGATTCAGACGTTGACGCTGATTCAGACGTTGACACAGATTCAGATGCTGAAACCGATTCAGACGTTGATACTGATTCTGAGGTTGATACCGACTCAGACATCGATACTGATTCTGAGGTTGATACCGACTCGGACGTAGAAACTGATTCAGATGCTGAAACCGATTCAGAAGTAGATACCGATTCAGAAGTAGATACCGACTCGGACGTCGATACCGATGCAGAAATCGATGACGATTCTGATGATGAAACCGATTCGGATGTAGAAACTGATTCTGAGGTTGATACCGACTCAGACGTTGACACTGATCCAGATGTTGAAACTGATTCAGACATTGAGACTGATTCGGACGTCGATACTGATTCTGAGGTTGATACCAACTCAGACGTTGACACTGATTCAGATGCACTCACTGATTCGGAGGTCAATTCTGACTCAGACGTAGAAACAGATGTCGAAACAGACACCGAGCTAGACACAGATTGGCTTTCTGAGGCTGAACTACTCAACGATGCTGACAACGATTTAGAACTTGAGACCGACTCGGATGTCGAAGTTGAAGTTGAAATTGACTCTGAGGTTGAAACTGAATCACGAACAGACTCACTCAAGGATACCGATGCTGAGGCGGAAGTACTTTGCGAGACACTAGTCTTCAAGGATTCACTCAAGGAACTTGAAACGCTCTGTGATTTCACAGCACTCAAAGACGCGCTCAATAAAGCAGACTGACTTTGTGATACGCTGGTCTTCAAGGACTCACTCAAGGAGCTTGAAACACTCTGTGACTTGACCGCACTCAAGGACGCACTTACTGAAGATGACTCACTTTGTGATACGCTAGTCCTCAAGGATTCACTCAAGGAACTTGAGACGCTCTGTGATTTCACAGTACTCAAGGATGCACTCGCTGAAGCGGAAGCACTTTGTGAAATACTAGTCCTCAAGGATTCGCTCAAGGAACTTGAGACGCTCTGTGATTTCACAGTACTCAAGGACGCACTCACTGAAGATGACTCACTTTGCGAGACACTAGTCTTCAAGGACTCACTCAAGGAGCTTGAGACACTCTGTGATTTCATAGCACTCAAAGACGCACTAGCTGATGAAGACTGACTTTGCGAGACACTAGTCTTCAAGGACTCACTCAAGGAACTTGAAACGCTCTGTGATTTCACAGTACTCAAGGATGCACTTGCTGAGGCGGAAGTACTTTGCGAGACACTAGTCTTCAAGGACTCACTCAAGGAACTTGAAACGCTCTGAGATTTCACAGCACTCAAGGACGCACTCGCTGATGAAGACTGACTTTGAGAAATACTACTCTTCAAGGACTCACTCAAGGAGCTTGAAACACTTTTTGAGGCAACTGTGCTCAATGAAAGACTCGTCGAAGTAGACTGCTTAGTGGACTCACTTCGACTTTGTGAAATCGATTCTTGCTTAGACTGGCTAACACTTTGCGAAACGGACTGACTGTAATCACTATCCGACAATTTCACCGCCACAACATTAGTCGTACTATCCTTATAAGTAATCGTTACCGTGCCATTGCTATTAACCGTATAAGACTGAATACGGTTCGTAACCTCTGGATTGACAGCTGACACAGCCGCAATAATTTTGCTTTTATCTGCATCTGTCAATGCCGTCAGGTTCGTTACCTGAATAGTATCCGTTGGGGCCACTCCTGGTGTACGATCCGCTAAGCGGCCCTGAGTAATACGAATCTCACCCAAGCCATTTGGACGATTCATATTTGACGCATTGTCAATAGCTGCGACGTTGCGTTGCCAAGTATTACGGTAGGTATGGTAAAGATCATCCTTCAAATGAATGGTAGTCGTGATGGTTGCAGGGTTCGCACTGGTAGCTGTAATATCGCCCGTGATAGGAGCAATATCACCTGTTCCATACTGACTGCTACCAAAGAAATTCCCGTTCAAGGCATTGTCGTTCAAATCTGCTCGTGCAACGACTTTCATTTCTTTCAACTTGCCACTATCATCAGTAGCTGTAAAGGTCACAACTGCATCATCACCAGCATAAAGAACATAATTCTTCCCACCACCTTCAAGAGGTGTTGATTTCGGTTCTACACCATTAACAGTCAACTTAGCCGTCACTTCAGGACGTGTGGCATCCGTTACAGCCACAGAATTACTTGCATCTGAGTACACCGCATGATCACCATATAGGATGCGAGCTTTGGCTGTTACACCACCTGTTTGTATAGGAACTGTCGGTGTCACAACCGCCTGGCCTGTAGCATCTGCCACTGCTGTTCCGACTTCATGGTCATTGTTATACAAGACAACAGTCGATCCAGGTTCTGCCCCCGTCACCGTTACAGGTGTTTGGGTATAGGCTTTCTCTAGTAAGCGAGTCTCAACCGTTGGTGCTACTAGGCGCTTCACAGGAGCTGTTACATCATTAGTGGTGTTATCTTTATAAGTAATGGTTACCACACCAGACGCTGAGACCGAGTAGTCCTTGAAGTCCTTCGAAGTTGCAATATTCGGATTAGAAGCCTTAAAAGCCTCCCAAACCTTGTCTTTTTCAGCCTGAGCCAAGTTAGTGGTATCATTGACAAAAGTTGCCGTCGTCACAGCTGTAATCGGATTACGAATGCCATCATTTTGCGGCAAAACCTGAATGCGTAGCGTACGTGTCACTGATTGCCTAGCTGTATTGGTCACTACAAAAGAAAGAGTATAAATTTTCCCAGGGGTCACTACTTCAGTCGCACCAACAGTTCCAAAGATATTAAAAGCCACAGCACTATTTTTTAGTGCCGACGCCTGAGGTACGTAGATGCCATTCACACGATCGCTACCAGAAGTGTAACCAATGCTTTTAATGCTATTTCGTGTAGGATTCGTTTCAACAACATTATAAGCATGATTGATATAATCCGAATTATAGACTGAAATCAAGGCATTGTTAGCTGGTCCTAAATTATACTGAGGCGCACGAAGGCTAGTATCCGGGTCAATACGATTCCCATTGCGCGGATCGCGTTGACCTGAAGTAGCACGTAGCACTGCATTGACCAAACGATTCCGAGCGGTTTTGGCTTGACTTTCTACTACATCGATTTGGATCGCTGGATTAGATAAACCTGAACGAATAGCTTCTAAAGCCAGATCTCCATACTCAATAGCAGATTCCGTTCCAGGGATTTCCATGGCCTGAGCGCGATAAGTATATAAATCCAAGGCCAAGACTTGCAGGCGCTTCACCTGCTCTTCGGAGCGCTGAGTTGGTGCTTCGGCTACTTTCTCACTTGACTCAGTTACACTCTCGTGAATAGAGTTCACTTCTGAGACAGTGATGTTAGCAGTTTCTGAAGCAGACTGACTCGCCAAACCACTGGCAACAAATGATTCGCTCAAAGAAACCGATTGAGACAGAGAAACGCTGTCACTAACCGCGTCTGAAAGCGAGACAGATGTACTCATAGACTGACTTGCTGACATAGAATCTGTGGTAGAGGTCGTCCCCAAGACAAAACTATCTTGTCCAACCACACCTGTTGATGGACTGATCTCAGACCCAACAGTCGCATTCATCCCATTTTCCTCTGCCAATACTGGATTAGCAACTGTAGTTGCTCCAGCAAGAGCTCCTAGTACAACCATCCCTTTTACCAGATCTGCAGGCATTTGAAGTGAAGAATCATCATATATAGCTATGGTTTTTTCATCCACACCAGCTCGCATGACACGAAAAAGCCCAAGTCGAGAGACCGATGCTCGTACCCAATTCTTTCCTGATTTGATTAGTTTATAGCGGGTAATCCGGTCCGTTTCACGAAATTCACCCTTCGAACGTTTAAAAAACATGTCCGCTCCTTAAATTTTAGATATCGAGTTATTATACACTAATTTTCCCCAAAAGTAACTAATTAAGACTAATTTTTAACACAAATAACAGCATACAAAAAGAGAACCCGGAGGTTCTCTTTTTGGATCCTTTTTCATTTCCCACATACCTGAAATGACCGAATCAAATTAGGATAGAAGATTATTTTTCATCTTCCTTTTTGCGACGTCCAAGTGCTGCAACCCCTGCAACTCCTGCAACTGCTCCAAGAAGAGCTGAAGCTACAGATCCTGTTTCACCAGTATTTGGAAGTTGTTCAAGAGCTGGAGCTGGTTGAGCTGGTTGCTCAGGAACTGGGTTCACTGGTGTATTTGGTGTTGGATCCATCGGTTTATTAGGTGTTGGATCCATTGGTTTATTAGGTGTTGGATCTACTGGAGTATTTGGTGTTGGAGTTGGTGGTACTGGAGTGTTTGGTGTTGGAACGTTTGGAGTCTTCACAAGTTTGTAAACGTAAGTAACGTTCTTATCACCTTCGATGACTTTACCAGTTGTTGGGTCAGTTGTTGTTAAGTGACCTTCACCATCAACCTTACCTACTGGGTAGTTACCTTGTGGTACCAATTCATAGACTTTACCATCTGGAGTTACGATTGTCTTAGGACGGTTATCTACAACTGTATCGTAGTCTTTACCTACTGGTTGGTCTTTTTCATCCACTACTGAAGTCTTGATGGTGTTACCATTTTCATCCACATAGTGAACATAGACATTACCCTTAGGTTGTACAGGTTCCTCAACAAGTTTGTAGATGTAAGTTACGTCTTTACGTCCTTCAACCACTTTACCAGTTGTTGGGTCTGTTGATTCAAGGTGACCTTGAGTATCTACTTTACCAACTGTGTAGTTTCCGACTGGTACGATTTCGTAAGTTTTACCTTGGAATTTAATGTACTGTGGACGGTTGTCTTCAACAGTGTTGTAGTCTTTACCTACTGGTTGGTCTAACTCATCTGTTACTGATTGTTTAATAGTGTTACCTTCAGTATCTTTGTAGTGTACGTATACGCTACCCTTAGGTTGAGTTGGTTCTTCTTTCACTTCTTTGTAGACGTAAGTGATGATTGAACGTGGTTTATCAACTTTACCTTTAATTGGATCAGATGATTCCAAGTGTCCATCGCCATCAACTTTACCTACTGGGTAGTCACCTTTCGGTACGATCTTGTATGTCTTACCGTCTGGAGTCTTGATGGTGTTAGGTTTTTCACCTTCCTCAGTTGTGTTATATGGTGTGTCATATGGTGAGTTTGGTGTGTCTTGACGAGGTTTTTGAATTTCTTTACCTTTTTCGTCTACGTAAGTGATGATAACGTCACCTTCTTTAGGTTTTGTTGGATCTTCTTTCAATTTGTAGATGTAAGTTACGTCTTTACGTCCTTCAACCACTTTACCTGTTGTAGCATCAGATGACTCAAGGTGACCTTGTCCGTCAACTTTACCTACAGTGTAGTTACCTGCTGGTACCAATTCATATGTCTTACCATTGTATTGGATTTCTTTTGGACGGTTGTCTACGACTGTATCGTAGTCTTTATCAACTGGTTGATCTTTTTCATCCACTACTGAAGTCTTGATGGTGTTACCTTCAGTATCTTTATAGTGAACGTAAACGTCACCTTTCACTTCTTTGTAGACATAAGTAATGATTGAACGTGGTTTATCAACTTTACCTTTAATTGGATCAGATGATTCCAAGT
>ERZ772956.2446-NODE-2446-length-11777-cov-12.489251_pt1 | contig 11777 bp, 7 predicted proteins | sample MGYA00580683_ERZ772956 | MGnify/ENA primary metagenome ERZ772956 (study PRJEB29015, sample SAMEA2738077) | human oral metagenome | biome: human oral; feature: human-associated habitat; material: saliva | place: China | collected 2212 ...
ACCGAACTGCTCCACCCCGCGTCGGCTCTAGATACTCTAGCGCATCGACCGGGAGCACACAAACCGTGCGCGGTGATTTACGTCCCAGCGGTCAGTATCTGTCAGCGGGCGGGCATTCACACGGCCCCAACGCGCTCACTGGGGCGCGACGAAGCCTGAGGCGTTCCTTGCCTGAGCGGACGAGGCCTCGGGCGCAGCCTCGGAAGAAGCGGGCTCGGGCGTCACCGACGGCGAGGCGACGTGGCCGGCCGGAGCCGCTCCTGCGGCAGGGACGGGAACGCTCATCGCGTAGGGCGAGGGCGCCGACTTGAAGTCCGGGATCGCGAGCAGGATCGCGGCGATGACACAGAACCAATCGAGCACCTGCATCAGGATTACGCGCGCGCCCACAGCTCCCAGCTCATAAAGTCTGGGATCAGGCACGAACGCGTAGTACCACACAACATCGTGAACAATGCGCATGACCGGAGTGACGATGAAGAACAGCACCAAAATGATGCACGCGGCGACATAGCGCGCGATGACAGCACCCTTGCGCAGATAGAGCACCGCAAGCGCGATGACGATGATGAACATCAGACGCCAGAACCAGAACATCGGGTTCGAAAGCGTTCGGGCATAAGCGTCGAGATGTTCGAAGTCATAGGGAATGAATCCGTGCACCAGAGAGATCGCCTGGAGGACAATGACCGTCCACGCGCCAATGCGTCCACGCGTGGATCGCGACGGCCTCGCCGAACTCACTGCGCCGGTGCGCATGGGCGCCGCGCCATAAGGATCTGCGGCCGGCGCCACCATCACAGGAGCACCCGTCGGAGCCGCCAGCGAGGGAGCACCCGTCGGCGCGGGCAGCGACGAAGCTTCCGCCGACTCCTGGCTCGGCTGAGGCACGCCCGAGGGCGCAGAGAAGGGATTATTGGGCAGAGTCATCGTCTTCCTTCCACGATGTCGACGGGTCCCAGGGACAGATGCCCTCACCATAGCAACGACGCACCAAGGCGAGCCGGTCAACAACTCATGCTGGAAACACTCCCCCATCCAGTTGTTCCCGCAAACCACAGACGGCCGCGCACCCGGCCCCCTCACGACGTGTGATCGGCGGGACCGGGCGCGCGGCTGCTTCCGTCAGCGGTTATGAGCCGCTTTGGGCACCACTCGTGGCAGATGGGCTCGGGCTGGGCGTCGGCGTGGGCGTCGCTGCGCCGAGCTCCTGCTGGGCGGCCTCGGCACGGGCCAGGGCGTCGCGTAGACGCGTCTGTGCCTGACCGTAGGCGGTCCAATCAGACTTGCTCATCGCCGAATCGGCGTCGCGCATGGCCTGAGCGGCATCGTTGATGGCCTGCGTCAGGCGGGCGTTCGCGTCGCCCGAGGCTGCCGGTGGGGTCGCACCCGACTGGCTGCCGTCGTCGCTCGCCGGCGGCGTCTGCGGGGTCGCCGCACTACCATCGTCGGCGACCAGCTGGCGCAGCGATTCTTCCAGGGTCGGTGCGAAGCCGACCTTGTCGCCGAAGGCCGTCAGGACGGAACGTAGCACCGGGTAGGACGCCGAGCCCGTGCCCTGCACGTAGACGGGCTGCACGTAGAGCAGGCCGCCGCCGACCGGCAGGGTCAGGAGATTACCGCGGATGACCGTGGAGTCAGCCTGGTTGAGCAAGTTGAGCTGGGTCGCGATCTTCTCGTCCGAGTCGTACTTGTTTTGCACCTGGCCGGGGCCGGGAACTGTCGTCGAGGACGGCAGTGCGAGCAGGCGCAGCTTGCCGTATCCCTCGCGCACCTGGCCGGGGGTGTTACCGGTCTCGGAGTCGACGGCGAGGAAGCCCGCCATGGCCTCGCGCCGGCCCTCGCCGCCGCCACCGGGGACGAAGACCGAGGTCAGGGAGAACTCAGCGCTGTCCTGTCCGGGCATCTGCATGGTCAGGTAGTACGGCGGCTGCAGTGCGGTCGGAGCGGGCACGGGGTTGCCCGCCGCGTCCACGCGCGTGGAGGAGTCAGAGCTGGAGGCAGCACCGTGGGTGGAGGTCTCCTCGGCCAGGCGCCAACGGTCGCCGCCGGAGTAGAAGCCGGCAGCGTCGGTCACGTGGTACGTGGCGAGCAGGTTGCGCTGGACCTTGAACATGTCCTCCGGGTAGCGCAGGTGGCTCATGAGATCGCCCGAGATCGCCGAGACGGGCTCCACGCTGCCGGGGTAGATCTTTTCCCAGGTGCGCAGGATCGGATCCTGGTCATCCCAGCGGAACAGGCGCACGGAGCCGTCGTAGGCGTCGACGATGGCCTTGACGGAGTTACGCATGTAGTTGATCTTGTTGGCCTGGACGTACTGGCCGACCTCAGTGGAGCGAGAGTCCACGGTGGCATTCGAGAGGGTCTCGTGCTGCGCGTACGGGTAGTTATTCGTGGTCGTGTACGCGTCGACGACCCACACGAGGCGCTTGGGGGTCGACGGGTCACCGTCCATGTCGACGACCGCCGGGTAGGCGGACTGTTCGAGCGTCAGGTAGGGCGCGACCTTCGCGACGCGCTGGAGGGGATCGCGATTGTAGAGGATCTGCGAGGCCTCGTTCGTCTGCGACGAGAAGAACAGGTCTGTGGATCCGAACTTGATCGCATACAGGAGCTTGTTCCACACGTTGCCCACGGAGGGGCCGCCGTTGCCGACGAAGGTCGTGGAGACCTGGCCGCCAACCGCGGTGTCGTCCGGGTAGTCGAGCTCCTGAGGCTCGGAGCCCTCGGGAGCGCCGACGATCGAGTAGTCGGGCGAGCCGGGGCTGAAGTAAACGCGCTCCTCGTAGTCACCCATCTCGCCGACGGAGGGCACGGACTGTTCCCAGTAGGAGGGCAGGCCATCGCTGGTCAGCTGGTTGCCGTATGCGGCGACCGCGCCGTAGCCGTGGGTGTAGACGGTGTGCTGGTTCACCCAGGTCTGCTGCTCGGCGGACAGGCCTGAGAGGTTGAGCTCGCGCACAGAGATCACGGTGTCGCGGCGCTCCCCTCCCACGTTGTAGCGGTCGACCTTCATGCCCGAGTTGAAGCCGTAGTACAAGCGCGACTGCTGGAGCTGCTGGACGGTCTTTGTGATGACCTGCGGGTCGAGCAGACGCACCTGGGAGGTGAGGGACTCGGTATCGAATTGACCGGCCGAGGCCGTGGTGGCCGCGTCGTAGTTCGTCTGATAGTCGACGTCCTGCAGGCCGTAGGCGGCCAGCGTGGCGTCGATGTTGCGCTGAATGTAGGGAGATTCAAGGCTGCGCTGGTTAGGGCGCACGCGGAACTGTTCGACGAGGGCCGGGTAGGCGCCAGCCAGGACGAGGGCGGCGATCACCGTCACCGCGACGCCGGTGACAGGCAGGCGCCACGTGCCCTTGAAGGCCGCGACGACGAAGAGGACAGCAACGAGTCCGGAGATGACCGCCAGGATGGAGTGCGCGGGCAACGTCGCGTTGATATCGGAGTACATAGCGCCATGAATGGAGCCGGAGTCCGAGGTGAGCAGCTCGTAGCGGCCCAGCCAGTAGTTCGCGGCGATGAAGAGCGACAGGCAGGCGGCCATCAAGCCGGACTGCAGGCGCGCCTGCTTCGAGGCGTGGGGGCGCGGTGCCAGGCGGATCGTTCCGTACAGGTAGGACACGATGAGGGCTGCGATGAGGGCGATGGTGGTGACGGTCATCAGGAAGGAAACAAGGACCTTCAGCGCAGGCAGGACGAACACGAAGAACGAGATGTCCAGACCGAACTGGGGATCGACCTGATCGAAGGAGGAACGGTTCAGGAATTGGAGCAGCGTCTGCCACTCCGTGGCCAGGCGAGCACCGTTCGTGAAACCGAAGAACAGAGCGACGCCCCAGAACGCGAATCGGCGCACGGGCTCGAGAGCCTTCTGGTAGGCGCGCAGGGAGGCCGACGCCTGCCCGCGCGTTGAGGACGCGCGATGCCGGTACGCGTAGGCCATCGAGAAGAAGATGAGGGCCGCGGCCACGACGAAGCCGACGACGAACAGACCGATGTGCGCTCCCCACTGGGTGAGGATGACGCGGGTGGCGCTCATCTGGCGGAACCACAGGATCTCGGTCCACACGATCGACGCGCCGTAGATGATCGCGCCGATCGCGATCAGGACGCCCAGAGTGATCGCTCCGGGGCCAGGCTTGTGCATCTTCAGGTCGACGGGTGGGCTATCGGGGTCTCGGGGCGCACGCGCTCCCCCCGGTGGGAAGACCGAAAAATTGAAGCTCACGGCAGTCCTCTCTGTAAAACCGTTCGGCTCCGATCCAGTGTAGCCGCGCACATGCACTTCTTCGTCTCTGTCTTATTCGCTCTCCGTGAGATTATGGGGGCATGACTGTTGAAATGATGCCGAGCGCGCGCGAGATCGCGCTGGCCAACGTGGTTGTCGATATCGAGAAGGGCGCTGCCCGCGTGGGCTGGGATCACGCCCCGTCCATCTACGCGCTGGTACCGACGGCGATGCTGCTGGCCGACCCGAATCTGCCTGCTGACATTGCCGAGCAGCTGCGCACTGGTTGGGATGGGACCGAGGACCACCTGAGCGCGATCATCCAGGAGGACCTGGCTGACGACGACATCGAGCAGGTTCTGGCGCATCTGGCCTGGCCGGAAACCGTGCCGGGCGCCGCATTGACCGTCGAGCGCATCGTTGTTCCGCCGGAGGTCGAGGACGAGGCCCCCGAGGACCCCGACGAGGCCCTGGCCTTCATCTCGAATCACCCCCTGCGAACGGACGTGCGTCTGGCCGTTGGCGTGATGCGTACGGGCGAGTCGTGGTGCGCTCTGCGTACCCGCGCCTTCGACTCTGACGACAAGGTCGGGCAGGGCTCGGCGCTCGTCCCCGCGCTGGTGGATGCCCTGCGAGCGTCTCTCGAGCCGGTGACGGACGAGCAAGCCTGACAGCGTTAAGAGGCCCCGGCCTCGTCCGGACCAGATGGACGAGGCCGGGGCCATTTGTCGCCCACCTGACGAAAGTCGGAGGGCGGGCTTGAGAGCGCCCCCGCGCTACTGGCAGGTCGGCAGGGCTTCCCCGGTACCGTCGGCGATGGAGCGCACGGCGTTCACTGCCTCGTCGAGGGTGGACACCGAGACGACGCGCAGCCCATCGGGGACGTGTCCAACGACCTCGTTACAGTTCTCGGAAGGAGCGAGGAACCACTGGGCCCCGTCGCGGTGCGCACCCCACAGCTTCTGCTGGATGCCACCGATACCTCCGACTTGCCCGTCGTAGGACATGGTTCCAGTGCCCGCGATGACGTTGCCGCCGGTCATGTCACCGGGGGTCAGGCGATCGATGATACTCAGTGAGAACATCATGCCAGCACTCGGGCCACCAACGCCGTCGATGTTGACGGTGATGTCGACGGGCAGGGCGGGGTCGACGGAGAGGTAGACGCCGAGCTTGGAGCCGCTCTCGGTGGCGGACGCGGCGACGGATGCGAAGGAGACGTCCTGCGTGGCGCCTTCTCGCTCGATCGTCAGCGTCATCGTGGAGCCGGCAGGCACCGATCGCATGAGGGCGAAAGGAGTTGCGGCGCTGGTGATCTCGTAGCGTACGCCGTCGGGGGTCGTGATCGCGCGGAGGATGTCTCCCTGTTGGACGACCCCTTCCGCGTTGGTTCCTTCGACCGCACCCTCAATCGTGACCGTCGCGGGGACCTCCCACCCGAGGTACTCGAGGGCGGCGACCTGCGAGGTCGTCTGCGAGTTGCGCATCATGGCCAGCTGAGCCGCGCTCGACCGTTCCTGCGTCAATCCCTTGGGATACACCGACTCGTAGTCCACGATCTTGCTGTGCGGGTCAAAGTACGCGGCGATGAGCTGCGCGAAGTTCAGGCGAGACTTGGGGTTTCCCGATTCGGAGACCGTCACCATGCGCAGCTGCCCCTGCCCCGGCTTCGCGGGTGCCTTGTACGAGGTGGACTGAGGCCCGTCCTGCTCGATCGCTTCCCCCGTTGTGGGGTCGGTTCCCTCGATCTGAAGCATGGGAACTCCGTTGTCGGATCCCAGCACATTGAAGGTCGGGCCAGGGCTGTTAACCACGAAGGGAACAGGGATCCAGAAGAGGATCACCACCATGGCGAGCGCGGCGAGGACCGCCGTGACGATCCGCCAGCTGACGATGGGGATACGCCGGGTAGAGTCGTCCTCCTGCAGGGGCACCAGCTCGATATTCTCCGAGGTCATCTGCGCATCGTTCACCGTGTCATTGTGTCCCACCCGCTCCCCCTGCGCACGCGCGCCGCGCGCCACCCCTTCAGCTCTCAGCGTTTTTGCAGAAGATTGTCAGCCCTCGCGAACAACGGGCGGCTAGTCTGTTGTCATGAACGAGTTTGACTCCGGCACCCCGTTTGAGGACTTCCTGCGCTCGATCCTGGGCGAGGAGGCGGCAGCTGAGGCCGCACGCGCCCTGCAGGCTCAGGGTTTCGATCCCGCGAATCTTCCCCCGGAGTTTTCCGATCCCGCGCGTATGCGCGCGGCGATGGGCCAGTTCCAGTTCCTCATGAACACGACGGCAGGCCCCGTCAACTGGCGCATGGTGGAGGACAGCGCAAAGCAGGCCGCGTACGCGAGCGGCGACCCCTCCCCCACGGCCACGGAGGCCGAGGCCGCACGTCAGGCGATGACCGTCGCGGACCTGTGGCTCGACGCGGTCACCGATTTTGCTTCCGGCCCGGTTACCCGCGACGTGTGGAGCAAGGTCGCGTGGGTCGAGCACACCATTCCGACGTGGAAGCGCATCTGCGAGCCCGTGGCACTCAACGTCTCGCGCGCCCTGTCCGCCGCCCTCTCGGAGCAGTTCGGTTCCGAGGGCCTTGGGGACGCAGCCTCCCTGCCGGACGGTATGGCTGCAATGCTCGGCAAGACACAGGAGATGATGCCGCGCCTGTCGGCGATGATGTTCTCCGCGCAGATCGCACGCGCGTTGGCGGCCCTGGCCGGCGAGTCGTTCGGCACCTTCGACACGGGCATCCCCCTGTCGGATACGTCGCACGCCGCCCTACTGCCGCACAACGTCGCGCACTTCTCCGAGGGGCTCGACATCCCCTTCGATGAGGTCCGTCAGTTCCTCGCCGTTCGGGAGGCGGCGCATCGCCGACTCTTCGCCTCGGTCCCGTGGCTGGAGGGCGACCTGGTGCGCGCGGTCGAGCGCTACGCGTCCCAGATCGCGATCGACGCGGAGGCGATTTCCGAGGCTGCGCGCTCGGTGGATCCCTCGGATCCGCACTCGGTGGAGTCTGCCCTCAGCGGCGGCGTGTTTGCGCTGTCGACGACGCCCGATCAGCGTCGTGCGCTCACACGCCTGGAGACGATGTTGGCCCTCATCGAGGGCTGGGTCGAGGTCGTGACGGCCCGCGCTACCCTGCCCTACCTTCCCCACGCAGACGCGCTGCGCGAGATGATGCGTCGCCGCCGCGCGTCGGGCGGCCCCGCGGAGGAGATCCTCGGGACACTCATGGGTCTGCAGATGCGCCCGCGTCAGGCGCGCGGAGCCGCGTCGATCTTTGCGCTGGTGGAGGCCGACGGCGGGCGCGACGCTCGCGAGGCCCTGTGGTCGCACCCGGATATGGTTCCCTCCGAGACAGAGCTGGCCACGCCGGACACCTTCCTCACGCTGCGCAGGGCTGCTGCCGAGGAGGACGCAGATATCGACGCCGCCCTCAATTCGCTCCTGGATGGAACGCTCGGCTGGGCGGATGGGCTGGAACCCGGGGACGAGGCCTCGGCCGGCTCGGATGACGAACCCGAGGATCCTGAAGCATCGGATCCCAAGGGCAAGACGGACTGATATATACCAGAACGATCTGATAAGTTATCCACAGATTTTCCAAAACGCCACACGGGCGACACGCATAGGTTCATCATGTCTCTAACAGTCACAAACTGAAGGAGATCATCATGAACCTGATGCATCACACGGCGATCCTGTGGCGTGGTCCGGGCAGCGTCCAAATTGGTGGCGACCGCGCCCGACACGTGCGCCTCGACGACCTGCACGCAAGCGACCAGCTCTGGCTCGCCAGCCAGGCCGGGCCCGTTCACGCTTCGGACTCTCCCGAGGCTTCCCCCAGCCTCCTCGCTGCGCTGGCCGTGGCGGACCTCGTGGAGCACCCCGACCGACGCCCGCTCCTGTCCGTAGGAGTTCTCGGGGCGGTACCAGCCGCTATCCTCGCTCTCCGTTCGCTGGTCGACACCCTCGCACTGCGGCTCCGCATCGACGCGCCCACCCTGGTGGACGGCGACTGGGATCGCGTGTTTGGCGGCGTCTACACGGGCACGCCGCGCTCGCGTGCGGTGCGCCGAGAACTCTCATCACTGATCCCGCTGCCCGACCTGCATGCCCAGGACGCGCCGGACGTCGCCCTCGTGTCGGCGGATCGGGCGCAGGACCCCGGAATCCCCTTCGAACTGATGGCCACAGACACGCCTCACCTGCTCATCACGCGCGGAGAGCACTCCTACGAGATTGGGCCATTCGTCATTCCCGGCTCCACGCCATGCTTCCACTGCATCGAGCACGCGCGAGCCGAGCAGGACCCCTACCACCTCACCCACCTGCGAGAACTCGCCCAGTGGCCACTCGGGCCACTCTCCCAGCTGGCACACTTCGCGGCCGCCCTGCGGATTGCCCGCCTGCTGCGCGACTTCGCCTCAGGGGCACTCACCCCGCACCTGTGCGCCGAGATCGCCACGGTCGACGAGGACGGAACCATCACCGTCGAACGCGCGATCGGCGCCCACGAATGCGTCTGCGGCATCGAGGGCGTCGCCTGCTAGCTCAGGCCTCTTCGTCGACGATGACCTCTTCGCCGCGCACCAGTGCGAGCACCGGGGCGGCAAAGCGTTGCACCTTCACGTCACCGATGCCACGGATAACGCGCAGCTGCGTCGTGTTCTTTGGCATGGCCTGAGCAATGTCGCGCAGGGTCTGATCGGTAAACACGGCGAAAGGCGGCACGCCCGCCTGACGCGAGACCTCGAGACGCCACGCCTTGAGGCGCCCGAAGAGCTCGATCGCCTGGGGCGAGGCCTCCTCTTCGAAGGCCTGATTGAGGGCGCGCGTGGAGGCACGCGCCTTCTTCTTCGGCGCGCCCACTCGCGCGTCTTCGGGCCAGATACCGTCGAGCAGGCGACTGCGCTTGCGTTTGCCGCGTCCATCGGCGCCCCTCGAGCGCGCCCACGACAGGGTCAGCAGGTCGCGGGCACGGGTGACGGCCACGTACAGCAGGCGGCGTTCCTCCTCGCGGGCGGCCGCAGTCTTTGCGTACGAGATCGGGAGGAGGCCTTCGGCCACGCCGACGAGGAAGACAGCGTCCCATTCGAGGCCCTTGGCGGCGTGGATCGTGGCCAGCTCGACACCGGCCTTGTCCGGTTCGACCTGGTAGGCAACCCGTTCGTCGAGCTCAGCCACAAAGGCGGCGAGCGTCTCCGCCTTGCTGTCGTCCGCCCAGCCGACGATCGCGTTCATGTTCGACCAGCGCTCAGACCCCGCCTGGCCAGAGGGTGCCTCGGGTGCCCAGCCAACGCCCGAGAGGACATCACGCACGATCTCGCCCACGCTCCCGTCGTCGGTGGCGGCCGCCGCCGCGGCCCGCAGGCGTGAGATTGCGGTACGCACGTCATCGCGGGCAAAGAAGGGCTTTCCCCCGGCGACGGCGATGGGAATACCGCGCGCTCCCAGGGCCTCTTCGAAGGCCTGGGACTGGCCGTTCGTACGCATGAGAACTGCGATCGAGTGAGGCGCCATACCGCCCGCGATGAGGTCTGCAATCGAGGCTGCGACACCCTCGGCCTCGGCCCGATCGTCGTCGTAGGTGCGGTAGGTGACCTGGGCGCCGCCGTCACGTTGACTGGACAGGCGCACGGTGCCCTCGCGCTGGCTCGAGCGCGCCAGGACGTCGTTCGCCAAGCTCACGATCTGCGGGGTCGAACGGTAGTCGCGGGTCAGCTCGACGATGCGCGCCCCGGGGTGCTTGCGTCCAAAACCGGTCAGGTAGTCCGGAGATGCACCCGTGAACGAGTAGATCGTCTGCGCGACGTCGCCGACGACGCACACGTCGTGGCGCCCGCCCAGCCACAGGTCGAGCAGGCGTGCCTGGAGGAGGTTGACGTCCTGGAACTCATCGACCACGAAAGAGCGGTACTGCTTGCGCACGATCGAGGCGACATCCGCGCGTTCCTGCAGCATGCCGCACAGGTAGATGAGGATGTCCTCAAAGTCGATGACGCCGCGTTCGTTCTTCGCATCCTCGTAGACGTCGAGAAGGCGCGCCATGTCGCCCGCGTCCAGCCCGGCGGGCACGTCGCGGCGCAGGCGAGCCACGCGCGAGGCGTAGTGGGCGGCGTCGATCATCGAGACCTTCGCCCATTCGACCTCGGCGGCGATGTCGCGCACGTTCGTGCGGTCGATCGTGATCCCCAGGCGCGCGGCGGAGGCCGCAACGAGAGAGGCCTTGTGCGGGATGACGTCTGGCAGCGGACCGCCCACGACGGTGGGCCAAAAATGGCGCAGCTGGCGCAGCGCGGCGGAGTGGAAGGTGCGCGCCTGAGCCTTAGGAACACCCAGCTGGGCCAGGCGGTGACGCATTTCGAAGGCCGCGCGCTGCGTGAAGGTTACGGCGAGCACGTTGGATGGGTCGAAGGCGCCAACGGCCGCCCCGTACGCGATGCGGTACGTGATCGCGCGGGTCTTGCCGGTGCCCGCACCCGCCAGGACGGCGAGCGGGCCAGCGACCTGCGTGGCGACGGCGCGCTGATCGGGGTCCAGGGCCTCCAGCAGTTCCTCGGGGTTCATGGTCCCCATTGTTCCATCGCCCATGCTCAGTTGCGTCCCGCGCCGTCCGGGCCGCTCGGCAGCTCCTCGCCGTACCACTCCCGCAGCAGCGCGTAGGCGATCGAGGCGCGACCGGGTGCGCTGATCTCCCCGTTATCCAGCGCGCGGGTCAGCTCGTCGCGGCTGTAGAAGCGCGCCCACTCGATCTCCACACCATCCGCCTGCGGGGTGGGGCGCGGCAAAGCGGTGCGAGCCCGGTAGCCCATCATCTGTGAACGCCCGAACGGCCACGGCTGCGTCGCGACGTAGGTAGGCGTCTCGATGTCGACGCCCACCTCCTCGGCGACCTCGCGGGCAACCGTGATGTCCGGGGACTCCCCGGCCTCGACGTAGCCTGCGATAATCGACACGAAGCCGGGCCGCCACAGGGCGTTGTGCGCGAGGAGGACGCGCCCATCATGATCCTCAACGAGGACGATGATCGCCGGGTCCTGGCGCGGATATTCAAGCCGATCGCACGCCTCGCATCGCGCGGCCCATCCGCCGGACACCAGCTGCACTGGAGCCCCACAGCGCGGGCAGAAGCGGTAGTTGGCGTGCCAGCCCGCGAGCGCGAGCGCAGTCAGCGCGAGGGCCGCGTCGTCACCGTCAAGCTGCCACCCGACCGTGCGCAGATGCTCCCAGCGTCCCCAGGCCTCGTCCCGACTCACCTCGATCGCGACGACGGAGCGCCCCTGCGCGACACCGATGAACGAGGCCGTCCCTCCTTCAGCAGCACGCACGGCCTCGTCCCCACTCAGGCGCCGCAGGACAGGGGCTCCCGAGGGGGATGCCTCAACCTCGTCAAGGAGAACGAAGCCGGCACCGTCCACGAGAATGACATCGGCCTCACCGGCGCGCACCAGGGCGACGGGAGCCACGGCTTCACGCAGCGCGACGGCCGCGTCGACGTGACCGCGGACGAGAGGTAGATCAAGACTCATAACTCCACGGTAACGCG
>ERZ772956.2447-NODE-2447-length-11777-cov-4.227521_pt1 | contig 11777 bp, 8 predicted proteins | sample MGYA00580683_ERZ772956 | MGnify/ENA primary metagenome ERZ772956 (study PRJEB29015, sample SAMEA2738077) | human oral metagenome | biome: human oral; feature: human-associated habitat; material: saliva | place: China | collected 2212 ...
ATGCCATGGATGACACTATCCAGGACACCTATATTCGTTATTCTCGCATGCGCGGTTATTCAACTCGTTGGATTCTTGGAACTGACCACGCAGGTATTGCAACTCAGACTAAGGTTGATAAGAAGCTTAAGTCAGAGGGTATTTCTCGCCTTGAGATTGGTCGCGAGAAGTTCGTGGATGCCTGCTGGGATTGGACGCGTGAGTACGGCGGAACCATTGTTTCTCAGATTAAGCGCATGGGCTGCTCCATTGATTTTAATGACGAGAAGTTCACCATGTCTCCTGAGTACACTCAGGCAGTGCGTAAGGTCTTTGTTGATTGGTATCATGACCAGCTCATTTATCGCGGTAAGCGCATTGTAAACTGGTGTCCTCATTGCGAGACTTCTATCTCTGATGATGAGGCGGAGTACGCTGACGAGAAGGGCCATCTTTGGTACCTGCGTTACCCGCTCAAAGAGCCTGTTAATGGCGTTGAGTACATTACCGTAGCAACTACTCGTCCAGAGACTATGCTGGGTGATACCGGTGTGGCCGTCTCTCCTCAAGATCCAGAAAAGGCCGATCTTGTTGGAAAGACTGTTATTCTGCCAATTGTTAATCGAGAGATTCCAATCTTTTCTGACTGGCATGTTGATGCAGGTTTTGGCACTGGTTTTGTTAAGGTAACTCCAGCTCATGACCCTAATGACTTTGCTATGGGTCAGACTCACAATCTTGAGCAGATCAACATTTTTGATGAGCACGCTGTTGTTGTTGATGGTTATGGTGAGTTTTCTGGTCTTGATAGAGATCAGGCTCGTGAGGCTATTGTTACTTGGTTTGAAGAGCATGGCCTGCTTGATCACGTTGAAGACCTTGATCACTCCGTTATGCATTGCTACCGCTGCGGCACTACGCTTGAGCCATGGCTCTCTGAACAGTGGTTTGTTGCTGTCGATAAGCTCAAAGAGCCTGCAGCACAGGTAGTAAAAGATGGTCAAGTTACTTTCCATCCTAAGCGTTGGACTCAGACATACCTTACTTGGATGGAGAATCTTCGCGACTGGAATATCTCCAGGCAGCTTTGGTGGGGACATCGCATCCCTGTGTTTTATTGCGATGATTGTGGCTGGCAGGATGCACTTATAGAGGACACAGATGTTTGTCCGAAGTGTGGTGGCCATCATGTTCATCAGGATGAGGACGTTCTGGATACCTGGTTCTCTTCTCAGCTGTGGACTTTTGCTACACAGGGTTGGCCAGACCATCCTGAGCAGCTTGAGGGTCACCATCCAACGCAGGTCCTGGTAACCGCTCGAGACATCATCGCTCTTTGGGTTGCTCGCATGATTATGAGCTCGCTCTACTTCACCAAAGAGATTCCATTCCATGATGTCTACATCTACGCAACCATTTTGGCTAAGGACGGCAGCCGCATGTCCAAGTCAAAGGGTAATGGTGTAGATCCTATGGACCTGATTGCTAAGTACGGTGCAGACGCAATGCGTTACAACCTGCTTACGCTTATCACTAACAACCAGGACGTCAAGTTTGATGCAGTTCTTGATAAGAAGACCCGTGAGCTTATTGAGTCTCCAAGAACTGATCAGGCACGTTCATTTGTTACTAAGATTTGGAATGCAAGTCGCTTTGTTCAGATGAACCTTGACGGCTACACTGCTGGCATGCCTAAGGCAGAAACGCCAGAAGATGCATGGATGTTCTCGCGCCTTGCAAAGGTTGTTGCAGAGACAACTGAGCAGCTTGAGACCTATGGCTTTGGTGAGTACGCCCGCAACATTCAGTCCTTCTTCTGGAATGATGTCTGCGACTGGTACATTGAGCTCTGCAAAGGCCGTCTTCTGGATGGAACTCCTGAAGAGCGCCTGCAGGTTCAGCGCAACCTTGTCTTTGTCCTGGATGTCAGCATGAGGCTTTTGCATCCAGCCATGCCATTTGTTACCGAGAGCGTTTGGGATGCCCTTCCTGCATCTGGTCTTTTGAGTCACGATGCGGAGTTCTTGATGGTCTCTGAGTGGCCAGATCCAGAGAAGCTTGCTAACTTTGTTGACGAGGCAGCTGAGCATAACTTCTCGCTTGCTAAGACTGTTGTTTCTGCTGTTCGTTCTTCTCGCGCACGTTATAGGCTGTCTCCAAAGACAGACCTTGCTGTTGTGGTTAAAGCTCCAGCACAGGATGTTGCAGCGTTGAAGGAGCAGGCAGCCTTCATCCAGAACGTTGGTCGCGTAAGCTCGCTTGAGGTTGCTGAGGCTCCTCAGAAGCCTGCTGGCTCTGTTTCTGTCACCGATGCTGGCCTTGAAATGTACGTTGTTCTTGGTGAGCTTGTTGACCTTGCTGCTGAGGCCAAGCGTCTTCAGAAGGATCTTGAGTCTGCAAAGAAGGAACTCTCTAGTGTGGAGCGTACCCTTGCTAACCAGGGATTTGTTGCTAAGGCAGCACCTGAAGTTATCGAGAAAAAACGTGCACGCGCAGAAGAACTTGCTACGCTTGTTGCTCAGCTAGAACAGCAGATTGCTGACTTCTCATAAGTAAAACTTGATGCGGTGTAACAGCCGCATCTTGTGTTTAGTACGTGCAAATAGTCCACTTTAGGTTAGGAACAACATGTCTGAGGTTACATCCGATATCGAGATTGCTCAATCATCCGAGATGCTTCCCATCTTTGAGGTGGCAAAGCGCGCAGGTATTCCAGAGGATCTTCTGGAGCCTTATGGTCGCTATAAGGCAAAGCTTGATGCACGTGCTCTGGCAGATAAGCCTCTTCGCGGAAAGCTTGTGCTGGTAACCGCTATTAACCCAACACCAGCAGGTGAGGGAAAGACCACCACTTCAGTTGGCTTAGCAGATGCTTTGACTAGCCTGGGTCAGTCTGCCATGTTAGCGCTTAGGGAGCCTTCCTTGGGTCCTGTCTTTGGCGTCAAGGGTGGTGCTGCGGGCGGCGGATATGCCCAGGTAGTTCCTATGGAGGACATTAACCTCCACTTTACCGGAGACTTCCACGCTATTGGCGCTGCAAACAACCTCTGCGCTGCCATGCTAGATAACCATATCAAGCAGGGAAACAGCCTCAACATTGATCCACGCCGCGTGGTGTGGAAGCGCTGCGTTGATATGAATGATCGCCAGCTTAGAAACGTTGTTGACGGTCTTGGCGGCATTGCTGATGGCATGCCAAGACAAGACGGCTTTGATATCACGGTTGCTTCCGAGGTCATGGCTGTATTCTGCCTTGCTTCCGGCATCAAAGACCTTAAAGAGCGCCTGGGCAGAATGGTTATTGCCTACACCTATGACCGCAAGCCTGTTACCGTCAGCGATATCCATGCCGAAGGCGCTATGACAGCGCTGCTCAAAGACGCTATTCAGCCTAACTTGGTCCAGACGCTTGAGCACACACCTGCTCTTGTTCACGGCGGTCCTTTTGCCAACATTGCTCACGGTTGCAATACCGTTGAGGCAACAAAGACTGCTCTGCGTCTTGCAGATTACGTTGTTACCGAGGCTGGCTTTGGTGCAGACCTTGGTGCCGAGAAGTTCTTGGACATTAAGTGCAGAGCTACTGGCCTTGCTCCATCGGCTGTTGTTCTGGTGGCAACCGTTCGTGCACTTAAGTACAACGGAGGCGTTGCCAAAGCAGACCTCAACCAGCAAAACGTTGAGGCGCTTAAAGAGGGCATTCCTAACCTGCTTCGCCACGTTGACAACATCCAGACGGTCTACGGTCTTCCTGTAGTCGTTGCCATCAATGCATTCCCAACCGATACCGCTGAAGAGCTTGCTCTGGTAGAGGAGGAGTGTAAGAAGCGTGGCGTAAATGTTGTCCTGTCTGAGGTTTGGGCAAAAGGTGGAAAGGGTGGCCAGGCTCTGGCAGAAGAGGTTATGCGCCTTTGCCAGACTGAGTCTAAGCTTACTTTTGCTTACGATGTCAAAGAGTCTTTGAAGCAGAAAATTACTGACATTGCTACCAAGATTTACCACGCCGACGGTGTTGAATTTGCTCCAAGTGCCGCCAAGCAGCTTCAGCAGCTTGAAGAGCTTGGCTTTGGTGAGCTCCCTATTTGTATGGCAAAAACCCAGTATTCCTTTACTGATGATCAGACCAAATTGGGCGCTCCAGAGAACTTTAAGATTACCGTGCGAGAAGTTCGTGTTTCTGCAGGTGCTGGCTTTGTAGTCTGTCTTACGGGCTCCATTATGACCATGCCAGGACTTCCAAAAGTTCCTGCCGCAGAGCACATTGATGTTCTTGATGATGGAAGAATTGTGGGTCTTTTCTAATGTCTTATCCCTCTTCACCTGAAGAAGTAGCGTTTACAACCTATAGCGCTGACTCTTATGCCCAGCATCTTGCTGCTAAAGAGCCTATTCCTGGTGGCGGTAGTGCTGCTGCCTATGTAGGGGCACTCGCAGTGTCTTTGGCTTCAATGGCTGGTGTGTACGCGCAAGGAAAACCTGCCTATGCTCAGCATGAGGACGATCTTGCAAAATACATTGCCCGAGCTGGAGCTCTTCGCCAAGACTTCATGGAGCTTATGGACGAGGACTCTCGCCAGTTTTTGCTGGTTTCCAGCGCGTTTAGTGTGTCTAAAGATGATCCAAAGCGCGTAGAGATTGTTGAGGATGCTCTTAAAGAAGCAGCTCAACCTCCGCTGAAGGTTATGAGAAAAGTGTGCGAGTCCATTGAACTTCTCGAAGAGATGCTTATCAAGGGGTCCCGCATGCTTTTATCCGACGTAGGTTGCGGTGCTGCTCTTGCGCGCGGTGCGTTGATTGCAGCTTCTCACACGTTGTTTGTAAACACGCGCTCCATGCATGATATGGCCTATGCTCAAACATTGCTTGATGAGGCAGATAAACTTCTGGACACCTATGTATCACGAGCTGACGCCGTAAGTGATGCGGTAAGTGCACAGCTAAGACAGGAGGCATAACATGAGCTCAGAGACTCTGTCACAGGAGCTTCGTGGCGCCCCTGTTGCTAAGTCAATAACTGAAGAACTTGCTGTTCAGGTTGAGAAGCTTCGCGCGCAAGGAGTAACTCCTAAGCTGGTCATTGTTCGTATAGGACAGAAAAGCGATGACCTTACCTATGAGCGTGCGGCATATACGCGCGCAGAAAAGGTAGGCTTTGAAGTTGAGACTATTGAACTTCCAGAAGACACTACACAAGAGCAGGTAAATGGTACGTTTGACCAGATTTCTGCCGATGTATTGGTGCATGGTTGTCTGCCTATGCGTCCTTTTCCTGCTGGAATTGATGAGCATGAAGCGCTTCAGCATCTAGCTCCAGAAAAAGATGTTGATTGCGCAACTGATTCCATGCTACTGGCAACACTTTGTGGAACTCCTGGTGCTCTGGGACCTTGTACTGCAGAAGCGGTTCTTGCGCTTCTTGATTTTTACCAGGTACCCCTTGAGGGAGCGTCTGTTGCAGTTGTTGGTCGCTCAAACGTCATTGGTCGTCCAGTTGCTGCGCTTTTAAGTGCAAGAAACGCCACGGTTACGGTGTGTCACAGCAAGACCAAAGACCTTGCCGCTACGCTTAAGCAGGCAGATGTTGTGGTTGTGGCTGCAGGACGTGCGCACCTTATTGGAGCTGACTGTGTAAGAGCTGGACAAACCATCATTGACGTCGGTATTAACTGGGATGAAGCAACTCAAAAGCTTGTTGGTGACGTTAATACAGAGCAGGTAGCTCCTCTGGTAAGTGCTTATACTCCTGTTCCTGGCGGTGTGGGTAGCGTAACTACAGCAATTCTTGCTCGCCATGTTATCGCCACAGCTCAAAGAACGCTTGCATAAGAATGAAAGGTAGGTTGCCTCATGGCAGCAGAGAATAACTATAAAGAGCTTGACCAAGAGCGCGTAAAAGCCGCGGTCAAGGAGTTTTTGCTTGCTATTGGTGAGGATCCAGAGCGAGAAGGTCTGCTTGATACACCAGACCGTGTTGCTCGTGCTTGCGTGGAGCTCTTTGGTGGCATGCAGGAAAACCCTGCAGCTCACCTGCGCAAGCAGTTCCATGAAGAGGGCAATAAAGAGATGGTTATTGTCCGCGACATTCCTTTCTCGTCTACCTGCGAGCATCACATTTTGCCTTTTGTGGGCAAGGCGCACGTTTGCTACATTCCACAAAATGGTCGTATTACCGGCCTTTCCAAGATTGCTCGCTGCGTCAGCGGATATTCTCGCCGTTTGCAGGTACAGGAGCGTTTAACGGGTCAGATTGCAGACGCTATGGTGGAAGAGCTTGACCCCTTGGGCGTTTTGGTGGTTATGGAGGCCGAGCACACGTGCATGAGCATGCGCGGCATTAGGGCATCGGGTGCTTTGACCACCACGTCTGCGGTTCGTGGCATTTTTAAAACTAACGAGAAAACCCGTGCAGAGGCTATGCGTCTGCTTGGTCTATAAGAGGTATGTACGCAATGAGTTATTCTGTTCCTTTTTCTGTACCTGAGCTGAGCTACGAGCAGTCTTTAAAGGTGCTTCACGATACAAAGAAGTTTGGTATTCAACCCCTGCTGGAGAGCGTGGAAGACATGCTCAAAGAGCTGGGCAATCCTGATCTCTGCTTTAAGAGCGTCCAGATTGCAGGTACCAACGGCAAAACGTCTACCTCCAGATACACTGCAGCCCTGCTCAAGGGAGAGGGTCTCAAGACCGCTTTGTATACGTCTCCCGAGCTCATCAGCTATACCGAGCGCATGGAGATTAACGGCACGCCCGTCTCTGAGGGTGCCTTTGCTCACGGTGTCTCTGCAGCTCAAGTAGCAGGGGAGCGCGTCAACGCTCAGCGAGCCGCCTTGGGCGAGCGTCCTTATGACATCACCGAATTTGACCTGCTTACGGTCGCGGCTCTAGTGGTCTTTGCCGAGGCAGAGATTGACGTCTGTGTGCTTGAGTGTGGCATGGGTGGCAGGTGGGACGCAACAAGTGCTGCTCAAAACATCACCTCCGTGGCCATTACAGGTGTTGGCCTGGATCACACGCGCATCCTAGGCGATACCCTTGAGGCTATTGCTGGCGAGAAGGCCGCCATCATCAAACCTGGTCGTACCTGCGTTCTTGGCGTGGGAACGACAACTCCTCAGAGCGTCCAGGACGTATTCTTGTCCCAAGCAGCTTCTGCAGGCGTTGTTCCAACTCTTCTTGTAGCTGACAAGCCTGAAGACGTTGAAGGAGAGGTTTCTGCTGGTCAGTCATTTGACCATCCAGAGCTACCTCACGCTCACTTCTTCATTACCAAAAAGCCTAAGAGCATCGGTTTTCCGCTTGAGCTTACGGTTGTCACGCCTCGTGCAACCTACGAAGATCTTGCTGCACTTAAACCAAGCTACCAGGCAGCAAATATTGCCCTGGCAACCTGCTTGGCTGAGGATTTTCTTGGGCGTCCGCTTGATGCAGAAAAAGCGTTTTTCTCCACAACCAGGTGTCCTACACCAGGCAGATTCCAGTTGCTTCAGCCTAAGCCTTTAGTGCTTATCGACGCAGCTCACAATCCCCAGTCAATCGAAACGTTCTTAACTGCTATCCGCTCAATTGAGCCAAAAGTTGCTAACCGACCCATGCTTTTGACGGCTATTTTTGCAGATAAAGACGTTAAGGGCATCGCAGAACTTCTCGCCAAAGAGTTCCCTGAGGTAGCGGTAACCCAGACAGATAACGATCGCGCCATGGATGCAGATGAGCTTGCTGAGCTGTACAAAGCCTGCGGCGCTAACGTGGTAGCTGTTTACAGAAGTGTCCCTGAGGCAGTGGATGCCTTACGCGAAAAGGGCTTTGTAGCATGTGGAACAATTTCACTTGCTGGCGAGGTTGCTGCACAATTCAGTGATGCTTTGGTAAAATAAATTTATCTGCGACATTTCGCTCATTTTTGAGGCGGTTTGTCGTACGATTTAGGAGAGAACAAAAAGCCAGCAGAAGGGGCTGTCAGATGCAGGAGATTCTTGATCAGATTATTACACCTGAGGTACGTATGGTTATTTACCTCATGGTTATTTGCGTCGTAATGCTTTACATCCTTTCCATCATCTACGTTATTCGCGATGCTCAGCGTCGTGGCGCAGAGCCTTGGTGGATGTGGGCAGTCATTTCTGTTGTTCCTGTTGTTGGTTTGCTTGCATACGTCATTCTGCGTCCAAGCAGCTACCTCATTGACCGTGAGGAGCAGGACCTTGACATTGCCCTTCGTGAGCACCAGCTGTCTCACTACGGCATCTGCCCTAAGTGCTCCGCTCCAATCGACCGCGATTTTATCGTGTGCCCAATCTGCAATACGCAGGTTAGAAACGTTTGCCCAACATGCCATCGTCCTCTGAACGCAGACTGGAAGGTTTGCCCTTACTGCCGTACTCGCATTCAATAACGTTTGGTTTTGTTCTTTATGATGGCAATCTGGTGTTTTACAACAGAGACTATGTAGGCGTCTGCTCCTAAGCTCCCGTGTGAGCAGAGTAGGCGCCGTGCCTGTTTCTATGAGTAGCTACCTCTGAGGGGTTTTACATGAAGGTTTTATATAACGATGGCCATGTTGGCGAGATTAACGATGCAGCTGAAGAGCTTGAGGTAATTCGTCACGACGCAGCTCACCTGCTTGCTCAGGCTTTGAAGCGTCTGTACCCACACGCACAGTTTGCCTATGGTCCAGCAACTGAAAATGGCTTTTACTATGACGTTGATCTTGGAGACACCAAGGTTAACGAGGACGATTTCCCAGCTATCGAAGCTGAGATGAAGAAGATTGTCAAAGAGAACCTCAAGATTGAGACGTTTGAGCTTCCTCGTGATGAGGCTGTTGCCTACATGAAGGAGCGCGGCGAGTCTTACAAGGTTGAACACATTGGCGATCTTGCTCCTGACGCACATATTACCTTCTATAAGCAGGGTGAATACGTTGACATGTGCGTTGGTCCTCACATGCTCTACACCAAGGGTGTTAAGGCTTTTAAGCTGACCAGCATTTCTGGTGCGTATTGGAAGGCCGATAAGAACAACAAGATGCTCACCAGAATTTATGGTGTTGCGTTTGGTTCCAAAGATGAGCTTGCTCAGTACCTCAAGATGATTGAAGAAGCCGAGAAGCGCGACCACAGGAAGATTGGTCGCGAGATGGAGCTCTTCATGATGTCCGACTTTGGTCCTGGCTCTCCATTCTGGCTTCCAAACGGTATGGCTCTGCGCAACGCTCTGACCGATTACTGGCATGAGATGCAGGCTCGCTTTGGTTATCAGGAGGTCCAGACTCCACTGATCCTCTCGCGTTCCCTTTGGGAGACTTCTGGTCACTGGGATCACTACAAAGAGAATATGTATACCACCACGGTAGATGAAGAGGACTTTGCCATTAAGCCTATGAACTGCCCTGGTGCTTGCTTAATTTATAAGTCCAAGCCACGTTCTTATAGGGATCTTCCTATGAAGCTGGCTGAGGCTGGTCTTGATCACCGTTATGAGATGAAGGGTGCCCTGCACGGTCTGTTCCGAGTTCGTGAGTTTACTCAGGACGATGCACATCTCTTTATCCGCCCTGATCAGATTACTGAGCAGGTCACGGATGCATCTCACCTCATTACCGCTTACTATGCACAGTTTGGCTTCCCATACCGAGTTGAGCTTTCTACGCGCCCAGAGGATTCTATGGGTTCTGATGAGGATTGGGAGCGCGCTGAGCAGGGCCTAAAGGATGCACTTGATGCCATGGGCATTGAGTACGTCATTAACGAGGGTGATGGTGCGTTCTATGGTCCTAAGATTGACTTCCATCTGACTGACTGCCTTGGTCGTTCTTGGCAGTGCGGTACCATCCAGCTTGACTTCCAGCTGCCTCACAACTTCCAGCTTGAGTATATTGACTCCGACGGTACCAAGAAGCAGCCAATCATGATTCACCGCGCTGGCTTTGGTTCCTTCGAGCGCTTCATTGGTATTCTGACCGAGAACTACGAAGGTAAGTTCCCGGTCTGGTTGAGCCCATGCCAGGTTAAGGTTCTTCCTGTCTCCGAGAAGTCTCGTCCTTATGCTCATGAGGTTGCCGATAAGCTTGCAGCTGCTGGTATTCGCGTTAAGGTTGACGACCGTGACGAGAAGATTGGCTATAAGATTCGTGAGGCTCGTTCTCTTGATCGCGTTCCTTATATGCTCATCCTTGGTGAGCAGGAGGTTGAGGCAGGAAACATTTCTGTCCGTGACCGCTCTAACGAGACTCACGTCGCAGAGCTTGACGAGTTTATTGCTCAGGTTGTCAAAGAGAATGCTGAGCGCGTTGGTTAATAGGGTTTCAGACAAAGTGCAGGTTATGGGTGGCACCGCGCAGGATGGCGCAGGCGGCACGAAGAGTGTCGGCGCAACCGACGATGTTATGCCAAGTGCGATCGGCACCAGTACAACCGTTGACGTCACGCAAACTGCAACCGACGTTGTAGCTGAATACGTAAAAATGACAGGGGCAGGCCGTGCGCGGCTTGTCCCTGTTTCATATGTAGACGAACTTCTCGCCACACTGGTTTCGGGCGGTGCAACCGTCGTGGAGCCGCTTGCTGGCATGCCCATTGAGGTGTGCGACATCAAAGGCAGAACTGCGGCAGGGGAGCTGGTTGTGGCGGACGTGCGCGCGATTGGCGCAGAGTTCAGCCCGGCGTGCCGTCTAGGGGCGGAACTTGCAGTTGCCGAGGACGCTCGGGTGCCGGGATATGTTGTCGTGTGCATGCGGAAGTGCTGCATACCGTGGGTCGCAGAGGCGATCGAAGTCAAGGCGTGCTCTGCAGATGACGTGACGGTTTCTGCCACGGGAGCGGAAGAGCAGGCGAGTGCACGGGTTTCTCGCCATGCGGCGAGCGACGCAGCGCAGGTGGTTGCCGCGTACCTGGCGTGTCATCCGCGCGTCGAGGCGGTGCGCTATCCGGGTCTCAAGACGGACTCGAGCTTTGCGCGCGCAACATCGCAGTTGGTGGGTGGATTTGGTCCGTACGTGGATTACATGTGGAAAGAATCGCCAGGTGAGTGGCATAGATTTGTGGCAACTGATGAAGACGCCAGAACGCAGATTATAGATTTTGAGAGAGTCGGTTAACGGTAAGCACTTGATTAGCATACCTTGGTATAATTTGAACTAATGTTCCTAAATAGAAGGGGATTTTATGGCAAAGAAGGCTACTCAAATTGAGGATGTTGATACTTTGCTCAAGCGCCTCGAAGAGATGCGCGAGGCACAGGCAGAGTTTGCAACATTCACTCAGGAGCAGGTCGATAAGATTTTCTATGAAGCTGCTCTTGCGGCCGAGAAAAATCGTATCCCTCTTGCTCGCATGGCAGTTGAAGAAACTGGCATGGGTGTAATGGAAGACAAGGTTATCAAGAACCATTACGCAGCAGAGTATATTTACAACAAGTACAAGGACATGAAGACTTGTGGTGTTGTAGAGGATGATCCAGCTGCAGGTTATCGAGTTGTAGCCGAGCCAATGGGTATCGTAGCTGCAGTTATTCCAACCACTAACCCTACTTCTACTGCAATCTTTAAGACACTTCTTGCTCTGAAGACAAGAAACGCCATTATTATTTCCCCACATCCACGCGCTAAAGACTGCACCATTGCTGCAGCTCGTATTGTTCGAGACGCTGCCGAGAAGGCCGGCTGCCCCAAGGGCATCATCGACTGGGTTCCAGTTCCTTCCATTGATCTGACCGCTGCAGTCATGAGTAACGCCGACATTATCCTGGCAACTGGTGGCCCAGGCATGGTTAACGCTGCTTACTCTTCTGGTAAGCCAGCT
>ERZ772956.2451-NODE-2451-length-11762-cov-2.225335_pt1 | contig 11762 bp, 3 predicted proteins | sample MGYA00580683_ERZ772956 | MGnify/ENA primary metagenome ERZ772956 (study PRJEB29015, sample SAMEA2738077) | human oral metagenome | biome: human oral; feature: human-associated habitat; material: saliva | place: China | collected 2212 ...
TTTCCAACCTGCCCCATGATAACGGAACAAATGCGGATGCCTACAGAGGCCCTGTATATGATTTAACGGATGACGATTACCACTATAGTAAGATTTACATGAAGGACATGAAGGTCTATGATGTGGAGAAGGTGGATAATCCGATTATCCGGTTTGCCAAAAAGGGAGATTATAAGAAGGAATATGCAGAGTATCCTCCTGTAGAAATCTGGTTAAGAAGGAAGGGTACCGGCTTAGATGATTATTTCAAGTACGGAACCTTTAGATTTGACGCCGGAAGAAGAGTGCAGTTTACGCCGGAACCGGGGTATGAGGATAAGTGGGATCTTACCCAGAATAAAGCTTCTCACGTTACTCACTTAAATCAATTGGATTTAGAGAAAGCCTTTGGAAATAATATTGTAGGCCTTCGCCTTAAGCAGGATTCTCCGTATTACAGAACCAGCTTTGACGCGGCATTTACCCTACAAATTACCCCCCAGCCGGCAATGCAAAGTGCCATTGCCACTACTATGGCTCGAACTGATGGCTACAACATCAGCTTTTTAGCGGGAGATGCCACCGGAGAGGTTCGTCAGCTGGGAGTACAGAGGCTGAATAAGAGAGCCGGAGATTACTTCACGGAAGTAGGATACGGTTTAGAGCCTTTAAACATTAACTCTGAGCTTGCAAAGACTAATGCCCCGTATGTAGATCCCCCTGAACGAAGCGAGCAGAGTATGCAGGTATTTGTTCGAGGGTTAAACTGGGGAACCTTCCCCACCAGCCTTCAGCAGGATGAGTACACAGACAAATATGTTCTGAAGAAGGGGGACATCTATGACTTGCTTCCGGCAGGAACCTATGTGGATGAATCATCTATCATAATAGGAAACATGGATCAGGCAGAGATACCGCCGGAAGAAAAAAGATTTGTAAAGGGAAAGGATTATACGGTAGAGTTTAAGAAGAATTGGGAAAACTCCGGACAAACCATGATGATTATTCATCTGACTATTCCGGATGACAAGCAGCATCGTTACTGGGACAAATTCTATAACCGAAGCGGTTGGAGAATGGCTTATACTCTCTGGAATCCCTATACCATTCTCGTATGCCGTCTTCTGCTTGAAAAAAAAACCGTTGGTTTTATCAATATGGATGCCAATACCATTTGGGACGGTAACTATTCCAATGGAAAAACCCCTAATCCCAGCCCTGCATTGCTTGGAAAATATACTGCCAAAAGGGATGAGGCAGCCCATGAAAATGGGGCTTTTACCACCTCTGTAACGAGCTTAACCATGCCTTATGGGCCGGTAACAGTACTGGAGGCAACCTTTAACAATACGGTTTCCACAGAAATCGATTCTCGTTACCTTGGAAATAATGTGAGCTATATGGGAGACCCCTATAATCATAGACTTCTGTATCAGGCGTCTGCCACCAGTAGAACCACGGATTTGGTAATCTTTGATATCTTAGGGGAGGAGAAGGATAGAAACGGAGATTTTACCGGAGTAGATATCAGCAGTATGCTCAGTAAACGCTCCTATGACAAAACCAATGCCAACAACCAGGATACCTTAAAGCCAAGAGTCTTTTATTCTACGGTTATTCCTACTCCGGAACAAAGAGACCTGGGAAAACCCCTGTATGATGCTGCCGGATATGCAGCGGATACCAATCATAATAATCCGAAATTCAGTGACAGTATCTGGAAGGAATGGAACTATGAAAATGAAAGCGCAAATACAGTAGATAGAAAGGAAATCAAGGCCCTTGCCTTTGACCTTCGAACCACTGAAGCAGGAAAGCGTTTTATTCTGGACCAGCAGGGACTCATTTTAGCCAATGTCAATATGGTAGCCCACATGGATCAGAAGAAGATTAAGGTGGAAAACACCAATGTGGCTTATCGTACCGGCATTTTGTTCCCGGGAAATGATGTTCCCCAGAATGTAGCACCGGATACGGTACAGTCCAGCAGTAAGCACCGTCTTGTGGAACCGGTAGTCTTTAATTTACCGGTAAAAAAGGTGTTGGATGTGCCGGCAGGATTAAATGCCCCCAGTATTCAAGGAAAGTTCACCTTTACCTTAAGCGGCGTGGATGGAGCTCCTTTATTGGATGAAGAGGGCAATGCCATCGACACCGTAAAGCGTAATCCGGATGCTAACGGAGGTATGGTGAACTTCGGAAAGATTCGTCTTTTAAAGCCCGGAACGTACCAGTACAAGATTCATGAAAGCGGACAGCATTTGGATGGTGTGCAAAGCGAGGATATGGGAGATAAGTTTATCACCATTACCGTAACGGATCCGAATCACGTAAAGATGGAATCGGATTTACAGCTTAGCGAGACCAACCCGATGACCTTTACCAACGTTTACGGCGTACAGGCTATTGACCCGGAAATCAAGGTGGAAAAATTCCTCAGCGCAACAGCGGGAGTGAAGAAACCGGATATTTCCAATACATTTACCTTCACCTTAAAAAGAGTGAACGGAGAACCAATGCCGGCGGAGGCAGGAACTGCAGACAGCCTGAGCAAGACCAATCCGGATGCTATAGGTGGAGAAGTAAACTTCGGAAGAGTACATATTACCCGCCCCGGAGTATACAAGTACACCGTAACGGAAAGCGGTTTGTTCCCCGGTATCGTAAACGATCCTCGTCCTACCAGAGATATCACCATTACAGTTAATGATTTAGGAAATGGTCATCTTTTTGCCTTGGTAGGAGGAGATGACTTCAACTATACCAATGTCTTTAAGCCTACACCGACACAGGGACAGGTGGATCTTGGAAAGAAGATTTCCGGATTAAAGCCCCCCAAGGCTGACCCCTTCCGTTTTGTACTTCGGACGGAAACCATGGAGATTTCTTCCAACTCCGTTTACTGGACAGATAAGCGAGAAGATCCAATCTTCAATGACAAGGAAATCTTTTTCAATAACGGTAACGGCAACGATACCTTTGAGGAGTATCTGGATCCGGACAACAACGTTATTAGGAATAAGAAAATTGTGAGCAACTCCGATTTGGAAGAAGGTGTTTTATATGGTTCCAGCGGTCTTATTACTGAAGTGAAGCCATCCTTAAGATCTATGCCTAAGGGACTTTTCCAGCCAATGCCGGAGGGTAGCCAGTCTGAAACAGAGATGGTAGTAATCGCCGGAGAAGGACATACGGAATTTGCTCCTATTACCTTCCATGTTCCCGGAAAATACGTGTATACGGTAAAGGAACTAAAGGACGGCATCAACGGATATACTTATGACAACACCGTATATACGGTAGTCTTTACGGTAACCCAGTCTAACGATAGTAAAGAGACTTTAATGGTAAGCAGAAAGATCTACAAGAACGGTGCGGAAGTTTCAGAGATTCTCTTTGACAATAAGTACAATCCCTACAGACCGGGAGGCGGAGGAGGAACGCCAAACAGACCTTCCTTCCCAACACCAAACACCCCGGGAGGTCCGGGAGAACCGCCGGCAGAGCCTGAGAAGCCCACACTTCCGGGAGAACCGGAGAATCCTACACCGGACAATGGAAACAGTATTCCGCCAAGTCCTACAGTACCCAGAACCATCGAGGAGATTCAGAAGCGAATCGGTGAGATTCTCGGTGCAGGACGGAAACGTCCTTTGACCCCGGAGGAAGAGGCGGAGTTAAAGCATTTGGGAGAAGTATTGGGAGCCCTGAGAAGAGCACAATCCCGAAAGGTAAATACGGCAGATGCATCTCATTTGCTTTGGTATGCATTTGCTTCAGCACTAAGCTTTAGCCTTTTGAGCATTTACTACTTCCTAAGAAAGCTAAGGAAGAAAAGATAAAGCAGAAAGCTAAAACCGAAAAGTTAAAGCTCATTCTCTTTTAACTATTGGGAGGAAGTTTCAAAAATAATGAATCGCCTTTTGGCAAGGATTTCGGTCCTGCCAAAGGGCGATTTTTTTTATGAAAAATGGCTGAGAAAGAATTTATTTACAAGTTTCGCAGAAAAACTGCAAAAATAAGTAATAAATATTTACCAAAGCATTTTTAACTGTTATAATGGCGACTGAAAATACGAATACTGAGAATGGAGGTATTCAATTATGCTGATTCAGTTTACAGTTGAAAATCATAGGTCAATAAAAAACAGTGCCGTGATCAGTTTTGCGGCCTCTAAGGATAAGTCATTTGATGAGTATCTGCTTCATCCAGATGAAAAGAAGGCATTGCTGCCTGTACTTGCAATTTACGGTGCAAATGCAGCCGGAAAAAGTAACGTATTACATGCAATGATGACAATGAAAGAAATGGTTGTGGGAAATGCTGCAAAAGTTTCTAAGGGGCAAAAGTTGCCGTGGGAGCCGTTTGGAGGAACAAAGGTTCCGACTTCTTTTGAAATGGTATTTATTTTTCAGGGAGTTCGTTACACATACGGTTTTTCTTTTGATGCAAAGAAGATTTACAAAGAGTATCTTTACCATTGGCCGAATGGCCGTGAAGCCTTAATTTTTTCAAGAGAAAATGGAGTGTATGAGTTCCGGGAAAATGTAAATGAGCAGCTTACTCTGAGTAACCGAACACCGGACAATAAGCTCTATCTGGTGTCCTCTAATGACTGGAATCTGCCTCAGACGGAAAATGCTTATCGGTGGTTCCTGGAAAAGTTGACATTCCTGATGGATGAAGAGCCGGCTACCTCAGAAACTGTTGCCCAGATTGTCAGCGGTGATGATAAGAAAGCTCGAATCTTAAAAGAATTGCTGCTTGCCGATCTTGGAATCACCGATGTTACAATCAAGAACACCTCTGGTACAATACCGGATATTACGACAACACATCGAATTATTAACGAGGACGGTACAACAGAATACTTTCAGCTTTTAATGGAGCAGGAATCTGTCGGTACACAACACTTTTTTGCCCGCATCGGAGGATGGTTGCAGGCACTTGAAAACGGCGCACTTTTAGTTGTTGATGAAATTGAAGATAGTCTGCATCCTCTTTTAACCAGAAGGCTGATTGAAATGGTGCAGGATAAGGCTGTCAATACAAAGGGAGCGCAGCTGATTTTTACAACACACGATGCAATGCTGCTTGACTTGAATTTCTTCCGTAGAGATCAGATTTGGTTTGCTGAAAAAAACGATGAGACATGTGCAACAGAGCTTTACTCGCTGGCATCTTTCTCTCCAAGAAAAGGAGAAAATGTGCGTAAGGGTTATCTTCAGGGACGATTTGGTGCAATCCCTTTTATCGGAGGTGACGCCTGATGAGCAAGATGCGAAAAGAGTATGATCCGAACAAAGTTAAGCGGCGGAAGCGTAAACCGATTGTTTATATCATCTGCGAAGGAAAAGAAACAGAGACACTTTATTTCAAACATTTTCGTTCACGAAACTGCCTGGTGGATATTATCCCGATTCCATCAAAACATAAAGCGGCGGAACATTTGGTGAAACACGCAAAATCCATGATCTCCCAAGCGGATTATTATCCGAAAGACGGAGATCAGCTTTGGTGTGTATTTGACTGTGATGATAATAAAGACTCTGAGCTTCAAGCTGCAATTTCCTATTCGGAGAAGCATGGGTACAAAATCGCATATTCTAATCCGGCATTTGAATATTGGTATCTGCTCCATTTTGAAAAGCGAAATGGATATTTGAAAGATTCCGCTACGGTAATTGACATCTTGAAAAACAAAGGATATTTGGAAAATTACGGAAAAAGTGTGGATGTTTTTGAAGAATTGCATGAACACCAGCCAGAAGCTATTCAGTACGCAAAAGAACGAGTGGAGAGATTAACCAGAGATCAGCTTACTGTGATCTGCCGAGACAGTAATCCGGTAACGACAGTCTATGAGCTGGTTGAATTTTTGAATAGTAAAAGAACATAAAAGCACCATTACAAAGGTGCGCATAATGACAGAAAGCTGTCACTTCGACGATAAAAATTCGTTGGGTGGCAGCTTTTGTGTTTGGAGAGGAGGAAGCATTATATCTTCATTTTATAAATTCGCTGTGGAAATATTGACGAGGATAAAATAAAGAGTTAGTATTAACTAATATAAAATTAGTAAAATCTAATTGATATTTACTAATAAAAATATACAGGAAAAGGAAAACGAATTTTCCCATTTTTAGCGACGAAGGAGGAAATATGGTACGAAAGGGATTTAAAAATCTGGCAATTGGGATGGCAGCGTGTATGATGCTTTCGCAAAACTTTCCCGCATTGGCTCTGGAGAATACGGAAGGCAAGTGGCAGATGGAGGAAAAGGCTTGGACCTTTGTGAATGCCAAGGGAGAAAAGCAGAAGGGATGGATTGTTTCCGAGGGAGCTTGGTATCTGCTGAAGGAAGACAGCGGTACACTACAATCCGGCTGGTGGAAGAGTCCAAGCGGAAAATGGTTCTTCTTCAATACTGCTCACGATGGCTCCTTTGGAAGGCTCTGTACAGGTTGGCAGTGGATTGACGGCTACTGCTATTATTTCGAGGATCAGGATTCTGCCCGTTTAGGGGAGTTGCTTATCGCGGGAACAAAGGATGGCTATTCCGTAGATGAGGATGGACGTTGGGTAGAGAATGGAAAGCCTGTTTATGAGCAGGGCAAAGGGCTTCTCTCCAAGGAAGATGGACAACAGGTTGCGGGAGTAAGCCGTAGTATTCCGGAAGTCCTAGGGGTAAATCGTAGCAGCTCCGGCGGTTCCGGCAGGTCATCAGGGGGAAGCTCCGGAAGGAGTTCCGGAAGCGGTTCAGGCAGTGTAAGCAATTCTACAAACAGTCAACAGTCTTCGACAGAAAAGCAGAAGGAGGACGCGGAGAAGAAGGCTCGGGAAGAAAAGGAAAAAGAAGAGCAGGAAAAGAAAGATCAAGAAAAGAAAGAGCAAGAAAAGAAAGAGCAAGAAGAGCAGGAGAAAAAGGAAGTCTTTTCCGCATTGGAAAGAGAGCATAGCGGAGTAGTGAATCTGGGCTTTGATAAATATCTTGTGCTTTCCTTTAAAGAGGGACGCCCCGAGGATTACAAGGTAGAGGTGGATGGAACCGATATTACCAAAGCGTTAACGCCCATTGATACTGCCGGAAAGCTTTGGAAGTGGGAAAGCACGGTAGTTTCTCCCAAGAATCTGACGATTTACAAGAAAGATGGCGGAGAAGAAAAGGAGATTCTGTCTTTAAATGCCGGAGAGGCCAAGGCGGCACCTGCAAGCTCCTTCGAAAGCTCCGGGGATCTGTCTTTAGTCATAAAGGGAAAAGTTACGAAGGAAGAGTTAAATTATCCATCCGTACAAGCAGGTAGGGAAAGAACCAAGGAAAGCAGAACTACCTTTGACCTAAGTGAGCAAGAAGAAAAGGGAATTCCTATTACCTATTATTTTAAAGCCTTTCCGGTGGATTTTAAGGGGGAAAATAATGGAAAGCCCATCAAATATGAACTACTTGCTGAAACAGAAGAACAGAAAAAATGGTTTGATGGTATTGATTTTATTTCCTCTTTGAGTGAAGGCAGTATTTACGGCTTGGGAAATAAAAATGCCTCTTTGCAATTTACGAAGGAAGCGGTGCATAAGACTAGGCATGGAGAGCTTGGCGTTGTGAATATTCCTGCAGGACAGGAGAACCTAAGGAGCAAGGGCTGGTATCAGGTAAAGATTCACTCCTCCTATGATGACAGTACAATAACCATTCCCTTGGAACTGGTTTCTCAGGATAAGTTGGTGTTACAACAGGCTCCGGAGAGCAGTACTCCAAAACAGGGTGAGACTATTCGCTTTATGGCAGAGGTTCCGGGAAGAATGTATCTCAGTGAGTTTGGAGAACCCTCCTCAAAATTAGTTTTAAAAAAGCCGGATGGTAGCAGTCAAAATCTGGAATATCTTAAAGACTTTTACTATTATGATGGGGCATTACTTCTTTATGGAAAGAGCAAGGACGAAGAAGGAAGTCTTCTCACCGATCAGGCAGGACAATATGTGCTTACGGTAAAGCTAAACGGATATGGAAAGATCAAGCAACGCTTTGAGGTTTTTGCCGGAGAAGCCAAAGAAGAGCAGGATGAAAAGGAAGAGAAGGCAAGACAGAAAGACGCGGAAAAAGACCGTGGCAGCTTTGATGCCATTTCCCATGCTACCTCTAGAGAGGTTCTTACGAAGAAAAAGCCGGACCTTTCCGATTTGCCAAAGCTTGGAGAAGGAGAGGATAAGTATTTAGCCCTTTCCTATGATCTTTTAAGCAATGCCCTATTGCTTAGAGAGCTGGGAATTTCCAATCCGGATGCGAATCTGGTGGCAGCTCGTTTCCTTCGTTCCAGAGGGGACAAGTATTTTCTTCCCGAAGGAGGAGATCAGTTCTACGATTTTACCGGATATTTTGCAGCCTACAAAGAAAAAACGGCAAAGAGCATCGTAAGCTTTTCTCCGTCAGAATATTTGAAAACCGCAGAAGCCATCAGAAAGGTTCCTTCTTCTCTCTATAGAGTCCTGGAGGACGGCTCTTTGTCCAAAGAGCTAAGAACAGAGTATCTTACGGGAGTTAAGCCGCCGAAGTTTACGGTTGGAGTGGCAAAGCCCGGAGAGGACATTGTGTTAGAGACCGAGGATAGAGAGTATTTGAAGAAAGGAGAGATTAAGTTTTACTTAGAAAAACAAATCTATAACAACGAGATTCGTTCTGCTCTCATAGAGATTATGGAAGAGGAAGGAAAAATTGTGATTTCTCCCAAGGCCTTTAAGGGAAAGGCAGAGGGAAAGCATACTCTGATTCTGGTGCGTAAGGGTTATCAAACTCTGGAGCTTCCCTTATCCTTTGAAGAAGCGGTAGAGAAGCTTCCGGAAGAACCGGTCAGTGCTTCCAATCTGTCCTCTTAAAAATAAGTACATTTGTCTAAGGTACGGAAACCCTATTGCGGACGGGATTTTCGAGATTCTCCATTACAGGAGAGATTTTAGCTTCCACAGCTGATAATAGCGAGGCGTTTCATATCGCCTCGCTATTTTTATGCTATTTCGAAGAAAATTCCAAATATTTCTAAATTTAAAATCAAAATTTAAAAAAGAATTAAAGCAAAAATCATTAAGTAATTAAAAATAAAGCAACAAAAAAATGTAAAATTCAAGTGACTTTCCAAGGGAAGTATGTATAATAAGAACATTGAGCCTTGTATTTTTTTTCATACGAGAGGCTTGAAATTTTAAAAGAGTGAGAAGGAGACCACTATGGCAAATTTGGATTTAACACAATATGGCATTACAGGAACCACGGAAATCGTACATAACCCATCCTATGAGCTTTTGTTCCAGGAGGAAACCAGAGCGGATTTGGAAGGCTATGAAAAGGGACAGGTCAGCGAATTAGGAGCTGTTAACGTAATGACCGGTATTTACACCGGACGTTCTCCCCAGGATAAGTATATTGTCATGGATGAGAAATCCAAGGATACCGTATGGTGGACATCCGATGAGTATAAGAACGATAACCATCCTGCATCCCAGGAAGCATGGAACACTGCTAAGGAATTGGCAAAGAAGGAGCTGTCCAACAAGCGTTTATTCGTAGTGGATGCTTTCTGCGGAGCCAACAAGGACACCAGAATGGCAGTGCGTTTCATTGTGGAAGTAGCTTGGCAGGCACACTTTGTAACAAACATGTTCATTCAGCCCTCCAAGGAAGAGCTGGAGAACTTTAAGCCGGACTTCGTGGTTTACAATGCTTCCAAGGCAAAGATTGAAAACTACAAGGAGCTTGGCCTACATTCCGAGACTGCGGTTATGTTCAACATCACCAGCAGAGAGCAGATTATCTTAAATACCTGGTACGGCGGAGAGATGAAGAAGGGTATGTTCTCCATGATGAACTACTTCCTTCCCTTAAAGGGTATTGCTTCCATGCACTGTTCCGCAAATACAGACTTAAACGGAAAGCACACCGCAATCTTCTTCGGACTTTCCGGAACAGGAAAGACCACCCTTTCCACTGATCCTAAGAGACTGTTAATCGGAGATGATGAGCACGGTTGGGATGACAACGGTATCTTCAACTTCGAGGGCGGATGCTATGCCAAGGTTATCGACCTGGATAAGGATTCCGAGCCGGATATCTATAAGGCTATCCGCAGAGATGCATTGCTGGAAAATGTTACCATGGATGCTAACGGAAAGATTGATTTCAAGGAGAAGAGCGTTACCGAGAATACTCGTGTGTCCTATCCTATCCAGCACATCGACAATATTGTAAAGCCTGTTTCCTCCGCACCTGCAGCGGAAAATGTTATTTTCCTTTCTGCAGATGCTTTCGGCGTACTGCCTCCTATCTCTATCCTGACAGAGGAGCAGACCCAGTATTATTTCCTTTCCGGATTTACCGCAAAATTAGCCGGAACAGAGAGAGGAATCACAGAGCCTACACCAACCTTCTCCGCTTGCTTCGGACAGGCTTTCTTGGAGCTTCCTCCAACAAAGTATGCGGAAGAGCTGGTTAAGCGTATGGAGAAGAGCGGAGCAAAGGCTTATCTGGTAAATACCGGATGGAACGGTTCCGGAAAGAGAATTTCCATCAAGGATACCCGTGGAATCATTGATGCCATCTTAAACGGAGATGTGGCTAAGGCTGAGACCAAGAAGATTCCATACTTCGATTTCGAAGTACCTGTAGCTTTACCGGGTGTAGATCCGAAGATCTTAGATCCAAGAGATACTTACGCTGATGCAAGCCAGTGGGAAGAGAAGGCAAAGGACCTGGCAGGACGTTTTGCGAGCCGCTCGGAGTGGGATGAGAAAGCACGCGATCTTGCCGCACGCTTTATCAAGAACTTTAAGAAGTACGAGAGCTCTGAGGCAGGAAAGAAGCTTTCTGCAGCAGGCCCTAAGGCATAAGAATAGTACTATTGCTGATAACGAGGAGGGAGATTATTCTCCCTTCTTTTTTTGTTATCGGGTAATGTTTACATAAAAATCCTTTATCCTATGGGAATACGCCTATTCTATAGATCTTTGCATGCTTGGAACGTTGGCGGTATTTTACTAAGGTAAAAATAAAAATTCTTTATATTAAGGAATTATGAAAGCACTTTTTTTGTGAAGAAAGCTTTGTTATACTTTTCAGGCAGAGCACTTACAAAAAATAGGGAGAAGACTATGGCAGACAGAAAAAGAAGAACTGCACCCAGTAGAGAATTTATCAGAGAAAGAGAAGAAAGCAGCAGAAATAGACGTCCCTCTCGAAATCGTTATCAGGAGGAGTATGATTCTGATGAGGAATATGATGACTACGATGACGAGTATGAAGATGATTATGATGAGGACTATGACGACTATGATGAGGACTATGAAGATGAGAACTTCGAGGAAGAGCCTCAAAGTCTGAAAAGAAGAAAGTCCCAAAGACAGGGCGCAAATATCGCTACAGCCACCGGTCGCTCCGATAGAAGAAGAAATCCATCCGGAGCAGAGAATCGAAAGGCCGTAAGCGGCGGGAACAGTGGAAGAAGCAATAGAAATACGGCTTCGGAAAGGTCGGGGCAAGACAGAGGGAAAAGAAAGAAAAAGAAGTCTATTTTTCAGAAGTTGGGCATTCTTTTACTGCTTGTATTTTTCGGTCTTCTCCTTTGGCGTTTTATATCTCCGTATTTTGGCCCTAAATATTGGACGGTGGCAGTTTTCGGTTTGGATTCCAGAGACGGCAACAAGGAGGCCGGTGCGCTTTCCGATGTGATTATGCTGGCTTCTGTCAATAAGCGAACCGGAGAAGTAAAGTTGAGCTCCGTTTTCAGAGACAGCTATAT
>ERZ772956.2456-NODE-2456-length-11732-cov-22.888584_pt1 | contig 11732 bp, 11 predicted proteins | sample MGYA00580683_ERZ772956 | MGnify/ENA primary metagenome ERZ772956 (study PRJEB29015, sample SAMEA2738077) | human oral metagenome | biome: human oral; feature: human-associated habitat; material: saliva | place: China | collected 2212 ...
GTCAAGGCTCGATCTCCATTAGATTGTGTCAACCGTATCGATCATTTTTTCAAACAGCTTGCGCTTGATCTGAATACGGTTGCCGTTTAATATCACCCAATTTGCGTTAGGGTTTTCTTCCGCCAACTTTCGCAGCTTATTTTCTCCGATGCGAAAATACTTTGCTGCTTCTTCTATGGTAAGGGTATATTTCTCCCAGATAGGCACATCAATTTGATTCATCTCATCGCCCCCTTTCTCAAAATAGGTATCGTAAAAGTTCTGATATTTATATTTTTAAGAAAGGCACTACCGGACGGCTGTAAGCTTTAGCCTCACGGGAATTTCACCCCTGCATGGATCTCATCCAGCCCTACCCATTGCCTGCGACGCTTTTAACGCTCGGACTGTGGCTGTAAGGGAGTATCATTATGTATTTTGTGCCGTCATGGCTTGCAAGGTGCTACGCTTGCTTTACGGCAAAATGTTTCTCGCTCGGCTTCCGGTTAGGAAAGTGTCATGGCGTATTCTCCGCACAGCTAAGGCACAAAAGGAAAGTATCCGGTTTGCCCTATGATACGCCGCCGTTATCTTGCGGGTATATTTGTCAAAGAACAGGTGTAAGAAAATCTGTCTTATCTGCGGAAAGGGGAACGCAGATCGTTACAGTCTTAAACCTTGAACATCAGGACAGCCTGCATCAGCTTTGAACGAAGGCGATCTCGTATATCCTCGTCTATGCCGTAATAGGTGTTTCCCCGTTCATCACGGAGTTTTCTCATAGAAAGGTGTGCGATATAGCCTGCGTAATGCTGGCAGACAATATTCATTGCCTGCGGCTCTCCCTTGGTTGCGGCTATGATTACCGGATAAGGCAACAAGCCGCGTTCATCGTCGGTTGTTTTACCAGTCTGGGTAGTCATAAGCGTGTTCCTCCAAATAGCGTTTTAGCAGCTCAAAAGAGCTGGTACGCCGATACTGCACTGTACTTCTTGGAATCTGATAGAGCTTCGCAATTTCCGCATCACTCATATCAAAGAAGTAATAGAGCAGGACGGCTCTGCGTTTTTCTTCCGGCAAGCTGTGGATCGCATCGGCAATCGTCTTTGCATCCCATTCTTTACCGCCTGCGAAAAAGGTTTGTTCTTCTTCACTGCCTACAAAGAAATCTTCACGGGTATAAAGCTGATTTTCCTCTTTCGGTGTCAGGTCGGAAAAGCTGATTTCTCGTGCCTGCCTTCTTTTGATTTCCTTATGTGCATTGATACTTTCGTTTTTCAATGCACGTTTACAAAAACCGTTAAATGCGCAGCGTATCTGCCATTCAGTCCGTTCAGGCTCATTCATGATATTCACCTCCTTTCGCAGCCGCGAAATCGGGCAGAATTTCCCCTTTCACAAACCCTCAACAACGGGCAGATGAAAACTGCCAAAGAAAAGCGAATATTTTTGAAAAAAAGTTTTTGTAGACGCAAAAAATCCCGACTGCATAAGGCAGCCGGGATTGGACATGAAAAGATAGCTATATAAATATGATTTAACAGATCATCTATATAAGCATAGAAACATGTAAATAGAACATATTCCCTTTAATAATGCTTTATCATAATAAAAAATGAACACGATGATACCTCCTTTGATACCGCCATGTTTTTTCGTAAGTTATGATTGATTTTGAGTCTTCACTCCCTTATTCAAGCAGAATAATATAGGCGGTTTAATATTATATATTCTATCTTTTGCATAAATGGTTCTCTCCTTAAATAAAATAAGCCGGTAATTACAGTTTCGTAGCTGTAAATCACCGGCTCTGTGTCTTTGCATCTGGCTCTTTGATAACTGATACATTAAATTGTTTGACATTGATTAAAGATTCTTGTTTGCATTTCGGACAAAACAAGGGAAAGCTTTTTAACTCTGTATCGCTTCTGATTTGCAATCGTGTTTTATTTCTGCAAACAGGGCAGAGTAACCATTGCCTTTTAACTTTTTTATTCTTCATTGCGTAATCCTTCTACGTTCATTTTATAAGCTCATATATCTTATCGTTAGATTAATCTATAAATTCATTTTTATCATCGCCATGATATAAATTACATTGTGTCCAATACGAGCTCGCTTTGCATTTTTCTTAGAAGTCTGTATTCACGCATAAGCAGGATGACAGCGATAAAAAGGATAACTATATCGTTCAGCGGAAGAGCAAGCCATACTCCCAAGACATTCCCTCTCATCAAGACAGGAAGCAAAAGAACCATAGGAACCACCAAAACTAACTGGCGAAATACGACAATGAAACCGGCCAGTTTTGCTCGCCCAAGTGCTTGAAAATAGGTAAGTGTCATAATCAGCAGACCGTAAGTAAAAAATGCACAAAACATCAAACGGTATAATGAAATTCCTGATTCAACAATATCTGATTCTGTAATAAATGCCGACAATATTTGATTTGGAAAAAGCTCAATTACGGCAAAGAATATTCCGGAAAGGACAGTAGAGCCAATAATGAAGATGTTAGTAAGCTGTTTTACTCGCGTATAATTTTTTGCCCCGTAATTCGTGCCGACAGCAGGCTGCAGACCTTGACTCATCCCCCAAATGGGAACGAAAGCAAGCTGCATAACACGCTGAGAGGCACCCATCAATGCAATTTGCGTTTCTCCTCCATATTTTACCGCTGTATTATACACCACTGTCATCTGTATCAACATCATGACCTGCATAAACATGGCACTGACTCCGACAGAGAGAATTTCAGGAATCAAATCTTTTGCCGGACGCACCCCATGAAAACGAACGATAGGACTCTTTTTCAGAAAGTAAATAAGGGTGACAGTAGCTTGGAAAAACTGGGAGATAACTGTTGCAATCGCCACAGCCTGAGGTCCCCTTTCAGGAAAAATTATAATAAGGATCGGATCTAAAACGATATTTAATATCGCGCCACCGGCCATGATTACCATGGCAAGACCCATCCGACCCTCTCCACGTATAACCATATTGGCACTTTGCATGAAGTTGACAAAAATAGAACCCAAAAATACGGTGCGCAGATATACCACACCCATCTCCAGAACAGCTCCCTCTGCACCAGAAAGACTCAGCAAAATAGGAGCAAAAGTAATTCCCGCCACCATACTGATAGATGAAAGTAACAGCACGAGAAAAGTAAGATTTCCCATAATTCTGTTTACTGTGTCCATATCTTTTTTCCCAATGGCACGGGAAAGTACCGAGCTGGAGCCTATACCTATCAAAACGGCAATGCCATTATTGATAAGGACAAAAGGTGATGCAGCCGAAACTGCACTCATGGCAGATGTTCCCACCATCTGCCCAACATAAATTGAATCGACGAAGGCATAAAGCCCTACCACAAACTGTCCCAAAATTGCAGGAAGCGATAATGTTATCATTAGCTTCCATGGATTTTCCGTCAATAGACGCTCTCTTACATCTGTCATTTGTATAATCTCCTTTGTTTAACTGTTTATCTTGAGTTTGCCTTCTCCTTCATCTTATGTGACTATCAATATTGCTTAATCCAATTCAGCACAATATTTTGAAAATCTATGGGAGCTTCAGCAAACATGAAATGTCCACAATTTTTGATTTGCTGCAATTCTGAGTTTAGAAATAAACGATTGAGCTTTTGTGCTGTATCAATTGTAGTAAGAGGATGTTCGTTTTTTTCACCAACCAAAATCAGAGTTGGAATATCTAATCCCCGTACCATTGTGGAAATATCATTTTTTGCTCCACCTACATGAGCACTCACCGAATAAGATGTTACAGTATTTGAAAAGATGTTTTTTGCTTGAGTGTTATAAAAATATCCACCAAGAAAAGCATCTATATTCTCCATATACCATTTATTTGCATCGATCTGATTTTTTGGTGGAAGTCCTGTTTTCAAAAATGCAAATGTGTTCTGTGGTTTATAATCCGTATAAACAGAAGATATTAAAACCAATCCCTCTAGTGAAGTTTCGTATTTTGCGGCATATTCCATAGCAATAAGTCCACCAAAAGAATGTGCTAAAACAATGACATTCCTATCGGGGAAAAAGTAATCTTTAATTGCCTTGCACTCGTCAGCAAACTTGCTTGTGCTGTAATATGATAATTCTTTTTTTATTTGTGAGCGTCCGCATCCTCTGGCATCATAAAACAATAGAGGGTGTTCAGTTGATAAGAATTGAAGTGAATCTTCCAAATAGTCCGAAGATAAGCCGCTTCCTCCCGCAATCACTATAATCGGAGTTTTATCTGAATCCGGATTTAGCAATTCATACCAAAGTTTGAAATCATCAATTTCTAAATAGTCGCCATAGCTTGTTTTAAGAGCATTTCTCTCTGTGGCAAAGGGTGGCATAGTCCGATAGGATATAAATTTGCCAGTGCCAAAGATCGCTACTGATATAATGGCGATGGATATAATCCATATGATTAGTTTTCTTTTTTTGCGTAGCACTCTTTTGTCTTTATTCAACACTCCACTCCCGCGCCTTTTCCTGCTCCGAAATCATGCGGGCATACCAGCCTTTTTCTTCCAACAGTTTCTCATGGTTTCCACGTTCACGAATCTCGCCTTTGTCCATCACAAGAATCTGATTCGCTCCAATAATCGTGTTTAGGCGATGCGCAATGACGATCACCGTCTTATCTTTCATCAGTGCGTCCAACGCTTTGTGAATTTCTTTCTCGTTATCCGCATCCAGATTGGAAGTCGTTTCATCCAGCAGGACAATGGGTGCATCCTTGATGAGAGCGCGGGCAATGGAAATCCGCTGTTTCTCACCGCCGGAAAGCGTATTGCCGCCTTCGCCCACCATCGTTTCATAGCCGTCCGGCAATGCCGAAATAAACTCGTGGCATTGTGCAGCCTTTGCCGCTGTAATGATTTCTTCCATACTCGCATGCGGCTTTCCCGCCCTGATGTTATTTGCTATGGTGTCATGCAGCAGATAAACGTCCTGAAAGACTATGGCTATTTTCTCGGCCAGAGCATCCGGGGACTGTTCCCTAATATCACAACCTCCGATCGTAACGGAGCCCTTTGACACATCCCAAAACCGGGAAATCAGACTGATGACCGTGGTTTTCCCGCTGCCGGATGGTCCTACCAGTGCCGTCGTCGTTCCCTGCTTTACAGAAAAAGAAACGTCATGCAACACAGGTACATTCTTCTCATAAGCGAAATCTACATTGGAAAAGCTGACATCAAATGCGTTAAGCTGCGCCGCATACTCACTATACGGTAAGGGCGCTTCCTGCCGAGTCTGCAAGATGTTCTCTGCCGCTTTGCCGAGATATTTTAATTCCGGGTACAGACTGCCGAGCGTTGCCATCATACCGGAAAGTGCGACACCTATCATCAGCAGGGCAATCATGCGCTGTGTGTCAATCGCTCCCACCTGATACAAGGTCGGTGCCAGAATCAATGCTGCCGGAAGAATCAATGAGGTCACGAAGCCGAAAGATATAGAAAAAGGCATGATCGAGAGCTCCAACTTCACAGAATCTTTTTTCAATGTGGTAAAACTGTTGTCCAACCGCTGAAACTTTTCGCCTGTCATGTTATAGAGCTTAAATGTTTTGATCCCGCTGATGTACTCCACAATGCGGGAGATCACACGATTGACACTCGCCCGCTGCCTACCGCCGTATTTCTGTGACATTGCTCCGCTCAGTCGTGCTAACGGGAACGCAATCAGTATCAACACTGCGGCAATCAGCCCATACTGCCACGAAACCATAAAGGCGAACAGGAGTGCCAAAACGCTGAAAAACAGCACCTTTATCAGGCTTGCCAGAGAATGTGTCAAAATCTGTTCAAAGTCTGTAATGTCTGTAGTCAGCGTACTCATAAGGCGACCAATGCTGTTCTTATTGAAATACCCAAGATTCAGGCTACGGATATGATCACCGAGAGAAAGGCGTTGCTGCGCCGAAATATCTGCGCCGCGATATTGTACCTGCGTATAGTTTATGGAAAAGAGGATCGCTCGCGCCAGAAACAACAACACAAGAATGACGCTGTACAAGGTCAGTTTTTGCATCGTAAAGACTCCTCCGATCAGTTCGATGATCGTCATAATCATTGTGCTGAACATCCCCATGTGCAGCAGTGCGTCCACACAGGATAGTACGATAGGCAAATACAGAGACTTTATATTTTTACCGGCTACCCGGCGAATCATTTTGAATGTGTAATTCATGCTGTCACCTCCTGCGTATAACTACGCCACATATCGGCATATCGCCCGCCTTTTGACACCAGTTCATCATGTTTTCCTTTCTCTAAGAGGTGTCCTTCGTGGAATACACAAATCTGATCTGCTCCCGTAATCGTGTGAAGCCGGTGAGCAATCATGATGGTTGTTTTGCCTTTCAGCAAATGAGACAACGCAAGCTGGATTTTGTGTTCATTTTCCAAATCAGCAAAGCTGGTAGCTTCATCAAAAATAATAATAGGCGAATCTTTCAAGATCGCCCGCGCAATGCAGATGCGCTGCTTTTCTCCTCCTGACAGTTTTACGCCGTCCTCGCCCAGCCGGGTTTCATATCCATTCGGCAGGCTCATAATAAAATCGTGGATCTGCGCGGCTTCGGCCGCATCCTCCACCTGCTGTCTTGTTGCAGCTTTGTTTCCGATGGCGATATTTTCATAAATACTGTCATGTAGCGTAAAGGTTTCCTGAAATACAAAGGATACCAAATCCATTAGATTATCATTCTTTAATTCTAAAATGTTCTTTCCATCAATGCAGATGCTACCCTCCGCGACTTCCCAAAATTTAGGGATAAGCTGTGCAGCGGTGGTTTTTCCGGCCCCGGAAGCACCGACAAAAGCGGTCAGGCTGCCCGACGGCAGAGATAACGTGATGTTTTTCAATACATCGGTCTTGTCATATCGGAATGTAACGTCCTCAAAACTCACAACATGAGGCTTCGTGCGATCTAAAACTTGCGTTCCCTCTGTTGTGCGGGGCAATTCCATAATGGTCTGGATTCGCCCTACGCCGCTCATGATCTGACTGAACATCATGGCAAGATTCATCAGATTGAGCAGACCGGACAGAAACACCATGCTCATAACCATAAAGTACAAATAATCCTGCACGGGCAACGCTCCCTTGAAGTAGAGCAGGCCGCCCGGCGGCAGGGTAAAAAGGATTCCGCTTTCAACCAGAGCCACAAACAGGCCGTATGTATATCCTTGACTTTTGGTGCAGCGTTTCCAGAACGCATTGTATTCCTCTACCGTGTCTGCATAATCTCGGTAACTCTCCGCCGTCATATTGTAGGCTTTCATCACGGGCATCCCGTTGATGAATTGCATAATTGCCGCGTTCAGTTTTTCCAACAGGCGGTGATAGATCGGCATCTGTTTCCCCGTAATCGCCATAGCCGTCCCTTGAATGATAAACCCCATCACCACAGGCACCAGCAGGCATAATGCCATCGGAACATTGATCGTCAGCAGATGAATGAACACGATCACCGGCACGCATACGGCAGAGATCACGTCCGGAATCTGATGAGCCAAAAATTTTTCAATTCGTTCTACATCTTCAATAATGACTTTTTTGATCTCACCCGAAGCGTGGTCGGTAAAAAATCCCAAATTCACCTTGGCAATGTGTCTGCTGATCCGCGTGCGGACATTGTATAGCGTGTTAAAGGCTCCAATGTGGGAAAATGTCCCTGAAATAATGGAGCAGAGGAATTTCCCTGCAATCGCCGTTGCGGCGATCAGACCATATTGCAAAGCATTTCCCTTACCGCCCAGCAAAACCAAGATACTGCGATATACCATGACATACGGAATAAACGAGCATAATGCGCTTGCAATCCCGAACAAGGCAGATACAAACAGATGTAATTTATATTTTCCGGCCAGTTGCATTAAATAGGCAGCACCGGATTTCCTTTTCTTTTCCATAATTCCTCCTGCTATTCACGCATGGCGGCCATAAGCCGCCTCGCATCATCAATTTGAAAATCGTCCGTCAAAGTGCCGTCTCGTATCACAAGTGCACGGCTGCAAGTGGCAAGGGCACATTCCAAGTCGTGGGTAATCATCAGGATGATATGCCCCTTTTGGGCAAGCGCGTGAAGCTGCTTGCTGACAGAGCGCATATTGCGACCGTCCAAACCACTGGTAGGCTCATCTAAAACGATGACAGGCGCTTCGTTCAACAAGGCGACAGCCAAAGCAAGACGCTGTTTTTGCCCCCCTGACAGGGTTGCCGGGTGCCGATCTGCAAAATCCGCTAAATTCAAGAGTGTCAGCAGTTCGTCTGCTCGCAGTTTCAATTCAGGCGTTTCCTTTTTGCCCGTTAAAAGTTCATCGGTGAGATTTTCTCCAAATAGCTGACTGTCCAAATCCTGCATGATATACCAAATCATTCCGCGCCGCCTGCTATTTTTCAACGGTCTTTCCGCAAAGCGGATCGTACCGCCGTCCTCCTTCAGAAGTCCGGATAACAGCTTTCCCAATGTGCTTTTCCCTGCTGCATTGGGGCCCACAATCGCAACGATTTCTCCCGGTGCACAGGAAAACGAAACGTCCTTCAACACTTCATGCAAGCCGAATCGCTTGTATAGTTTCTCAACCCGTAACAAAGGTTTCTGTTCAGTTCCCTTATCCGTATTGATAGAGAAAGGCAGGCTCAAAAGATCCATACTGCGAAGCCCCCACTCAGAAATCTGCTCATGGGGTAGGGCATCCATTTCCTGCGGCATCATCATGCTGACGATCTCACCCTCGTTCAAATAGACGATCCGATCTGCTATATCACGCAGATAATAAAGCCGATGCTCCGCAATCAGAATCGTCTTTCCCTGTTTTTTCAAAAGACGGACAAATGCCGCAAAGTCCTCCGTAGCTCCCATATCCAAATTTGCAGAGGGCTCGTCCATCACATAGATGTCCGGACGTGTAGCCTCCGCGGAAGCGATTGCCACCCGCTGTCGCATACCGTAAGAAAGGTATCGAACCTTCTGTTCTAAAAGGTTTCTAATGCTTAGTGTCTCCGCTGCTTCCTGAACTCTTTTCACGATTTCATTGTGAAGGACTCCGTAGTTTTCACAGCCAAAGGCAATTTCACCTGCTACCTCATTGGCAAAGAACTGACTGCGCGGGTCCTGAAATACATTACCGACATATTTGCCGCGTTCCCAAGAGGGGATCTCCGCTATGTTCTTCCCGAACAGTCGCACTTCACCGCTGAGCTCTCCCGTGAAGAAATAGGGGATTAGTCCATTTATCACACGGGTTAGTGTACTCTTCCCGCTGCCGGAGGGGCCTGTCAATATGACGACCTCTCCTTTTTCCACGCTGAGGTCAATATGCTTTAACTGATTCTCTATATCGCCGTAAGAGAAACTCAAGTTTTTAATTTCAATCGCCAAATTCAATTTCTCACCTCACACCAAAATGCACAGGGAGGCTGTTGACACAAACAACGCGATCATAATACCGTCACCCATGGTCATCTTGTTTAGATAGTAACCTTTTTTCTTATAGGGGCTCTCAATCCCGCGAACAACACTGGAGGCTGCCAGCTCGTCCGCAATTTTCAGGGAACGAAACACCATCGGCACAACAACATATTCAAAGGTATTAAGCGGATGCAAAATCACTTGAAACGGAGATCGCGTAAGTCCTCGTGTTTTCATGGCGTCCAGTACATCGGAAAACTCCGAGGCAACCGTAGGAACAAAGCGCAGAATGACAATTACTGTCAGCCTCGCAGAGGACGGAAGAGGCAGTTGCCGAAAGGCGGTTGTCAGCTTGCCGGACGGGGCCTGTGAAAGAAGATATACAGCCATAAAGACGGGAATCAACTCAATCAGGAATGTAAAAAGCATAGGAGAGGGTATATTGATCCCATAACGGACATTGAAGGTAAGCCATCCGTAACTGATTAGGAAAGCAACTAAAAATTTCAGTCCGGTTCTCCAATACCCGAACAATACCATCAAAAGAAAGAGCGCGGTGGTATAGGCGATGTGCAGCCACATATTTTTGCAGAGAAAAGCTACTGCGCAGACGCAGACAGTCAGTATCAAAAGTGTAAAAATGTTGACGCGACGAATCAGTTTTGTGTTGTTAATTACGGCATCCATCACTTTACAATCCCTGCTTTCTGGAAATGGCGTCTTAAAATACGCTGTCCAAAGAGGCAACCAAGCAGCGCAAGAGCTACCGTGATCGTGCAAGCCCCAATCATATGCCACGGGCTGGAGAGCATGTTGATTTGCATATCAAAGACCTCTTGCGAAAAGCCCTCTGTGGATGCTTTTGCCACATAACTTTCCCATGCCGCCCAAATTGGAACGGCATTGCCGATAATCATACCGAGACCGTAGCAAGACCAGCCGATGGCATTACGCAAAGGCTTACGATAACTGTCCTTACCCAGCATCACGAGCTCGCAGACTACACCCACCAATAAAAAATACGGAAGAAGGAACACATATCCGCCCAAGGCGGTGATAATGCCAAACACGGTACTCCAAACCATCAAAATCCCGTGTTTGTTCAGTCGGTTGGCAACAACGAGGTAAAAGGTCGCGCAGAAAAATTCTTGGATTCCTGCACAACAATAGAGATATAGGAACGGAAACGGAAGTGTCAGTGCGCCAACGACTCCATATACCGCAAAGGTCAAGACCATCATGGCTGCAATTACCATCACGTCCCGCGTAGTAAATCTTTTCTTTTCAGTCATAGTATTCATGTAGATAACTCCTTTCAAAAATAGGTCTGTAGGATGCATAAGGATAAGTTAGAAATAGCTAACCGGCGGGCAAAAAAACACCTCCTCACGAAAAATACAATTTCCACGCACTCCCGAAAAAATCTGCAACGAGACGTATTCTGTCAAGCGCCTCTTCTTTTTCCAGCTTATGACGTACAATCTCAAAGATCGCATAATACTGTGCGCTGAGCAAAACGTGTATTTCGTCCGAAGTCAAAGGCCGACACGAATAACCACGACGGATCATCTCCTGCTGAAATTCATAAGTCTGCTTTTCGTATTCCTCAATAAGCTGATCTATGAAATTTTCGTATGTACTCCCCGCAGAGCAGCTTATAAGCAGATAGAACGCGTCCTTGTTTGCGAAAATGTACTCCACCAGTACGGAAATAACTTCGTCAGAAATATTCCACATGTTTTCCGGGCATCCATCTGTTAGAGAATCAAATCCTTGTTTTCCACCTTTGCGGTATAAATCCAGCATGTGTTCCGCAACAGGGGAAACAAGCGCGGCAAACAGGCTTTCTTTGTCAGCAAAATACCGAAAAATTGCGCCGGTGGTCAGCCCGGCCCGTTTAGCAATGTTGCGGACAGATGCATCACTATATCCCTTTTCCATGAACTCTTTTTTAGCTGTGTCCAAAATCAGTTGTTTTGTATCTTCGCTTTTGCCCATCAAAAGACCTCCTATAATAAAAATAGCACTGCTATTTTTATTATACAAACATTCTTGTGTTTGTCAAGATAGCGTTGCTATTTTTTTATAAATTTTGGCAAAAAGTGAATTTCTGTTGTTGTAGAGATTAAGGGATAAGTGGAATAGCAAGCATAGGAAAGGGGTACCCTTTCCGTATTTCAACCTATGTATGCTTACGCTATAGGCTGAAAATTGCTTGTTGGGAAGTGTCCCAAACCCTCTATGAAAACAGAAAGGAAATTCACCTATGAATAACAGAAAAAGAAATGTGCAGATTAAATTTC
>ERZ772956.2460-NODE-2460-length-11717-cov-9.090379_pt1 | contig 11717 bp, 7 predicted proteins | sample MGYA00580683_ERZ772956 | MGnify/ENA primary metagenome ERZ772956 (study PRJEB29015, sample SAMEA2738077) | human oral metagenome | biome: human oral; feature: human-associated habitat; material: saliva | place: China | collected 2212 ...
GCAATGGGATATTCCGGTGAAATTTTTGAATTATCTGTTAGATTTACAAGAATTACTATACTTGGAATGTTTGCTCAACTTTTAAATTCTATTTTAAAGGGATACTTAAATATAAAAGGAAATTTTGTAGTTCCGGGATCAACAGGATTTCTATATAATATTATTATAATATTATTTTTAATTGTAAGTTATAAGATAAATCCAATATTAGCACCTATAGGGGTTGCTGCTGCGACGATTTTTCAATATATTCCATACATTCCTGCAATTAGAAACACAGGGTATAAACACAGATTTATTGTAAATTTTAAAGATGAAAATATTAAAAGAATGCTGATTTTAGCACTTCCAATTATTTTTGGGGTGGCAGTAAATCAGATTAATATACTTATAGATCAAAATTTAGCATCATTTATTTCTGTTAAAGGTATTTCAGTTTTAACTTATTCATTAAGACTTTATGAGTTCGTTTGGGGAATAATGATTGTTTCAATAACTACTGCAATTTATCCTACATTAAGTAGACTTGCAATAGAATCTACTATAAAATTTAAAGTTCAGATAACTAAAACTATTTCTACAATTTTGTATTTAGTTATTCCTTCAACCATAGGAATCATGCTTTTTTCAAAGGAAATTGTAACTTTAATATATAAGAGAGGAAAATTTGACGAAAGTGATGTTATATTGGTTTCAGGAGCATTATTCTATTATGCTTCTGGATTGATTGGACTCGGAATTAGGGATGTCTTATCATCTTCTTTTTATGCATTAAAATTAACAAAAATTCCTTTAATAAATTCAATTCAGATGGTTGTTTTAAATGTAGTTGCATCTATAATTTTATCAAAATTTATGGGACTTAACGGTTTGGCTTTAGGTTCAACAATAGCATCATTTTTTGGAGCGTTTAACCTTTATATGAAATTGGAAAAGAAAATTGGAAAAATAAAATGTAGAGTTATGATTAAAAATGTATATAAGATGTTAATTTCCGGATTTTTGATGGCTATAGGTTCAAGAATTATATTCTATTTGTTACATCTAAAATTTTCTGGTAATTTTAGTTTAATTATATCAATTATTTTTGCCGTAATAATTTATGCAGTAAGTTCTATTTTACTTAGAACTAGACAAGCATTGGATATTTTAAAGGTAATTATAAAGAAATTTTAAAATATTTTTTAAAATATAAATAGTAAAGGAGAAATTATGAAAAAAGGAAATGTTTTATTGGGAACAATCGGTGCAATAATTGGTAGCTTAGCAGGTGTTGCTTTATATGTAGGAGTGGCTATGTTAAAAGTATTTAGTTCGTGGTCCGGAGCAGTTGCTTTATATTGTGCAATTTTTATGTATACTTTATTTTCAAGAAAATTAACAAAATTGGGAGTTGTTATATCAATTATAGTTTCATGTGCATCAATGATTTTAGCAGAGGTAATTGTAACATCCATTAATATAGCTAATCGCTATCATTTTAAATTTTTTGAAGTTTTTAAAAACTTTTTAAAGATATATCCTAAATTGACTAACAAAGGATCATTTTGGATATATCCTATCATTGCATGTATATTTGTTCTAATAGGTGGATATGGATATTTAGTTAGTAAAAATAAAAATGACGTTGAACTTATTGACAATGACGATGATGAAATTGAATACGAAGCAGATGATGAAGATGAAGATGAAGATATCATTGATGAAGAAGATTGTGTTAAAAATGAAAATGAAAATAATCTTGATGAAAAGAAAGAAACATCTGTTGAAGAAATAAAAAAATAATTAATAAAAAAAGGAGTTAATAACGTGTTATTTGCTCTTTTTTTATGTGTTTTAATATAATTAAGTCTGTTTATTAAAATTAGTTGACTTTTTTTTGTTTTATTGTTATAATTATTGAAATTAAAATATAAAGCGATGAAGGAAAAAAGTTTTGTTAAGATTTTTAGAGAGGTAATATTTGGTGAAAGTTACTAATTAATACAAAATGGGACAATCTGGAGCTATTATTATAAAGAGATATACCTATAATTAGGGTGGTACCGCGGATTTGATTCGTCCCTGCATTTTTGCAGGGATTTTTTTATAAGGAGGAAAATATGGCACAAATGGGAAATTTAAGAAGAACACATATGTGTGGAAATTTAAGAAAAGAGGATATTGGTAAAGAAGTAACTTTAATGGGATGGGTTTCAAAGGAAAGAAATTTAGGTTCGTTAATTTTTATGGACTTAAGAGATACTACTGGAATTTCACAAATCGTTGTGAGAGATACTTTAGGAGAAAGTGTTTTTAATAGTGCAAAAGAAATAAGATCAGAATTTGTCTTAGCAGTTAAAGGAATTGTTTCTGAAAGAGAAAGTAAAAATCCGAAAATACCTACTGGTGATATTGAAGTTGAAGTAAGTGAACTTGTGATTTTAGATACTGCACAAACACCTCCAATTTATATTAAAGATGACGATAATGTTTCTGAAAGTTTAAGATTAAAATATAGATTTTTGGATTTAAGAAAAGAAAGTTTACAAAATAATTTAAAATTAAGAGCTAAAGTATGTAAGGTTATCAGAGATTTTTACACTGAAAATAATTTTGTGGAAATAGAAACTCCATATCTTAATAAACCTACACCAGAAGGAGCAAGAGATTATCTCGTACCATCTAGAGTAAATCCGGGAAATTTTTATGCTCTTCCACAATCTCCACAAATTATGAAACAACTTTTAATGATTTCAGGAATGGATAGATATTTTCAGATAGTTAAATGCTTTAGAGATGAGGATTTAAGAGCTAATAGACAACCTGAATTTACTCAAGTTGACCTTGAAATGAGTTTCGTTGATGTTGAAGATGTTATTGATGTAAATGAAAGAATGTTAAAAAAATTATTTAAAGAAATTAAAGGAATTGATATTGAATTACCTATAAAAAGAATGAAATATGATGATGCAATGGAAAAATATGGAAGTGATAAACCGGATTTGCGTTTTGGTTTTGAAATTAGAAATATTACAGATTGTGTTAAGGAAGTTGAATTTGATTTATTTAAAAATGCAATTGCTTCTGGTGGGAGTGTAAGAGCAATTTCAATCGGAAAATATTCAAAGGAATATACTAGAAAGAAAATTGATAAATTAATTGATTCAATTAGAGATTATGGTGCAAAAAATTTATTTTGGATAAAAATAACTGATGGAGAAGTTACATCTTCTATTTCAAAGTTTTTAAATGAAGAAATTATCTCTAATGTAAAAACAAAAGTGGAAGCTGAAAATGATGATTTAATTTTAATTCTTGCAGATAAAAATGATATTGTTTTAAATTCACTAGGAGCTTTAAGATGTGTTATTGCAAAGGAAATGAATTTATTAAATCCTAATGAATATAACTTATGCTGGATTGTAGATTTTCCGCTTTTTGAATATGACGAAGAAGAAAAAAGATATGTTTCAAAACATCATCCTTTTACTCATCCGAAAGATGAAGATATTAAATACTTAGAAAGCAATCCCGAAAAAGTTTATGCAAAAGCATACGACATTGTAATAAACGGAGATGAACTAGGTGGAGGTTCAATTAGAATTAACAATTCTGATTTACAAAATAGAATGTTTAAAGCTTTAGGACTTACTAAAGAGGAAACTGAAATAAAATTTGGATTTTTACTTGAAGCTTTAAAATATGGAACACCACCGCATGGAGGTCTTGCATTTGGACTTGATAGATTGATTATGCTACTTGCGGGTACAAACAATATAAAGGATGTAATAGCATTTCCAAAGACACAATCAGCATCTGATTTATTAACAGATGCACCATGTATTGTATCAGAGGCACAACTTGAGGAGTTAAATTTAAAAATTGGAAAATAATATTTATTCAAGAACTGAAAGTTTAATAGGGAAGACTTCAATTAATATTTTAACAAAATCTAAAGTTATCGTATTTGGAATTGGTGGAGTTGGAAGTTTTACGGTTGAATCTCTTTGTAGATGCGGAATAGGCGAAATTTCACTCGTGGATTTTGATACTATTGATATAACTAATATAAATAGGCAAATTCACGCAATGTCAAATAATATTGGAAAATACAAGGTTGATGAAATGAAAAAGAGAATAGAACTTATCAATCCCGATATAAAAGTAAATACATTTAAAAAAAAGCTAGATAAAAACAATATTGAAAATTTCAATTTGAAATACTATGATTATGTTATTGATGCGATAGATACTATTACTTCTAAAATTTATCTGATAAAATATTGTTATGAAAATAATATAAATATAATTAGTGCAATGGGAGCGGGTAATAAATTGGACCCTACAAGATTTAAAGTAGTGGATATATATGAAACATCATGCTGTCCACTTGCAAGGGTAATGAGAAGAGAATTGAAAAAGCTAGGAATAAAAAAATTAAAATGTGTTTGTTCTGATGAAATTTCTAGTGGAGAAATAATTGAATCAGATAAAATTAGAAAATCATCTCCTTCAAGTATAAGCTTTATTCCTTCAACTATGGGACTAATTATTACATCAGAAGTAGTAAAGGATTTGATATTATGGAACAAGTAGGATATGTAACAAAAATCTTACCTGAAGATAAGTGTAAAGTTTTAATTTCAAGAATAAGTGGATGTAAAGGAACCTGCAAAACTTGTGGAGGATGTCCAACTCCAACAATGCATATTGTTATGAAAAAGACATTAGACGTTTCAGTTGGAGATTATGTAAAAATAGGAGTAGATAGTAATATTGTATTAAAATATTCAATTTTCTTATATGGTTTTCCTATTTTAATGTTTATCCTCTCAATATTATTAGTCAATATTGCTTTCCCCAATTTAAAGGGAATTGATTTGATTGGATTTGGCATTGGTTTATTTACGATGTTTTTTGCATTTTTAATTGTCAAATTTGTAGATAATAAATATGCACATTTATCAACAAAAGCAATGTATATGGAAGAAATAATTTCAAAAAAATAGATTCAGTAACAAAGTTGGGGAGTGAATTTTAAAAAATCACTCCCTGATTTTTTTATTGTAAAAAAATAAATTATATAAGATTATCATTTGAGGATATAATAAATGGAATACAATTATAGTTAATAAATTTATAAAAGTGCCATTAGTAAAATGATAAAAACTTAATATTTTTAATAAAAATTTTTTATATATAAAAAAGTACACTAAATTAGGTATAAATTCATCTAATAATATTTGAATATGATAAATATTTTTAAAAATATAAAAAAAATATAGAAATCTTTTAAAAAATTTTTTAAAAATAATATAGTAAAATATGCAATTAGTTACTTATTATATTTAATTATAGAATAATGATAAGAAATTTTAATATTAAAATCAGTAATTTTAGTTGAAAAAAAATATTAATTTTAGTAGAATTGATAATACGTATTGTTATATTTATAAATAAGTGACAAATTTATAAATTTAACAAAATAAATGCAGGAGGAATTTATGAAAAAAAATAGTATTATTGCCGGTTTATTTGTTTTTTGTATTACAACGGCAGGAATAGGTTACACTGTTTACAATAGTGTTTATTCTGATAGACAAAAACATAGGATAAACGAAACTGCAAAACTTGACAGTGCAAAGGCTCCAAATGAATTGAAAGATGGAGAATATACTGCCAGTGCTGAAGGGTATGAAGGTCCTATAACAGTAAAAGTTGTAATTAAAGAAGGCAAAATTTTTTCAGTTGAAGTGCTTTCACATAATGAAACGCCTGAATACTATGAAATGGCAAAGAAAATTTTACAAACTATTGTAGAAAAAAATACTTTTAATGTTGATTCAATTTCCGGCGCTACGGTTACTTCTGATGCAATTAAAGTAGCTGTTTATAAAGCACTTGTTCAAGCCGGTGCAAAAACAAGTGATGTAGCTGAAGGTCTTGAAAAGGAAAATGAAGAATTAAGAGATAAAGAAAAAGCAAAATTATTAGCAAAACAGTCTTCAGCTGTTGCCGGTAAAGTCGGATTTAATAGAAATAATCTTAAAGATGGTACATTTATTGGCGTTGGACGTGGATATAACGGACCAATCAAAGTTTCTATTTCTATAAAAAATGGAGTAATTTATGATGCGAGAGTTATAAGTCATAGTGATGATTATCCATATTTTACTTGGGCATCCAGTGTGCTTAATAAGGTTATAAGCGGAAGCACCAATATTGATACAGTGTCAGGAGCAACAGTTTCAAGTAGAGGAATATTAAATGCTGTAAAAGATGCTTTAAGAAAGGCAAGTAATGGTAATAACAGTTTGGATATCAATTCGCCTGATGAAACAGAACAAAATATTCCAAGACAAAATAGACGTGAAATTGAACAGATAAAGAAATATTTTAAAGGTTTAAAGGATGGTGTTTATTTTGGAAAGTCAAATGGATATTATACAAATTCAATTGAGGTTAAAGTAACGGTTAAAGATGGTAAAATAGCAAAAATAGAATTAACCAAAAATGATGATGATGAATCATATTTTGATAATAAAAAAGCAGGTATATTAGGAGAAAGGATTATTTCAAATCAATCTACAAATATAGATACAATTTCAGGAGCTACAACATCATCAAAAGGTTTTATAAATGCTGTCGTTAACGCTTTAGAAAAAGCGGTTGATTCTAATGGAAGTGATGCTGATAAATATATTTATTCTCCTAAGACTATAATTGCAAATGTGGGGGAAACTATTGGATTACAAAAGATACGAGATGCATTAGAAAAGTTACCCGAAGATGTACAAATTAATATAAAAAATAATGCAGATACAAGTTCTGAAGGCAAAACGAAAATTGTAGTTGAACTTATATTCAAGGATAACAGTAAAAAGATTGTAGAAATTCCTGTATTGGTAAATTCTAAAGTGGATGGAAGTTATAAATTTTTATCAGCAGAAGAAGTTAAAAATCTTGATAAAAATGTAAATTATCCTGACGGAGTTTATTATGGCGACAGTTATGGATTTGTTTCTAATAAACCTATACCTGTAAAAGTCACTATCAAGAACAATAAAATTGAAAATGTAGAGCTTGTTAAAGAAGAATTAAACAGATTAAAGGGAGTAACATCACCCGGAAATGTAGATGATGGCGGAATATTCCAAGAAAAATTTTATACTATAATTGATAGAATTAAAAATATGCAAAAATTTGAATCCTTGATATATAAATTTGAAGTGTTAAGAGATGCAACTAGCAAGGTTATGGAAGAAGCACGTGGAAAAGAACAAACAGTAGAAGTTTATAGAGCTGCATTGGATAAAGTAATCGGAAAACATAATTTCGGTAAATGGAGACTTAGTATAGATGAGTCACATTTAAAGGGAGAAAGAAATATTCATGACAGAATATTTTCATTGTTAAAAATATATGTCAGAGAAGAACTGGGTTATGACGGTAGTGATTATGATGCAGTAAGTGGTGCTACTTTCACTGCAACAGGAACCGCTACATCTATTAAAAATGCATTATTAAAAGCTAAAAACTTTGATTTTTATGACATGAGAGTTGATGATAGTAACTTTAAAACTGCCTATAAAGAAGGAGATAAGCTTGATTTAAAAGATTTAAAAGTTACGATATATAAAAAAAATAATCAGCAAATTACAGTTTCATATTCTGACTTTGGCAAATATGGGTTAAAAGTGGTTGATGAGTATAATAAAGAGCTTAAAGACGGATTAGTTTTGAATAAAGAAAACTTAGGCTATAATGTTACGGACGGATTGAGGCTCAAAGTAGTTCATGAAGAAAGTAAAAGTTTTAAATTTTTAAATACTATTCTTATATCTAAAAGCACGACTAAAAATTTTGAAATTTCTGGAATTAAGATAAAAGCTAAAGATGGTTCTGAGTGGTATGATACTAAAGGCTATAATACAACAGACTTTATTCAAAATTTAACTGTTTCAAAAGAGGTTGCCGAAAAACTTAATAACAAAGAAATTGAGTTTAAAATAATTGCTAAAGACAAAAAGTCTTCTGAAGAAATTGAAATTCCATTAAGACAAGCACAAAATAAGACTTTAATCGCAGATTTTGTTAGTGGAGAATATACATTAGACGTTATTGAAGAGTATAAAGGTGTATTATTCAATAATACTTTCCGTATCAAAACAAAAGTTGAAGGAAAGATTCCTAAAGCATTTTTATACAAAGAAACGCCGGAAACTTTGATTATATCAAAAGGAACAGAAATAACAGAAAGTAAAATAAGAAGTGTTCTTAAAAATTTACCTGACAAAACTGATGTTTCGGTTTTAAGAGAAGTTGATGTAAATAAAGTAAATGAAACTGTTCCGCAAAAACTTTTAATTAAACTTAAATTTGATGATGGCAGTGAAAAAGAGATAGAAATAGATGTTATTGTAAAAGAAAAAGTTATTTCTATGGCAGATAAATATGTTTACAAGCCAAAAGATTTGATTACAATTAAAGGTAAAGAAGTAGAGTTAAGCCATTTAAAAAATCATCTTGATGACTTACCGGAAGGTACTAAAATTGAAATTATTGAAAAGGCAAATGTAAGTGAAGTAAATGAGACAGGTACTTTAATGAAAGTAAGTCTTGAATTTACTGATAAGAGTACAAAGGATATTTCAATTAATGTTATAGTAAAAGATACTGCTCCAAACAAAGCAGAAGAATTTAAGATTTTGTATCCTGAAATAAAAAATGAAATAGTAAATGTAGTGGTAAAAGACCCTAAATATGGAAACACGGAAAAATTTGCAGAAACCGTTAAATGGGGTGCATTTTCAGACTTTGCTATAAATAGAGATTTAAAATTGAAATCTCGTTCTGCTAATATCTCGCGTATCGAAGTGTTAAAAGAACCGGATAGATCAAAGCTTGGAGATCAAAAAGGAAAGATAAGATTGAGCTTTAATGACGGTTCTAAACTTGAATTGGAAATTTCTGTTAAAATAGTCCCATATCCTGTGTATAAAATATTTAGATTAACATCAAATAAGACTCAGTATAAGTTAGATGATAAGTTCAATTTGAATGATTTAAAAGTAACATTATTTATCTCCAATAAATTGGAAAATGAATCTGACTGGGCTACTACCGGAACACCTGTTATAGATATACCTTATTCAGATTTTCATTTGTTTGGAATTAAAGTTGTAGATTTGGATTCGAAAAAAGAAATTGAAAATAATAGTATAATAAGTACACTTATTAAAAATAAAAAATTATCAGTTGGAGCATATTGTGAAAATCTAATTCAAAAGAATAATTATGAAAGTGCAAAAAAACTGGTAGAAATTTCTAAAATAACAATAACAAATATTGATGAATGGAAAGAATCTAAAAAAAATATTGTAGAAATTAAAGATGAGAAAAATTCTAAAAAAGCAGATGACTCTAATAAAATAGAAAAAGTTATGGACTCAAAAAAAGAAATTAAAAATGTTGATAACCTAAATAATACTTCTGAAAAAAATAAAACTATTGAATCTGAAAATACAACTAAGGATAAAGTGCAAAGAAAAGATTCGGATAGTGGAGGAAAATTATCTGATGACTCATCGGAAAAACAAAATTTAAAAACCAATGAAAAGGAAGATTAGATGAATTTAATAGTAGGATTAATTGCAATAACATTATTTTACATTTTATTTGCAGATATTATAAAAAAATATCCGGTGTTGTTTTATATGGCAACTTATGTATTGATAATTCCGGTTGTATTGTATTATCAAACAAAGTTTTATAAAAATATGCAGATTTGGTTTACAAGATATGTCATGGATATTTTTCAAAGAGGTATATTTTCAACAGTAACATTTATGATAGTAATGTTTCTAGGAGTTATTACAACTCATAACAAATATACACGAAAACTTATGAGTATAAGAGGTGAAATGTCGATTATCGGTTGTTTTGCTGCACTTTGTCATAATGTGGCTTTTGGGATAAGATACTTTGTAGAATTTTTTACAAATGCATCAAAAATGAATGTATATACTAAGACGGCAACAATAATAAGTTTAATTCTTATAGCTATGATGATTCCGCTTATGATAACTTCATTCAAGTGTGTAAGAAAGAAAATGAAAGCTAAAAATTGGAAAAATTTACAAAAATTAGCATATCCGTTTTTTTATTTGATATATGTTCACTTGATGGTTTTGTTTATGCATAAACCTGAAAAACATATGCTGTCAATAGTGTTATATACTGTTATTTATATGTTGTATACGGTTCTTAGAATTAGAAAATGTTTAATAACCAAAAAAAGACAAAGATAAAAATCTAGACTATTGTAAAGTTAAATTACAATAGTCTTTTTTTGTTGTGAAACATCTTGATATCTCTACTCAATATAAAGCATTGTATGAGGGATATTTTCTTATTAAAATAATAATCTCAATTTCTGTGTGTTCAGTTATATACTATGTTTGTATGTTAAAATCAGTTAAAAAATTTTTAAAATTAACAATAAAAAATTTTATTAATGCATTGAAATTTTTTTACAAATATGTTAATATATACTTGATAAATTTAATATTTAATTTAAAAATATACTAAATAAAATTGTTCAATCTGTGTGCGTAATCATTTTTAATTTGGATTTTTACTATTTATAAGAGTACCTATGAGCAAAGTATAGCAGAATATAGCAAAAATCGTTACCCGAAAATCAGCTAATCGCACAGAATGCTCTTGTATAAAGGGCTACCAATTTTCTATCCAAAAATACTGAAATACTTTGTATGTCAGATGATTTCTGCAAGTTTTTTAACGATATGACAGCAAAATATACGCTACGCCCTACTGAAAAATATAGTAAGCCCTTAGAATACAAAGTGTTTGTAAAATTAATATATGACAAGCTGATCGACGACAAGGGTTACATCGGCAAAGATCTTTTCCAAAGATTGTTCGTAGATGAAATACAACTTATTACTAACCTGAACTCGGGATAAGAAAAGTCTGCAAAAAGTTGGTAATCTCATTATATTTTTGTAACTTTATAGTTGAAAATCAATTATTTACAATAAACATAACGATGATTACCAAGGACAAAATTACTGAAATTTTCTGTATTGCAGATGACTTTTGCAAAGAATTTGAGTTAGAAACTGATAAAATAGGTCTCTCAGAAAAGAATAAAGGATGTCATCGCCATCGCAGGTGGCGTATGAGTAAGTCTGAAATCATAACGATATTAATTTGCTTCCACTTTAATTCCTATCGTAATTTTCGTCACTATTATACCTTTTTCGTAAAAGAGCATTTAGCAGATTTATTTCCAAATCAATTGTCTTATAATCGTTTTCTTGAATTAGAGGCAAGAGTCTCTGTAGAGATGATGATGTTCCTGCAGATATGTTGTTTTGGGAGGTGTACTGGTATTAGTTTTATTGACTCAACTTGTATTCCAGTTTGCCATAATAAACGTATTTGTCGCAATAAGGTTTTTAGAAATTATGCAACAAGGGGTAAGAGTACAATGGGATGGTATTTTGGATTCAAACTACATCTTATCTGTAATGAAAGAGGTGAGATTCTAAACTTTATGCTCACTAAAGCAAATGTTGATGACCGAGACGAAAATGTATTTAACAGGTTGACAGACAATGTATTTGGTAAATTGTTTGCAGACAAAGGGTACATTTCTCAAGGATTATTTGAGCGATTGTTCAATGATGGAATAAATTTAGTTACTGGCA